>JAAHTH010002631.1_pt1 | contig 13397 bp, 9 predicted proteins | sample 6116091 | NCBI WGS metagenome assembly JAAHTH01 (sample SAMN13939990, study PRJNA603662) | sponge metagenome | isolation source: marine sponge | host: Mycale hentscheli | place: New Zealand | collected 2006
GTTTGACGCGTTTGCCCAGGATTGACCTTGAGTCAAATAGCTGGTGACTTCCCACGGCATGGTCCCTTTGACCGTTGAGCGGTCTGCCGAGTCCTTGCAGGCACCGTTGTCTGACAGGAAGAAAATGACTGTGTTCTCAGCTTTGCCCGTATCTTTCAGTGTTTTCAGAAGTCGTCCGATGTTTCGATCCATTCGATCGATCATGGCTGCATAAGTTGCCATGCGGAGATCCCACCAATCAACCTTGCTTTCGTCAATGGTGTCCCACGCTGGTATTGATGCATCGCGCTGTGAAAGAGTTGTATTTTCCGGCAGAATATTCAATTTCTGTTGTCTGGCAAATCGCTGTTGGCGCAGCTGATCCCAGCCCAGACGCTTGTATTTGCCTCGGTACTTGGCAATGTCACCTTCACTGGCGTGTAAAGGATAGTGTGGCGCCGTGTAAGCGACGTAAAGCAGGAAAGGTTTGGTCTCAGTTTTATATTGTTCCAGATATTGGATTGCTTGATCGGTGAAGGCATCGGTGGTGTAAAAGTCTGGGGACTCTGGTGTGAATGGTTTATATTCCTTGTCGTCGATTGCCCAACGCCGCTCTTTTTTTCTTGCGGGAGTGGGCCCGTTAGCTCTCGCATTGCCCGGGTTCCAGAAGTTGCAACACCCGTCGGTGAGGCCGTAGTATCGATCGAATCCTCGCTGGAACGGAGTTTGACCAGCGTGCCATTTTCCTGTCATCAAGGTTCGATAGCCAGCCGTCCGCATTCTTTCGCCAAACGTTTGTGACGAGTAGTGAACCGTAGGCGACGCGCCGACGTGATGCCACCAACGACCAGTCAGCAATGACGCTCGTGTGTGTTCACACTTGGCATTGTTGTAAAACGTGCGGAATCGCATTCCTGTCGCCGCAAGTCGGTCAAGGTTCGGCGTCTCAACTTCACCTCCGTAGCTTCCAATGTCCGAGAATCCCATGTCGTCACACATGATCAGTAAAATGTTGGGCCGCTCGGTGGAGGCATCGAGGTTTTCCACGACCGTGTCTGCAGATGCTTGCTGTGCGGGGAGTAGCAACTCGTTAAGTGGTGCCACTCCCAAGTAAACACTGAGCAATAACAAGCCGCGAAAGCACGGGATGATGTTTGTTAGGTGTGGTGTAGGCAACGAGGTAACTCCGTGCATGAAATAAAGAACCAATTGACTATCGTGCTAAACGCTACCGGGGCAGGAATAAAACGGACCTTCCCGACTTCTGCGTTCCTGCAACACTCAAGACCAGTCTAGCAATATTCACTCCATCGCAGGATGCATCGCCTTACGCTCTATTCCTTGCGGAAGCACTTTTTCATTCCGGGTAACCCCGCCTGGCACAGGCGGCGACGGTTCATTGAAACTGCAGCTCTTGGAAGCAGCCAAGGCATGAATGATTCGCTTTCCTGAATAATATCGCTCACTCCGTGCATCGTGAGCGTCATTTCTGATCAGGCTCGACCAGAGAGATATACACCAAGTCGTGCTGATATCTGAGGCCGATTCCTGAATTTCAGGACAAGACGATGCCGGATTCCGTGATCTGGTAGGGCACGATGGACTCATCGCACGCGCTGCCTCGGTGTTTGGCAACATGCAGCGCTCGACCCATCTTGTTTCCGTCTCGCGTTTTCCCCATCAGGATGATGGTATTAGCGTTTGAAAGTACATCACCACTCTCGATGGGGCGGGTAATCAGGTCGTCCAGCATGACTTCGTGGCTCGTATAGAGCAGAAGGCATCCGAGTTGGCTGTGGTGATAAGCGTGGGCGTCGATCTGTGTTTGGTTGTCGCGGAAACCGACACGAAACAGGTCGCGTGCGACCCAGTCGTGTTCTTTGCGCAGTATCTGGTGGTAGACGTATTCAAACAGTTCCAGCTGGCTTGAATCGGCTGCTTTCAACGCTGGTTCGACACCATCAATCACGCAGCGGCGAACACCATGGACAAAGTTGCCGTAAAAAAAAGCAATGGCTTGGTCGAGTTTCTTCGCCTGTTCGTACTTCCATTCACGCCATTGGTCCGAATCCATGTCGGTTGCGGTCACACGTTTTCCACTATGTTGGAAAATGTGCAGGTAATCTCGTCGAGTCTGTTCGGGATCCCAAATATGTTCGAGTGTAATTGTGGAATCGACGGACCGCTCTAATAGTTGCCAATCGCAAAGTCGGTCGGCGTAGTCAGCATGATTTTGCGAATCACCGCGGGAGGTAAGGTCAAATAGAATGCCGCGTTGCCCTTCTTGTGTATGGCCCTGATTGGCATAGCAGAGACCGAGCTGGGTTTTTCCGATGCCTGTGGCTCCCATGACCACGGTCAACGTTCCCGGAAGCAGACCGCCTCCCAGTAGTTCATCGAGTGAGGCGATACCGGTGCTTTGTCGCTGCATGTCTAAAGCTTTCGATCGAGGTGCTCGGAGGCGGTTTGTTGTCTGCGAAGCGGGTTGTTTGAGGCGGTTGTTTGCTACTTGATTTGGCAACACGCAAATCGTGTTGGAGCAGACGCACGATGAGTCTGCATCACAATTGCGGCCGAACGAGGACTGCCCTGTTTCGTCATCGATAGCAGCGTAGTCATCGATAGCACCTGTGGATCGGGCTATTTCAGGCTCATGCAGTGACGGTTGGCCATGCTGATACCGCTGACAATTGCGCCCACAATGCCGACAAATCCTTGATCTGTACCGCACAAAAACAGATTCGGCAGATGCGTAGTGCCATCAAGTTGCTTGTCCGGTGCGCCATAGACTGCTCCATTATCATGCCAGGTAAAACGTCGAATCGTTTTTGGCGTGAACACATCAGTGTCAACGACATAACGCCGGAAGTCCGGCATGAACCGAACAGCAGAATCAACTGCATCATCATATTGAGCGATTTTCGCTGCCTGATATTTCTCATCCGGAAGATTGCACCAGTGATCGTGATTGGCGAGCGTTGTCATGCGAATGACCCCGTCGGGCAACTCACCCTCCTCCGAGTCGTAGATATAATTATTGGGCGAACAGATGACTCCAGTGCGACTATCGCAAAGTTGTGTTTCCGGCCGCTCCCAGCGAAAGTGATTGCTATCGTTGTAGAAAACAATCGTTCGATCAAATTCAAAATCGGTAGGCTTGCGATCCAAGATCGAAATCGACTCGATGAAGGAAAGTTTGCCAGCCTTAGCAACATCGACGCTGGATACATCATCACACAGTCTGGCTGTTTCGACGTTTCCTGCGGATGACAGAATGCGTTTACCCGTCAGTTCGGTGCCATCGTCAAGCACGACGCCCTGGGCTTGACCGTTCTCGACGTGGATGCGGGAAACACCACTCCGGAGTTTCAACTCACCTCCCAAACCGCGAAATCGCCGGACCAGATTCTTGAGGATGACGCGAACACCTTTAAAGGGGCGTCCAAATCCCTCGAGGTAACAGGCTCGAAACATGATGCAGAATTGACCGAAGTCCATGTCGTTTTCGCGAGCATTCCCGTACCACATCAGTGGACAGATTAGCATTTCAATCAGCAATGGTTCGCTGATGTGCTCGGCCATCACTTCACGCGCCGATCGCATGAAGTTGGGGGCATCGCCATCCATGTCGCTGTAGTCCAGCAATGAGTCACACAAACTGCGGAAACCATCGATCTGATCTGGGAAATACTTCGCAATTTCAGATTCAAGAAGCTGAATATCGTTACTAAAGTCCATCGAAACGTCTGGAAATCGGATCGAAGATCCGACCTGTTCAGCAAGTTTAAAATCATCCCAGCGAAATCGGAGTTGCCGGATGAGCTTGGCCAAAGGGCCTTTCTTGGTGCCTTTGCGGGCAAAGTTGGTCATGGCGTGGAGACCGACGTCGTAGTCGCGGCCCCCCATCCTGTAGAACGAATTAAGGCCACCAATTGTGTAGTGCCGCTCAAGAATGCAAACTTTTTGATCAAAGTGTGCCAAGCGAATTCCCGCCGCGAGACCACTCATTCCAGCGCCGATGATGATCGTGTCGTACTCGTTACTCATCCGCGTGGCAAACTCGCAAGGCTATTGTGATTTTGGAAGGCTGTTGTGATTCTCAGTGACTCTGAAGCAGCCATGGGGGAAGATGTGGAGAGGATCAAGGCAAGCCATTTGGCAATTTTCGGCCCGCGCGATCCACCACTTGCATTCTGGCACGTTGTACAGCGTTTTCGGCTTGAAATCGATGGTTCGGAGGCTCCCTGAACCCGTCGAGCGTGTATCAGGGGGGAAGTGGGTCGCAAATCCAGTCTGGAAAGCGTAATCGATACGTCCACTAATCTGTACCGCCTATTTGCTGTTGCCGATTGATGACGCAGGGCTTGAGGGGAGAGTTGACGGTTGTGAGAAAGACAATCAACGTCATGAAATTTTAGAATAAGTGAAGCGTTTCCGGCCAACAACGACTTTTTTACCGGAAATCGTTAGCGTTTTCTCCGAAACATATTCCCAGACTCATGGTGGCATCCCTGAGCCAGTGCCGTGTGTGCGATGGGGCATTGGGAATGGATGCTGGAATTCTCAGGGGGGATCGGTTAGCATCGCATCCCCCGCCGTCGCAAAGACTTGCCGGCCAACTTGGTTGGTGTCCAGCTTTTGAATATCAGCGTAAGTTAAGCATCCCGGGGGATTCCTGGCTTGATGTTGCTCTGGGGTTGGCAGCCGTTAACACTCCCCTGGCCGAGTGCCTGCCTGCTCAAACGCGTCACAATTTCGCCGTTGAGCGAATTCGACCAGCTCAGCAACTCAGTGATTTGAGTCCTGGCTCTTCGCTTAGCGGGTTTTTTCGGTGTAGAAGGCTGCCGCCGGTCAGCGGCAGGGGTAGCAGACTTGCTTTGGTGAATTGTTGATGAAGAGTGAGAAAATCAAATTCGTGTTGGTCGGTGGTTTCCTCGGAGCAGGCAAGACCACCTTGGTAGGTGAGCTTGCCAAGCGGTATTCAGCACAAGGGAAACGCGTCGGCATCATTACTAATGATCAGACCGAGGACTTGGTCGATACACAGAACCTTCGGTCTCAGGGTTTTGAGGTGGGTGAGGTCTCGGGAGCCTGTTTCTGTTGTAGCTTTGATGATCTGGTCGCAACGGCAGAAGAGTTCACTGCCGACCAGATTCCTGATGTCGTGTTAGCAGAACCGGTGGGTAGCTGCACGGACTTGGTTGCGACCGTGATCCTTCCATTGCAGCAGTTGTTGGGCGAGAAATTTGAGCTTGCACCCTTCGGAGTTTTATTAAAACCTTCGCACGGGAAACGAATTCTAGCTGTGGCGTCGGAGGGTAAGAAAAGTGGCTTTTCCCCCCAAGCCGAATACATTTTCCGGAAGCAGTTGGAAGAGGCGGATTATCTCATGATCGGACGACTCGACCAACTCAATGATGATGAGGTTGCGGAATTGCGTGAGCGTTTGCAGGCAATCTCGGAGGATGTGCCGGTGATCCCTGTGAGTCCGAAGTCCGGCGAGGGAGTGGAGGCAGTCATGGCTCGCATTGACCACCCTTCGACAAGCAGTCGACGTTTGCTTGACATCGATTATGACACGTATGCCGACGGAGAAGCGGAATTGGGCTGGGTGAATCTGACGGCTTCAATCACTGCCGCGGAGAAGCTCATCGATCTGGATGCGCTGGCTCAAAATTTGGTCGGTAAATGCGCCGAAGTGGTAATCGAAACAGGAGAGGGACAGATCGCGCACCTCAAAGTCTCGGCCTTGGGTGGGGACACACAGTCCGTTGCCAATGTTGTGAGTAACGACTCGGGCGTCGATGTCGGTTTGGCGGCCGGGCGTGAGGTTGCGGGCAGCGTCCAACTGATCGTCAATGCACGGGTTGCGATGGACCCCGACAATCTGGAAATCGCGTGCAGAGATGCTGTGGCGTTCGTTTGCACCGAGCACGGTTTTGAAGTCAAGTCTGTTACTGCCCACTCTCTGCGTCCAGGGCGTCCAACGCCGACGCATCGCGTGATGCGTTAGGACATCCAAGTGCGTTAGGACGGCCAATTGCGCTGTCAAGGTTTGTCTAGGGCTGCCCGGTGACCGCAACGCATGTGAAAAGAACGAGTTTTCACATTCGCCGGCGGCTTTCGTGTTTCATGCCCCAAGGCCTGCCCGAGCAGGCTCCTCAATCGATCCGATACAGGGCTTTATCCGTTCGCAAGATGATCGAATCGTTAACGATCGCAGGTGACGCCATGATTTTCCCATCCAATTGGTTTTCAGCCACAATCGTTGGCTCAACGCCAGGATGAATCACCGTCACTTTTCCCTCATGAGACCCAAAGTAGAGGTTGTTTCCCGCCAATACTGGAGATGCCGAGTAAGCACCGCCAATCCTTTCCTTCCAGACCGAATCACCGGTCTTAGTATCGAAGCTACTAGCGACACCATTGTCGGAAATCACGTAAATCAAACCTTCGTGGATTAATGGAGAAGGTTTGGCTGGAATACCCTGCTTCACGGTCCATGCGACATGCGTGTCAGTGACATCACCGCTGCCATCCACCTTGACAGCCCACAATTCCGGTTTGCCAAAGCCGGTTGAAAAATAAACGATGTCATCAGCAAATACAGGTCGTGGCACGACGGAGAATCCCTTTCCGTGATAGACCTTCCAAATTTCTTTGCCAGTCTCGGGTGAGTAGGAAACCATCCATTGGGATGCCATGCAAATCAGCTGCTCACGACCTGTTTGATCTGTGATGGCGATCGGTGTGCTGTAGGCTTTTTTCTGATCACCCGTTGGCGCGTCCATTTCCGGGCGATCCACTTCCCAGAGAGTCTCTCCGGTCGACTTGTTCAAGGCTGTAACGTACTGACGCTCCACTCCATCCTGAATCAGAATGAGCATGTTTTTCAACAGATAGGGCGAGCTGCCAGGGCCCACTGAATGAACCAATGGCAGACGCCGCTGCCAAACAACTTTACCGCTCGCAAGATCTACGCAATAGGTTCCGTAAGTACCGAAATGGCAATAGATGTGCTTGTCATCCATCACGGGTGTTGGGGATGCATAGCTGTTCAGGGAGTGGATGGCGTCGGGTGAGTCAATGGAGGTGAGGTCGATTGTTTTTTGGATGGATCCACTCTTGAGGCTGACTGCGATTAGTTTCAAATCAATTGATTTGGCAATCGACAATTGTTTGAATTTGCGTTCTTCGATGCCACTCTTTTTGAATAGCTCGACTTTCTCTTCTGCAGTCGGGACTCGCTCAATCGCCGTAGTGACCCAAATCGTTCCGTTCGAAACCACCGGGGACGACCATGCAAGACCAGGAAGTTCCGTCTTCCATGTCACACCCTCAGACTCACTGAATTCAGTTGGAATCGTCTGATCCTGTGCGATCCCGTCACCGCCAGGACCTCTGAATTGTGGCCATGAATCTGCCGCTGAAAGGGTACTCTGAGTCAAGAGGCAAAGAACAGCAATGAATGGTAGACGGACGGGCATGAAAAGACCTGAAGAGCGAAGGAGGGATGATGGTGCAACTTAAATCCGAACACGTCTACGCGAAATCCGAACTTATTCCACAGCTGATAGTTTAACACGCCAGCGGGACCCGGTTTGCTACCGTCGCATGGCTTCCTCGGTTGGCTTCTGATTGTTTGCAAAGCAAAGCTCGTGCTGGGACGAGGCCGGATGACCACTGCAACGAAGTGTCACCGCTTCGTTGCCCGCAGTGCGTTGCTGCTAGATCAGCAGCGTTGCAGCCAGGGCAGTGCGTTGTCGCCAGAGTTCAGACGCCGCTTGTTTTTATACCCTTTGTTCCAGTAACCGTTGGTTTAGTAACCGTTGCTGTTGTTGCTACTTTCGTATTGGACCGGATCAAGGCCGAGTTGTTCGCGTGCCGGATCGAGGATGGCTGCAGTGGCGCTGGCTCCCACACGAGAAACACCCATGTCCCGCACTTTCAAGAGGGTTTCCAGGTCACGCACTCCGCCCGCAGCTTTCACTTGGGTGGGAAGACTTCGGTGCGCGAGCATCAATTCCAAATCGGGCATCGTTGCACCCGATGTTCCAAAACCGGTCGACGTCTTGATCCAATCTGCCTCAAGTTCACAACAAATTTCACACAAACGCTGTTTCTGAGAATCTTGCAAGTAGCAGTTTTCAAAAATGACTTTGACTTTCCGCTGGTGCTCATGAGCAAGCGTCGTGATTGCCTTGATTTCGTCAGTGACAAGTTGCCAACGGCCACTTAGGGCTGCGGAAATATTGATGACCATGTCGAGCTCAATTGCGCCGTCCGCGATCGCTTGCTCAGACTCAGCAACTTTGGTGCTTGTGGCTTGACCGCCATGTGGAAAACCAATCACGGTACTCGGCAGGACGCCAGAATCCTTCAACAGATCGGTGCATCGAGCGACATAATACGGCATGATGCAGACGCTTGCGACTTCATAGGCGGCGGCCATGCGGCAGCCACTCTCAAGTTCCTCCGTGGTAAGCGTCGGCATCAGCAACGCGTGATCGATCATTTTGGATGCGTCGTGGTAACTGCAGTTCATGACTGAAAATCCTGAGCCTCGAAGCGAATCGGGCGTTGGTTTGAATGAGGTTAAGACGTTGCCCGCGTGATGCCGCACGTTTTTCATCTTAGTACCGCCTGGCAAGTGTTCGATCTTCTTGCCGGCGGGTGAGTGCTTTTCACATGCTAGGCAGGTGTGTCAGAGTATCGGACTTTTCCACTTCCATTGACAATCTTGCCAACCGGAACGCATGGGATGCCAAAGTCACTGATTTGGGCTGCAATGCTTGGTGCATAAAACTCGCTCACCACCAGTGCCATTCCAATGCCCATGTTGAACACTCTCCTCATTTCACTGTCGGCAACGTTGCCGGTTGTTTGCAACCAGTCAAAGATAGCAGGCTTTTCCCAAGAATCAGGTTCGATCACAGCATCGACACCTGATGGGAGAATGCGGTCAAGGTTTTCTTCAAAGCCGCCACCGGTTATGTGGGCCAGTCCGTGTAGCACCTGTTTGACTTGGTAGTGCGACTGCACAGCTCGCAATGCCTTGGTGTAAATACGGGTTGGTTCCAGGCAAGCATCGGCGAGGGAACGACCACCCAAGGCTTCAGGGCAGGTTTCCCAATTCAGTTTTGCATCGTTGATGACCTTTCTCACCAAGGAAAAGCCGTTGCTGTGAAGGCCGCTTGCGGCCATGCCCAGTACAACGTCGCCGTTGCTGATCATCTTGCCATTGATCAAACGCTTCTTTTCGACCACGCCCACTGCAAAACCGGCCAGGTCATAATCCTCATCTCCGTACATGTCCGGCATGATTGCCGTTTCACCGCCAAGCAGTGACATGTCCCCAAGGACGCAGCCGTCACTAATGCCCTGAACAATTTGTTCCAGGCGAGTGGGATCGTCCTTCCCCATCGCGACGTAATCGAGGAAAAACAGAGGTTCGGCACCCGTGCAAAGCAAGTCGTTGACACACATTGCAACCAGATCGATTCCAACAGTGTTGTGTCGCCCGGTCACCTGAGCGATTTTCAGCTTCGTCCCGACGCCATCGGTCCCACTCACCAAAACTGGTTCAGAGTAGTTCCGAGCAAAGAGTTTGCCGGCAAAGTCAAGACTGAACAGTCCTGCAAAGCCACCGTCGCTGGGAATTACCCGAGGACTGAAGGTTCTATGCATGAGCCGCGGCAGGCGACTCATTGATTCGGCGTAGACGTCCAAGTCAACACCGGCGTCTTTGTAAGTTGCGGCCATCTTTGCCAAGGTGCAAGCGTGCGGATTAAAACGGGGTAGTTGAGGCGAGCGAATCGCTGCGGTTGTCTGCCATAGCATGATAAAACGAGGCGACTTCGTACAGCAGAGCTCTCATCGTCTCTGAGATTCGAATTTTAGAGGGCCTGACCTCTTAAACCCAGCCCCTTGAATCGGCTCCTTGGGATTCCGGCCAACTAGGAGATGTTCGTGGTAGGCATTGGGTTGATCGTCTAGAGGACACCCGATCGTTGGTGTGAAAGCGTTAAGACGTTCAGAGAGCTTGGGAAAACAAAGGTTTTGGCTGCCAGAAATGTCGCCATTTGCAGCTAATTTAAGCATCTGGTGTCTGGCTCAGTACCGCCCATGCTGGGTAGGAAATGCCCCGGATAAGGGCGATCGACCTACGTCAATCTCCGGTTGTTCATGACCTTTGGGCGGTCGTTCCGTGGGTGATTGTCTACAAAACGGATCCGCGACGCGGGGCTGCCGCTGTCCAACTTCGGTGATTTGCGAAGTTCAGCCATGAATCTTCGCTAGCCGCATATGCCCGGTCCCGTTTCTATTTAATGGCCGCCGGCCGCCACAAAATAGAAACATTGCTTTGGTTGGGCAATTCAGGGCAATTCCAATTTTCGTTGATATGCCGATGGTGGGGAGGGGGCGACTGGTAACGTTGAGGTCGTGTTAGGGACTTGGATGACCCATTAGAAAAAGCGACTGAACCGCTCTTCCAGTTCGGTCGATGACCCTATTGCGTTAACGAAGTTTGCGTGCTGGGGGGAGTGTTAGGTCTGCAGGTGGTTTTGCCATGCAGCGTGTCGGTCGCTACAGCCCGCAAGCTTTTACTTGTCCCCATCGCACGTATCTCCGTTCGTTAGTCGCCAATCGTCTCCACAGGTAACTGCGTGACGTGATTTCAACCACCGGTGCAATGATCCTCGGGCATCCGCGGGGCATAGTGCTACGGTTGAGGTACGGCAGTCAACGGTGATGCATCTGAACCCAGCGCAGGGCGACTGGCGGAAAGAATTATCGGGGATGAGTCGAAAATAATTTTGACGAACGACTGCAATGTCACAGTTCAGTCGGCCTTATGAGAAAAGAACCGCCACATGTTAATGCGCCAACCGTGCCCAAGTTTGCAGTTCGCGTATCAGCCTCCATTCGGGGCCCGCGTCAACAACACCGGCGCCCAGTTTTCTGTTTTCAGTCGTTCGGCCACTGCAATGCGTTTGCTGCTTTACAACGAAGTTAGCGACACAGAGCCATCAGAGATAATCAGTTTTGATCGGGATACTGATCGCTGGGGTGATGTTTGGAGTCTGAACGTGCCTTCCCTGGCCCATGGTCAGCGTTATCATTTTCAAGCAAGCGGCCCCTGGGATCCAGAGAATGGACACAGGTTTGATCCCTCAGCAAGGTTGATCGATCCCTACACGCAAGCCCTTGCTGGGGAATTTCAATCCGGATCCGATGGGGTCGTTCGTCCACCCAAGTGCGTCGTCATCGATGATGATTTCGATTGGGAAGGCGACCGCCATGTGCGTCACGACATCAGTGAATCAGTGATTTACGAGATGCATGTCAAAGGGTTCACCAACTGTAAAACCGCGAAGGTTGATGCTGGTGGTAGCTATCTGGGAGTGATCGAGAAAATTCCCTATCTGCAATCTCTTGGAATCACCGCTGTCGAGTTGATGCCTGTCAATGAGTTTCCAATCAAAGATATGCATGGGAATGAAATGGAAAGAGGGAACTATTGGGGTTACGATCCCATGGCCTTCTTCTCGCCTCACCGGGGATACGCCGATGACCCGACACCAGGTTCGCAAGTCCGCGAATTCAAGCAGATGGTGAAGGCGTTACATGCTGTCGGGATAGAAGTCATTCTTGATGTCGTGTTCAATCACACTTGTGAGGGTAATGAGAAGGGACCAACACTTTCGTTCAAAGGGTTGGAGAATCAGGTTTATTACATGCTCAGCCAGGGGCAGCACTACTGTAATTACAGTGGATGTGGTAACACGCTCAACGGAAATCATCCCGTGGTTCGTGAGATGATTTTTCACTGCCTCAGACATTGGGTCCACAACTACCATGTCGATGGATTTCGTTTCGATCTGGCAAGCATTCTGAGTCGGGACCGCAACGGTGATCTGATCCCCAACCCGCCGATGGTCGAATTAATCTCTGAGGACCCTTTGCTGGCGGATACCAAAGTCATCGCTGAGGCTTGGGATGCTGTGGGGGCATATCAGGTCGGGTCATTCGGGAACCATCGCTGGGCGGAATGGAATGGCCGGTTTCGGGATGACGTTCGTGGGTTTTGGCGTGGCGATCAGGGAACGTTGGGTGATCTGGCGACGCGGCTGGCCGGTAGCAGCGATCTGTATGAACATGACGGACGCCCGCCTTTCTGCAGCATCAACTTCGTTACCAGTCATGATGGCTTTTCAATGAATGACCTGGTCTCGTACAAGGAAAAGCACAACGAAGCAAACAACGAAAATAACTGTGATGGTGATAATCACAACATCAGTGATAACTACGGCGTTGAGGGTGATACGGATATCGAATCTGTCAATCTGATTCGAACGCGACAGATAAAGAATATGATGGCCACACTGTTGCTCAGCCAAGGTGTGCCCATGCTCGTCAGCGGTGATGAGGTCCGTCGCACTCAACACGGCAATAACAATGCCTATTGTCAGGACAATGAAACCAGTTGGTTTGATTGGGATCTCGTCGATCAGAACCGTGACATGTTAAGGTTCGTTCAGAGTTTGATTCGGTTTCGTCGTGAGCAGCCGAGCGTTCGACGTAAAACGTATCTCACGGGAAAACCAGTGGATGACCGGTTGATACCGGATGTTTCATGGTTCTCGCCGAATGGACAGTCTCTTGATTGGGGTCAGTCAACGCTGGCGATGATAGCTTACATCGCCGCGCCACATCAAATCGACGATCCTGAAGGTCTCGGACGCGACCTCGTGCTGATGTTCAATAGCACCGGACAGGAGCGTGAATTTTCGATGCCTTTGTTTGCCACTGGTGCACGGTGGAACCTCTTTGTCGATACCGCGGCGGAATCTCCGGCAGATATCTTTCCGGAATTGAATGGACCCCTACAAGCGTTGCAGACAAAGGTATTCATGGCACACCACTCGTTAAAGGTTTTTGTCCGACAAAACCGGTGAGCGGTCTCGAGTTCCTGATTTCAGGTAGTAACGCCAACAGTAACTTGCTCCGATTCCGATGACCGTGAAATTGGGTGTGTCGGTCCCTAATGGTGTTTCTGAGATTGAGACGCCCTGCAGGGGATCGATGGCTCAGAGTTCCTCGGTCGGCCTGCTCTTATGGGGCGGAGGGAAACGATGGATTCCCCGCTCAGCAGGGGTGACTGGTCAGTGAATGTAGGAACGTCAGGGGGTGCTAGCCGTACCACTCGACGCGTTCATATCCTGCCATTGACGCCCGAAACCTGATTCGGGACGATACACACTTACAGAACGTCCGGCAGTTTGGAAAACCTCGACATGACTCAGGTTTTTCGATGGAACGCACTATTAAGACAGGTAAATGGCACAATATCCGCAACACCTCGGGCCGCTCGAAGCTGAGATGGCCAGTAGTCAGTCATACCAAGGTTACCAACG
>JAAHTH010002632.1_pt1 | contig 13392 bp, 10 predicted proteins | sample 6116091 | NCBI WGS metagenome assembly JAAHTH01 (sample SAMN13939990, study PRJNA603662) | sponge metagenome | isolation source: marine sponge | host: Mycale hentscheli | place: New Zealand | collected 2006
TGCAGAGCACCGCTCAAGCCAACACAAACACAGCAGCCAACCCAAACCGCCAGGAACCAAGATCGTCCCTTGATCGCAGGGACAGCCCCTTCCAATAACGCGAGATTAAATTTTTGTAACAACATCATCATTTAAATGATTTACTCTCAGATCACCATCTCGTTAATTCGCCGACTCTCCGATCTCATTCGCAATTCGACTCCCCAGCCCTCCTGCCGAATACGCGTGTCGATATAAAACAAGAATCGAGCAACACACAAAAATCCCACACTTAGCCATAGAGCAATCAGCCAATACCATGAGGCATAACTCCATTCAGAATTAGCCTGAATATTCAAGATCTTATCTAACTGCAGTAGACCGGAATCAATTGCCAGACCTAAGAAAAGTCCAAACAGAAAACTAGCCAGACTCTGCCCGATGAAACCATCGCCGGCACCTCGCCTGAAATGAAGCGACTTAGAACGGCGATTAAAACAAACAACATTTTCGTCATTTGATCTTAACGGAGTTTTCTCTAGCAGCAAAATTTCGCTGACGAATGGTCGAAACACCCGAAAGGCCAAACCTAACAGCACTAAAGCCGGAAGAAATAAGAACAAGTAAACGTACTGGCCCTCGGATCCCAATTCCATCGATTGGGATAGAAAAAAACAACAAATCAAAACTGGTATTACCATCCGCACGCCTCCATGGAGCCAATGGAAATAGAATCCGATCCGCAGCACGTCTTTTATAGTAGTTGAGATTTTCGGGCGGCCAAAAAACATCGCCTGCCCTAGATAGTGAGTCATGAATGTCGTTGCAATTTGAGCCTGGCTCACAACTAATAAAAACATCACCCAGTAAAAATATCTAAAATTTTGGTAGTCCGTCGCAAGCCACCCGATGAGCCAGCAGTCGAGCAAAACAAATGGAAACGCGCCAATCGCCAACAATCCAACCAATGGCTTGAAATATTCCACACAGACCAAAATAGCTAGGTCGTAAATCTGCAATACGCTACGGGTGCGAATGGAGATAAAGGTCTTGCTAAAATCCATCCTCGTCACCTCCCGGCCACGCCGCAGGATACCCCAACACCACAAAATAAATCATCAATAAACAGCTTGAGCCAACCGCTACGGCTCCCTTGCCCCACCATGGAAATTCACCAAGCGGTGAAATGAAGCCTTCAATCACCGCCGCGAGGATAAAAAGTACGACGGCACACATGACGATTGGCAATGATTCTCGGGCTGTTTTTAAGAGCGAATCTTTTCGATTCAGGCCATTGGACATCATCCAACTAAGGCCAATTTTCAGCCCCGCACCCGCTGCCAGAATTATCGCAGTCAACTCAAACGGACCGTGCGCGGTTACAAAATTTTGAAAATTTTCGCTTGCCGCACCGGAATCATGTCGAAACATAAATCCGAATACAGCACCAAGATAAATCGCGTTGTAAGAAAGTACGACAACCCCGGGAATCACCAACAACATCATTACAAAACACTGCAATCCAATCGTAGCATTGTTCTGGATGTAATACCCCATCATGAATGCTCCGCTGCCGATACCGCGATTGCCACCAAACTGATTGTAATTGCCACGCAACTGGTCAAGACCGTCAACGCCCACCACAGCTTCCGAAAACCCCGGCCACACTGCCGTGTTGTAAGACAAGAAGGCGGCAATTAAGAACAATCCCCAAAATAAAATGGTCGCAATATGAATGCACGGGTCATTGAAGATCAAACGAGGCGTATCGCTAAAAATACGCTTCGTCCAACTTTTGAATTGATAACTTTGACTGCGATACAATTGGTTGTGAGCTCTTCCCACAAGCCGATGGAGATACTCCACGGTTTGAGGGGGAAGCTGATACGACTCAGCCAAAGCTAAATCCGCGCAGGCAGCGCGATACAACGTTGCAAATCGACTCACGCATTCGGGATCAGCTTTACTCAATCGCCCACCCATTTGAATCGATAAGTCTTCGAGTTCTTCCCAAAAAGGGGAACGTAGTTTAATCAGTTCCGCTACTTTCATTGCTCGCTCCTCTTCTCGCCCGAAATTAGCGCCCCCAACTCGACAGACTCTTTCCCTCCCCCCAACTGAGGCTCGCGACCTTCCTGATTCACAAACAACCGATGATATAAGGAACACATAAACAAATCGGGGTCAGTGTTCCCTAGTATTCCAAATCTGTCCATCAAGGGACCCGCAAGGTGTTTTGCAATATCTGCCGAACGTTGCGGCGCGAGATATTTTCGCTCTTCCGCAAATTCCGCAACGACCTGCGTTAACCCTCGTGACGCCACAAAGTCAGCCGGGATTAACTCCGCCAATTTAGGAACTCGTTCATCTTCGAATTCGATGAGATCCGGACGATGTTTTTTTTCCTCAAAAATGACAACCGTACCCGCAACCAAATCTCCAACCCGTTGAAACTTACGATTTAGCGACATCACGACGAGGCCTATTAGAAAGGTTGGAATCGCGAATAGCACCTGTGCCTCCAAGCCGAAGAGCATTTGCAATGGAACAATTGGCATGATGTCCAAAAAACGAAAAAAGTTTCGCAAGGTTGCCTGAACCCCGTCAATTGCATGACCATCAACTGAAATCACCCGAATCCCACACAAACGTTTCCCCAGGGTCTGGCCATTAAATCGAGTTTCCATATAGGCGCCGTAGAACCAATAAACCACAAAGAAACCGACTAACACCAATCCAAAAACAACGCCAGCAAACAATTCAAAAAACTGTGGGATATTGCCAATCGCGCTCCCAATTAACAAAGCAGTCATGATCAGCAAGAAGTACAGCAACCCAATCGCAGCAAAATAGCCACCAAATGCGAAAACCAGATCCGCAAGATAAGCAATAAAGCGATAGAAAGGCCCTGATATTTCATATTGAAATGAGATATTTTCCGGGGTCTTCACCAGCATCATCGTATCGATAGCGCCCTTGTGATCGTTCGCATGAGGGCGATTTACGCCGCCAATTCCCCTAACCATGGAATCAGTTTCAGTTGCCGAAAATTTGCGATCAGAAGACATTCAAGAATTTCGAGATGTTCGATTGGTGTAGGCATCAAGACCATTCCGGCCTATCTCCCATTCTCACTTCGGAACCAGTAATTAGCAAGTTACAATCAGTTTTTCGAAAAACTTTGGCCTGAAACCTGAAGAACTAAAAACCTCGCAGTACGAAAAACAACATTGGCAACTGGCATCTGCGCCAACAGGCGAACTCACCCACCCCATACAAACACTAGGGACAAGATTATTTGTCTTTCTTCTTTTTGGTCCAATCTCGCCGCTGACGCGAACTGGGAATCGACAGTTTCTCGCGATACTTGGACACCGTTCGTCGGGCGACTGCGAAACCCTGATTTTTCAGAAGCTGCATGATTTCTTCATCGCTGTAGGGCTTTGATTTGTCCTCACCGTCGATCAACTTTTGAAGCTCAATCCGAACCTTGTTCCAAGCGACATCCTCACCGTCATCGGTCGTTGTTCCACCCATAAAAAACATTCGAAGCGGAAGGATCCCGCGATGAGTCTCGATCCACTTTTGATCCACAGCACGACTGACCGTCGTAACTGCAACACCTACCTTTTCGGCAATTTGCTCCATCTTGAGAGGACGCAAAAATTCAGGACCGTCATCAAAATAAGCTTTCTGATGATTTACAATTTCCTGAGCAACCCGGGTTAACGTATTCCGACGCTGTTCAATTGACTCAATCAACCAATGCGCCGCCGTCACCTTCCGCTTGATAAATTCCTTTTCTTCCGCCGTCGCCTGACCATTAGACAATCGCTGCTTGTAATAATTACTGATGTAGAGATTGCGAGTTGGCCCCTCTTCCATCTTAACGGTATACTCGCCATTTTCACCCACCTCCAGCCACATGTCCGGCGTAACCGTGGGCACGAAATCATCAGCAAAGCGACTCGCTGGCCTTGGATCCAGTCTCTTTAATTCATTCCAGGCATCTTTTATCTCTTCAATCGTCAAACCAGTTGCCTTCTCGATTTGAGGCATCCGATTGTGCTGCAAATCCTCAAGGTGATTTACGATTAGAGTTCTAACATTCTTCAAATTGGTGATTTCTGGCGAAAGCTGCAGCAACAAACACTCGCAAAGGTCTCTGGCTCCAACACCGGCTGGATCCAATTGTTGCACATGCGCCAACGCCTCTTCTGCCAACTCAAGGTCATCTGGACCAGCATTGGGAGGTAACAGATCATTGAGCGAGACTTTCAAATAGCCACCGTCTTTGGCCGATAGCGAGGACACGATCCGCTCGCACATCTTGAGCAAATCAGGGGCAAGTTCCATCTCGTGTAATTGAGAATTCAGGTGATTCTGAAGTGTCTCACCCCGATCGACGATGTTCGCAATCAAATCATGCTGACGATCTCCACTCTCCTGAATTCGATTGGAAGAAGGCCGCGTGCTTTCGTCAAAGTGGTCAGGGATGTCCTTGTCAAGATTCAACAATCGTTCGAAATCATCCTCGCCACCTTTGTCTTCATCGACAACCAATTCTTTCTGCTCGACATCCTTGGCTTCCTTTTCAACATCCAACGTATTTTTGGATGTATCCTCGGCCGCCGTCGATCCATCAGTGCGCTCGAGGGCAGGGTTCTCAATTAACTCCTGTTCAATCTTTTCATCTAACGCCGCTTGCGCCATCTGCAATATCTCCATCGACTGGATCATCCGAGGAGCCAGCTTTTGGGTTTGCTTTTGCGATAGATTTTGACCGAACGATATTTTCATACAACTTTTCTGAAGAATTAAACCGAAGTCAACATTCGGTCTACTTTTACCGAATCTACCGACGCGCGTTAAGACGTATTCGGAGCTATGCAGATGAAGCGGCATTATGCCCCATCAAAGTGGTCGACGGGTGGACGCTTTTAGCACCCCGACTCAGACTATCTAGTTTACCGTTAAAAGACCCCTGAAAGCAGAATCCAGCGAAAAAAAAACGTTTTCGTGGAATCCAACGCCCGCAAAACCATTCATTTTCTAAGAAAGACTCACTCCGCTCGATAGAAGCTCGCCAAGCGCTCCTGAACGAGCTTATTAAACGATAGCGGGGCATTACTGAATCTATGAAACGCGGCGTAATTGAGAGAAGGCCAGACTACAATGGCTGCCGCCCGGATAAGGCGTCTGCCAAAATTTCTTTATTCGTGTATTCCAAAATACTGCCGGTCGTTATTCCGCGGGCAAGCCTTGTCAGCCTAATGTCGAATTCAGAAAGTAAATTCGAAATATGAAGCGCTGTGCCATCTCCTTCGACCGTCGGATTGGTCGCCATGATCACTTCGTCAAAGGTACCCTGAGAGACCCGCCCCATTAATTGATCGATCGTGAGTTGATCTGGGCCGATATTCTCTAGGGGCGCGATACGCCCAAGCAGTACATGGTACAGGCCCCGATAAGTTCCCGACTGCTCAAGAGCCATCAAGTCTCGTGGTTGCTGAACAACGCAAATTAACTTTTGATCGCGCGCCGGATCACGGCAAATATTACACATCTCGCTCTCAGCGAGATTAAAGCAAATCCCACAGTACCGGACATTCTCGCGAACCGTACGAATCGAATCGGCTAAAGCAAAGGCCTCCGATTCCGGAACCCGCAAAATGTGATACGCCAGACGTTCCGCCGATTTACGGCCAATCCCTGGCAACCGCGCGAGTTGATCAATCATGTTTGAGACTGAATCAGATAGTTCGGCCATGATCTCGTGTTCTCTACCTTCCCTGATTTACCTGTGAAACGCTTGTCGATTGCCAACATCCATCCCGGCAAATGCGAAATTCTCTGTAGCTAAAATATGCGGTACTCGATACCAAAGCAATCAAACTTTTGGGGAAGTCAATCCTGAGGGACCGTCCCCTTCGTCTCCCCCCATAAATTGCTTCAACATGTCTTCCATGTTTCCGGGAAGCGGCAAGTCTTCGGTTACCGACTGCATTACTTCCATTCTCAATTGCTGCTGTTTCTCCAACGCGTCGTTAATCGCTGCCGGCAGCAAATCTTGAATCATCTCTACATCGCTTTGCCCAGAAAGAGCAGGATCAATTACAACGCTCAATATCTGCCCAATGCCATTTGCCTGAACCTTGATCATGCCGCCGCCAGAAGCGCCGTGAACCGTTTTCGATTTGAGTTCCTCCATCTGCTCCTGCATCCGGGGTCCCATCGTACGCGCCTGCTTCATCAAGGCAGCAATGTTTCCGAGTCCTTTTAACATCTCAATCTCCAACCATACATAAACAACTGCAATCCCTTACTCAAACCGCTCTACTCGACTCAATTCAACGCTTTTTCGTAGGAACTGGCTCACGAAAACCAGTAATCTCGCCGTCAAACAACTCCATAGCCTGCTTCACCAATGCCACATCCTGTAATTTCCTCACCTGTTGTGCGCGGGTCAGTTTAGGCTTGGGTGCCGGTCTCTCAATTGCTTTTTGGGAGACCAAAAATTCAACACGAACCACTTGTTGAGTTACCTTCTCAAACGCCTCCTCAAAACGAACGCGGCGTTCGGGCTTCATACAAAGATCTCGACTCACCTTATCCCGCAAAGTAACGAACAATTGATCCGGTTCCTGCAGTTTGACCGATTCATAATTGGAAGCCATTTCAGCGGTCATATCGCCCATCGTTTCGAGTACCGTTTTCCAGTGAGCTTCGATCGAACTGGCATCTGTACTCGTCGCACGAGGATCTGTTCGAGAACCAGCCCCACTATCGGCTTCCACCGATTCTCCAGTTGCCTGACTTCCGTCAGGCGATTCCGAAGTAACCACCGTCGTTGGTTTGGGCGAAACACCCGCAGAAACCACTTCCGAATCACCTTGAGCATCTCCGGAAGCCGCTTCTTGCGCTGTGGTTGAAGGGACCTGCGCGTCAGTCGCGATCGCCTCGCCCGTTGCAGATCGTGGCGGTGTTTGACTAGGTGCTATTTCGTTTTTTTTTAAAGCTGCTTGATCGGCCGCCGAAACATGGACTTGCCTCATCTCAACACGTTGACGCGGCGCCGCTCCTCCCGTTGCCTTTTTGGCTTTGGGATCTGACAACTGGGCAACCAACTCGGAAATCGTCTCCAGTTTCTCAAGATTGCAAACTCGAACAACCGCTGCTTCCAACAAGGTTCTGCCGTGTAAACTCGATTGCATCCGCACAACCGCTGAATCCAGCAACTGCACTATCGTGAGAATCGTTTCCAAGCCAATGGCATCGGAAAGTACTTTTAGATGTTCGAGGTCGCCTTCGCTGCAGTTCAGAAAAGTGTCTGGACTGCAATCGACACTCGCGACCATCATGTCTCTAAAATACCCGAGCAATTGGTCTGCCATTTGTCCTGAATCAACGCCATCTGTGATTCCGTGATGAATTAAATTCAGTGCCGTCATGGGATCAGCGTTCACCATTGCAGTTGAGATATCGGCAATTCTGCCCATATCCGCAGTCCCAAGTAACTCATGGACTTCCTCAACGGAAATCGAGTTTCCACAGAATGAAAAAAGCTGCTCAAGCAACGACTGGCTGTCTCGCATTGACCCGTTTGCGCGTCGAGCCAACAAAGCCAACGCCTGCTCGTCAGCAGTCACACCTTCATTCGCTGCGATCTCAGCAAGGCGTTGGGAAATTTCATTTGTCTGAACAGGCGAAAAATCAAATCGCTGACAACGCGACAAAACTGTGATCGGTATTTTCTGCGGATCCGTCGTGCAAAAAATAAATTTAACATGCGGCGGCGGTTCTTCCAGCGTCTTTAACAGCGCATTAAAAGCCTGCATCGTTAACATGTGCACTTCGTCGATGATATATATCTTATACTTACAACGACTTGGACGGACTGACGCATTGGATCGCAACAATCGAATCTCGTCGATTCCTCGATTACTGGCGCCGTCAATTTCTAAAACATCGACGTCGTCACCGGCTGAAACAGCTTCGCAAATACCACATTTCCCACAAGGCGTTTTTGTTGGACCCTCTACGCAATTCAGGCACTTGGCAAAAATTCGCGCTGACGAAGTCTTCCCAACCCCCCGTGCTCCGGTAAACAAATACGCGTGACCGACACGATTTTTATCAATTGCATTAGATAATGCCGTCGCAATGTGACTCTGCCCCACCAACTCCCCAAACAATTGGGGGCGGTATTTGAGTGCGACAACTTTGTATTGTCCGTCATCGGTGGGCGAAGGTGAATTCATCACAAAACCATTGGCCATAGAAGTGAACGCGCATCATTGGCGAATCCCGATTCTAACCGATTCACCAAGCCAACGAGTAGGTCCCGCCTCAGCTGAAAAGCCCCTCTTGCCGGTACGGCCGAAAAAACACGCTTGTCGCGGGAAAAAAATTTCCGCAAATTTCAAATTCGTAACACTGTCTACAAAAAAATCTGCGGATGAGAGAGCCCCGCACAAGAGTACCCCGCTTAGGGCTGCTCCATATTTCAGGCCTGACCCACTTCACGGCTCCCCCTCGCGGAGCTCACTCACCAACAGATTTACCTAATTTTTACTCACACCGCGAGGTTTCGTCAATTCGTAAAACAGATTTCCTGAGGCAACGAGTCTTTTTAGCTACCCCGGAGACCGAAAACAGACTCATCCCGATGTTTCCCCGCAGTTTTTCCCACCGACACTCAGGACGCGGAAAACAAATGGGAATGCCCGGGATTGTTAACAATATGATTGGCGATCCGCTCTGAAATTGCACCAATGGTCATGTAAGGGTTCACTCCGAGAGCCGTGGGGATCACTGAACCGTCAGACACATACAAACCTCGATGGACTGCCAACTCCCCGGTACCTGCGTCCAAATACCCGCCATTTTGATAATCAAAGACCTGACCAAGATGATTGACGGCACCTTCAACAGGCTCGTCTGACATCCCGCAACCTCCCAGCGGGTGGACCGTGACGAGGTTATCACCAAAAGCTTTCAAACGTTTGTAACGCCCCCCATGCGCCTTGGCCAGTATTTCAAAATGACGGAAAATTCGCTGTCGATAGGCACTAGACTTCAACCCCTCCCACTTAATTTGCCAACGCCCCATTTTCTTGACTAGGCGCCCTCCACCTTCGTCATGCCCCATCCCAAGCATCACCATCGAGTGATCCAATTCTGGATCGCGCAGCAAAGCTGAAAATAGATTCATCGCTCCCCTGGGAATGGAAGAATCCTGAATCAGCAAATGCTTTCGGAAATCTTCATCATCACAAAAATTAAGGGTCGTTTGCACCGTTGGCCCTACCCGTTTACCTTGCCCTGAAAACGCTCCAACACCACCAATACTGGTTCCTGCAGGCAAGCCGGTGACAAAACCAATCGCATCCCCGTTGCCCGACCAATGCCTTCCCAGACTGGGAGAGAACTGAAGGCTCTCATCTTGCGAGTCCAGCAAAATTGCAGCACTTGCGGGACTACCTGCGCCGACCACTACCAGCTCTGAGTTGACTTGCAACGGTGTCCGGGACACTTGACCATTCCGCTCTTCGATATACGTCATGTGAACACGGTAGTAACCAGAACATTTTTCAAGCGAACTCACTTCTACCTGAGTATATATTTCCGTCCCATTATGCTTCGCAACCGGAAGATAATTCATGGCAAGGGTATTCTTCGCACCAACGTTACAACCATTCGTACAATCTCCACACAACGTACACGGTCGCTGAATCATCCCATAAGAATTTCTAAATTCTTCATCCAGATAACGGTAGTCATACATGACTGAGATATTTGACCGGTCGAAAAAACCGGGTTGAGAACTTATTTGTTCCGCTGCCCGGCGTCTGATGCGCACCTTCGGAGTTTGGTCAAAAGGCGTTCGACTCAAGCTCAAAGCCGAAGCGACACGATCGTAATAAGGGTCGAGCACATTCGCTTTGTTTAATGCGGAAGGCCATCGTTGCTGCTGAAACACCTTGGAGTTGGGACGTAACGCAATGCTCGCATTGATCAAGGATCCCCCGCCGAGGCCGTTTCCGGAGAGAACGTTCACCTCGTCATTCATCATTAAATTGAATACACCCAAAGGCCTCGCTCGCTGGCCTTTGGTGGGCCCAGTGAAAACATTACTCGCGTTCGCTGAAACAGCAGAAAATGTATCAGGAAAAGTCCCGGGAACCCATTCCTTCCCTCGCTCGAGTATACACATTCGGTATCGGTCTCCCAGTTTCTGAGAGATTCGAGCAGCGGCAATCGAAGCACCATATCCGGAGCCAATCACGACGACGCCAAAATGGATAGAATCAGAATTTCGACTGGTGAGAAATAAATCGCGGATAGGATTGGCCAGTCTTCCCCCGTACGCTTGCAGGCTCTTGGTGTAATCGTCGGTGGCTCGCTGTTTTAAGGCCGATTCACCAGACCTTGTCCTTTGACCAATTTTCACGAGCCTACCGAGAGGACCGTCGGCCCGCAGGGACTGAGGGCCAGTCAAGGCTGCACCCGCGGCCACTGCAGACCTCAAAACACCTCGACGATTGATTGAGGTACTGAGGTCGCTATCGGTTTTTGATTTTCCGCAAGTAGGATTCTGCTTGGGCATCGATGACGTTACTTCCCTGTAAAGTCAATTTGAACGGTCAATTAGAACGGGAGACGCTGGTTGCCAATGCGATGCGTTTTCCGTGCCGTCCCTCAGATATATTTATCGAACCAGCCCTACACTCGACGTATAGGAATTATCGATTCAATCCATTTCCTTAGCGCAACGAGGGCGACGACTCGGGTCTGCGAAAAGATATCACCAACACAAACCTTAACAGCTAGGGGGACCTTGCCGAAAACCCCGCTAAGGCAATGCCTGGTTGGCGATGACAAGGGCAAAAGCAACTCGATCGAAGCGAATTTATGCTGAGAGGATTTTCGCTGAAGGGAATTATGCTGAGGGGGACAGGCTACCGATTATCTTCGGGCCGTCTTCCGACAACAATTTGCGTTAACTGCTCTTTTCCATCCCGTATCAATTTGACTTGAACGAGCGTCTCAGGACGAGTCATTTCAGCTAAACGATAAAGGTGCTTGAAATTTTTCACCTCAACCTCATTCCATTGGCGAATGATATCAAAGGCTCGGATTCCCGCAGCAAAAGCGGGAGACCCCTCAACCACTTGCGACAGCATCGCCCCGTCGAGATCCGGAAGCTGAAGCCTCATTGCGTCTCGATGTTTGACCTCAACAGGTTTCACACCTAGGTACCCGCGTGTCACGGCACCTTTACTGCTAAGTTCCCGGTAAATAAATTTGGCGGTTTCACTGGGAACCGCGAAACTAATTCCCTGAAAAGAGTCCCCAAAAATCGAGGTATTGATTCCAATTACGCGACCTTGGGCATCAACTAAAGGCCCCCCACTGTTCCCGGGATTTACCGCTGCATCCGTTTGCAGCAAACTTTGAGTCGGATGGTTAATGTCACCTGGACGATTTTTTCCACTAATGATTCCCGAGGTAACCGTATGCTGAAAACCATACGGGCTTCCTATCGCCCAAACAATCGAACCCACATTGACCTGCTCGCTATCGCCCCAGGTAGCAGGAATCAAATCCGGAGCTTCGATCTTTAACAATGCCAAATCACTTGACACATCCTCTCCAACTAACGTCCCGACGAATTGGCGCCGATCGTGCAACTGAATCAAAATCGAATTCGCTCCGCGGACGACATGATGATTCGTGAGAATAAACCCGTCCGTCGACATGATCACCCCAGAGCCCATGCCATTCTCTTCAACCCTTCCGCTTCCGTCCTTGATCGCGTTAATGCTAACCACACTTGGGCGTACACTCAGGGCAACCATTTGATAAGCGTTAGACACATCTGTCAGCGGCTGCTTACCAAGGTTCTCTACAGCGAACTCGTATTCGGCCAGCATTTTTCCGCGAGTGAAGGAGTACTGATATCTCTCTACCATTTCTGGCCCGAGAAAAAACATCCCCAGCACAAACACGATACTGAAAACAAAAAAACCAACTCCAGAGTTACTGGAACTGGAGGCGTTACCTACAGCAGGTCGCTCCCGTTTTTGCACCTGCTCCAACCCTGCACTGGCCTGAGCGATTTCACCGACAGGAAAAGACTCACTGCGAACTGGTGGACTCGGTGCTCGATGAGGAACTGGTTCGGATGGGCGCGGTTGGCCCGTTCCGCCCGTTCCCTCCGTGAAGACGACTCTCGGCCGACCCGGATCAGGCAAACGACTGTGCTGATGATCCGCAGGCAAGCCTTCTGAATCAGAAGGCTCAAACTCAGAAGGCTCAAATTCAGAAGGTGAGTCCATTTGGATCCGGTTCCCCGCAGAAAGTAACAACTACTACTAACAGTATACCGGCAAAAATGGTGTTCGGTTTACAGAATTTAACACCGTCCGCGATAACAACTTATTTCACGGGCAAAAACCAAAAAAATATATTTTAAGCCTCGCAACAAATCCCGTTTCCAATGAGCCTCAAAAGGCTGAAAAGCCCCCCGACAGCTACACCAACAAGGCTCTCTTCAGAGGGATTCTATTTTAAACTATTTAATACCGCGCCATATTTCCCACTCGCAATGAGATCCTGCTCTTTCAAGATTTCTTCGATACCTTTTCGCCCAACGACGCTGCCCCAGGCGAGCAACCACGCATTCGTATCAACATTTTGCCACCCTGGAGACTTGTAACCTGCGACTCTGGCCAAAGCCAAACTACGCAAATTATTATGAAGTTGGTTCTTCTCTTCCTGCTTGTTGTTGACATCACACCATAGCATCCATCGCACCAATTCCCCAACCAGCTTTGTCGCTTCGGGCTTCTGCCAAGAAATTGCCGGCAGAAACAAAGCTCCGCCCTTCCAGGGGACATCCTTTGCCATCGCATCAAACGCAAGCGACTCAACAACCGATGTTGCGACTTCCTCACGCTTTCCTTGGCCGGCAATGGCTCCTAAGTACCCAGCGGCCATGCGGCGAACCTGGGGAACATTCCCGTCTACCATTACTTCGGTCAGTTCCTGTGGTGTGTAGGCTGTAATAACTGGTGCCAACGCGGCCGCGATTTGTGGCACTTTTAATGCGACCTCCAAAACCTGACTAGCGGTAACCTCTTCCGAATTCTCCTTCATTTCTTCGACAATACGCATTCCGATTGGGCGCCCCAAACTTGGGAATTGACGAATCAAATTTGCTTTTTCAATCAACCCATTGGTCGTCCTTGTCATCGAAACCCTCGCCGCCGCAGCCCAGGTTCGAACGACTGTATTTTGTGCATTGTTAGCATGAACATTTAGAAGATATTCATCAACATCCTGCCCTCCAATTTCAGCTAACGCCGCAATGGCCCAGCCTCGCTTAGGAATATTCTCGTCTATGCTTAC
>JAAHTH010001824.1_pt1 | contig 13381 bp, 19 predicted proteins | sample 6116091 | NCBI WGS metagenome assembly JAAHTH01 (sample SAMN13939990, study PRJNA603662) | sponge metagenome | isolation source: marine sponge | host: Mycale hentscheli | place: New Zealand | collected 2006
TCTCCTCAATCACCAAATGCTTTCTCCAATCCTGTGAGCCGTTCAGCAACTCATCAAGCTCCTCAGACGTCATTTTCCTGTCAAGACCGCCAAGGACGCCCTTGATGGCGCACTTAATGATGACCTCTTGCTCGTATGTCATAAAGCAAACGCTGTAGATCCCATCTTGCCGAAGCGGTCACACCAATGGATTCCGAAGTCGTCACGCCATGCCTTGCAGACAGGAACAACCCGAGAATTGGCTCGCCTTCTTTCATGACCTCAGCAATAGAGCGACGAAACGCCTGAACCCTTGAATGAAGGGGCAGGAGCCAGACCACTCACCCATAAGGAAATGACAGAAGCAACTGCGCTAAAGCTTGAGCGATTCCCACAAGCCAAATATCATCTTCAACCACCAATTTTCCAAGCAATGACAGTCTCCACAGTTGCGCATGAAAACAGTTGCGCATGAAAAACGACGCGCCTGCGTTGGCTCATGCACAATTGGACGAGAGCAGACTCAAGATCATCAGACACCCTCCCTTCGGCTCAGCCATGACCAATCAGCAGCTGAGGCACTTAGCCTCATGAGTGATGTCATCAACCATCGTGTTTGCTAGAGATCCATGAATAGCAAGCTAAATAAAGAACTTATTTCAAGGTCGCTCCAATTGGCAGCGCTAGCTGAGATGCAGCCAGACGACCGCATTGCGCGCATCACTTGGGACAGAATTCAAGATGATTTAGAACAAGCCGATAGCATGGTGTTTGGAATGCAATTTTGCATCGCCAACATCGCTGCATTTATCAAAACATACTTCAAAGAAACCGAGCACACCATTGCTGCTCTTAGCTCATGCCATCAACTCATTGCATTTCTTGGATGGAATCAAGAGCAGGTCTTAACAATGGAACAGTCAAGAAAGGTCTTTATTGATTACATCAAAGACGTTGTGTCCATGTACAACGATACAAAGCAGAATCACTGCGAGAATGCACAGTGCATCCTTGCCATGAACATGAATTCCATGCTCTTACAGGACCTCGACTATGTCATGAAGCAAAGCCCTCAAAGAGAACGCAGCCTCTCTCCTGCGCTGGAAACAACCGCACAACTGAGGTCACAAATGGTTCAGGTTTTTGGCTGGAACAGCTCAGAAACCTGAAGAGAACGAGGCGGCACCCCCTCTCCTGCCAAACATTCAAACAATCGATCCCACCTGCAGTGTTCCTGTTCCATCTAGGTCCTGTGGCCGATCAAAGCCTGGGGTGAAGCCCGTCGCTCGACGAAGGATGGGCGGAATAAGATGGGCGGAACAACATCAATGGATGAGATCCCTAGAAGTCGCTTAAAACCAATAAAATCGAGCAGCCACAAGGTAAACTTGAAATATCAATTCAATCAGGGAAGCTTTAACCAAACCACATGGGTTTTCTTCTTTCGAGTCGATCGGGTCATCTTTGCATTGACGGGAAGAGGGTCTTAAAGCCCCATACAGATGGACTCTTTCCATCAGATCAATTTTGCAGCGGTGATCTCTCCATCCCTTCCACAGATCGAAACATCCTCACGATCTCTCAGTGCTTCCTCGACCTCTATATCAATCCAATGGGATTGCTTCAAGAAAAGAGAGCTAAAGGGAAAAAATGGTTGCACTCCACTCTTGAGATCGAAAGAGAGTTTGGCGAATCCTTCCAAACAGAAGAAGCTCAAAAGCAGTCCTCAAAAGGCTCTCTGCCTGCTTCGCCCAATCAAACGAGAGGGTGGCACTTGTTTGTCATGCATACGTTACATCGCTTTTTTTGGAAAGACTTTGACTGCATCAGAGGTTCGCGCAAGCTTGAAGAAACTGATGATTATCACTGGTGGCTTGAGAACAGCAGTGGAGACATGATCGATCTAGCGGAAGAACAGTATCAAGCCAGCAAAATTCCCACATTGAGAGATCAAGGGAAAAAACTGAAACCATTAGGCAATCGATATTCAGCAACATCCAAGGCCATGGCCCATAGAATCACCGAAGTCTTGTCATCCCACCATTACGACCCAAGCGTTATTGATCAATACGCCAATGCTTATATGAAGCGCTAGAAACAAGCGCTAAAGCCAAGCTCAAAAACTCACTTCACCACGTCTAATCCAAGAACATTTCATCATATTCTTTCTACCAACCAAACTGATTTGGATGGATGAGCACCATTCTTGCCGCCTGAATCGATGCAAAGAAGCTCGAGGCCTGGCATCGGCGCATGAACCCTGCAGACTCGAGCGAGGCATAGAGTTGTTCGGTCCATGCACCCCTCAGAAGTGCCATGGGCCTACCCGACACCATGCCTTTCGGCTGGGGAGAGGTGGATCAGCAGCAAGGGAAACGCCTCCTAGGCGCTTTTCGGCATGACTACTCAACCAATTTGAATGCTTGAAGGGGCAAATTGTCGAAACGCCCCCAGTTCAAATCTGGGTTCTGGCATTTGCAAGCAACAGTCGATGATTCGCGTACCGATCGATGACGATCGCACTTTCAATAATCCCGACGGATTTGCGATGGTGTTCGACCGAACCTGGAAGCACTTAGCCAAAGCTGAGCAATTTGCTGATCTTTCGATTGACCAACGTATCGATGCAGTGATTGAAAAGATGGAGGACCATCCCTTCCTCCAGGCTGAGCCCGAGCAAGCTCGTCAGATCGCGATTTTTAGGGTTCGCTTGCTCAACCTGGATGGAGCAAGCCACTCAAGCTGACAGCAGTTCGTCGCTCTGTTCGAGGTCTGGATCCGCGCTTTCTGAGGGCAGTTCCTGTGAATCGTTGACATACACAGTTTGTTCCAGATCAAAATCCTCCGGCTCCTCCATGTCGTTGTCTGAGTCGACATGAGAATCGATTACCACTTCGAGTCGAGGCGCCTCGCCATGCGACTCATCTTTTGCTTGCTCATTCAGCAAACCGCGGAGTTGCACGAGACGGTCACTGCTATCAGCGAGCAATAAAAAGCTATCGGAATCATCAGCTTGTTCCGGCTCAACAGAGTCCAACTTCTCTGAGAGTTCGTTAAATCGCTCTTCGAGTGCAAGCAATCTGAGCGTCAAAGATTCTGCGATCTCACTGACCAAGTGCAGTTGTCCGCTCAACTGCTGAACCATGTCTTGACTAGAAATGGTCATTGGCGTGAACTCCGAGCTCATCGAAAGCCGATGGTATCGATCACAAACAACTTGTCCACAGTGATCTCAAACCTCTTGAAGGAGACGCCTGCACCAACGGCTGGTACCTTTCGCAAGGCAACGTGCTGCCATCCTCAACGCCTTTAAGGAGCAGAGATAAGATTCTCCGATCTGAGCTGTTGTGATGAACGGTGCAGCCGATTCCGCGATCAGAGCTCTGATCCAAAAGATTCAACCTGAAAATGAATGTCAACACTCCATTGGAGATGGGGTGTTGAGGATCAACCTCAAAGCTGACGACCTCAAGCTTTGGAGAGACACCCTGCTGGGCCTGAAAGAACCAGGCAACGTTCTTTTGGCCTGCGAGAGCAACCGGGATGCTCTCGATGCAACGCGCCTCACCTGGGTTGTTGGTGCTGCGATTCGGTCAACCAGCATCGACTCGTCTCAAGGGATCGTCCCTTTATTGAGCGAACTGGGCGTTCCCGTTGACATTGCCAAAGCTTTACCAGGCCACTGCCCTGGCCTTGGGGCAGAGATCACATGGGCTTTTTATTTAGAGAGGCACGGGTGGCTCACCGCTTCGCCGATCATTGATGAGCAGCTTTTAAGTCCGGCCATCACGGCATGACCTCGCCCCTATCTTCCGAACAGATTCGGGCCTTAGCCCAACGAGCGCAGATTTTTGGCCTACTAGATCGCCAATCGCTCAACAGTGATCTCAGAGCCACCCTGGCTCAAGCAAACGATGAGACGAGGCTCCTAACGGCAGAAGAAATCACCCTTGCTTGCCAGCACTCAGGAGTGAAGCCAGCTCCGCTGATCCAGCTGCAAAGCCAAGTTCCTGGTTTGGTTGACAGCGCTCGGGAAGCACTCCTCGCGCAACAACCAGACCTCGTTCGCCCCGGAGGCGCTCTTTTCCCTCAGGAGCGTGCTGATGCTTGCTGGCGTGATTGCTTTCACTTCTTAAGGATCAGCCTCTATGCCGTTGCCGCAGGAGAGACAAGGTTCACCGATCCTGCTGGGCTCAACGCCATGCAAGAGCTCTACAACGTTCTAAAGGTCCCTGTCCCTGCCTTACTGGTCGCCCTCACCCAGCTTCGCGATTTGGCATGCAAGGCCTATTCCAAGGACGGACCGAACCAGGATGTGAGCTTGCTGGAGCGTGCTCTGGACCACCTCATCAAAAAGATGAGCGGATTTCAGCCCGACCATTAACCAAATATCCAAATCTTATCGTAAAGAGAGACGAAGGAATCAACATCCTTTTTGACGGCTCGGGGGAGACTGTCTGCCTTGTAAATGCGCAAATACACCTAATGCCTCTCCCACGGCTTGACTATCCCCTCACCAGCCAAAATCAACGTGTTGGAGATCTTGGAGGCCTGGAGGCACCGATCGATCAAACAGTGATCGCAGCAGCCGCGAACGGAGAAAACTGGTCTTCGCTCACGAGTCAGATAGAGAGCGCTTACAAACAGGTTTTCTTTCATGCCATGACGGCAGACAGGGAGCCTTTTCTGGAGTCGCAACTGCGCAACGGAAGCATCACGATGCGTGACTTCATTCGCGGCCTGTTGCTATCCCGTCGCTTCACCGAGGGATACGTGTCCTGCAATAGCAACTACCGCTTAGTTGACCAGGTTGTTGGCCGGATCCTTGGACGCCCTGTTCATGGAGAAGGGGAACGCCTGAGCTGGTCGATTGTGATTGGCAATCGCGGGTTTGCTGGCTTTGTCGATGCTCTGCTCGACAGCAGCGAATACATGGATTCCTTTGGCTACGACCAGGTTCCAAACCAACGCTCCAGGGTCCTACCTGGCGCTGCAACCGGTGAAATGCCGATCTACCAGCGCTTCCCGCGTTATGGGAGCGACTGGCGTGACATGCAATGGGAACAAAAGCTACAAACCCGCGACATGGCTGGCGGCAGTGTCACTCCCGCTTGGATCAAAGAGCCACCAGCCTGGGTTAAGAAGTTCTGGCTGGGTCTGGCCGTGGTTGGCAGTGTCGAAGTCCTACGCGTGCTGATCATCGTGGCAGGCTCAATGCTCAGCACCCGTTAATTGCCGTGACCGCTGAGCTTGAGCTCTCTTCTTGGCTACCCCCAGAACAAACGCTCCCTGAGGCTTTTTCCTCAGGGACGACCGATGCCAGAGGAGCGAACTGGCGAGGGCAATCGTTGGGAACCACTGATTTCAGCGGAGCTGCTCTGTGCCGCGTTGATTTGCGCGGTTGCGACCTATCTGGCTGCAACCTCGAAGGCACTGATTTGCGTTTAGCCCGCTACAACAGAGCCACAATTTGGCCTGAAGGGTTTGAAGTGCGCAGCTCAGGAGCGGTTGGACCTGGAGCCAAGCTCAATGGAGCGTTCCTGAACGGAACAGATTTACGGGGCATGGATTTACGCGGCGCCTCTTTGATGGGCACCTACCTGAGTGGTGCCGATCTCAGCGGAACCCTGCTTGATGATGTTCGCCTCGTAGGAGCCGACCTGCGTCACGCCGTGCTGCGGGGAGCCCGCTGCCGAGGGGCACGTTTCGGTGGCTGCCAACTCGACTACGCAGACTTTCGAGGAGCGGACCTGACGGATGCCGGACTTGAGGGCGTGGAGTCGATCAAAGGCGCCGACTTTTCTTTGTGCATTGGCTTAGCAGAGCAATTAGGAGCCTTGCGGGCTCGTCCTTATCTCGAGCTGGACTGCTGGAACCCAATGACGCGTAAAAACACGCGTGAAGCGCTTGAATCACTGTCCTGAACTAGCTTTCGCGACAGTTTCGGCGGCTACCACTTATCAGGCCAGCCGCCGAAGCAAAGCCAAAATGGTCATGTCACGCAACACTCCAACACAATTGATTGAGCTTTATAAAGAATCGCCCTGCTGACAAAAGGGTTGTCAGAACATATAGAGCGAACACCCAGCGAGCTCTATGCCTTTCGGTCCCGCTTCGTTACTCGGCGTTGAGCGCTTCTCCGCAGAGAGCGAAGCTCCCCTTGAACTGATTCCAGGCGATGAAGACGCCAAGAAGGAGCAAATCATCACAGCCGTGTACAAGCAGGTACTCGGCAATGCCTACGTGATGGACAGCGAGCGTCAGCTCGTAGCCGAATCCCAGTTCAAACTTGGCGAAATCAGTGTTCGCGAGTTTGTTCGCGTCGTTGCCAAGAGCGAGCTTTATAGCTCTCGCTTTTTTGATGCCTGTCCTCGTTATCGCTATATCGAACTGGCCTTCCGCCATCTTCTTGGTCGTGCTCCTGTGGATTTCCAGGAGATGCGCACTCACGCCGAACGCCTGGATAGCAAGGGTTTTAGCGCCGATATCGACAGCTTCCTCGACTCAGACGATTACCAAAACACCTTTGGTGAATGGACTGTTCCCTATCAGCGGGGATGGAAGACCGAAAGCTGCGCCACCATGCAGGAGTTCACATGGAGCTTCCAGCTTCTGCGTGGCAACAGCAGCAGCAGCTTGAAAGGCGACCTCTCAGGAATCACCAGCAAGTTGGGTGGTGCTGCTTATCAGAACCGTCCTCTCGCGGTGGTACCGCCGTCCTCCATCGAGACCCAGGGCTGGAGTTTCCGACCTTCCAAGAATCTCCAAGATGCGCCAACACGTCTCGGCGTTGGTGCTGGCGACGAAGGCAAGACCTATCGGGTCGAAGTCACTGGCTACAGCGCCAACAACGTTCGCCGCATCTCCCGGTACACCCGCTCAAACCGCGTGTATTACGTGCCCTTCGACAAGCTCTCCGAGCAGTTCAAACGCATTCATGCCGAAGGCGGAAAGATCGCCAGTATCACCCCCTCGAACTAACCCGAATCCTGGATTGGCGTTTGCATGCAACGCCAATCTGCCCTTCCCAGTCGCCCTGAGCGACCACCTCTCCCTTCCCTCTCCCTCAACCCCCCATGTCTGCCTCTCAAGGTTTCGGAGCCAGCTCCCTCAATTCGAACCCTGTCTCATTCAGCAGGAATCGCAATGCAGCAAACAAGCCAGCCCTGAGCAACGCTGAGTTTCTGCGCCAATCCTGCGCCTCAATGAAAATTGCGATTGGCCCTCGCAATCACGAAGATTGTCCCCATGGCGGAACGATGCAGCGTTATGCCGTCGATGACGCAGCTGGGCTCGAAGCTGCCATCAATGCCGCCTACCGCCAGGTTTATGGCAATGCCCATGTGATGGAACATGAGCGCTCGAGAGAATTGGAGGCTCAGTTCTGCAATGGCGAGCGGAACGTCCGCGAATTCGTGCGGGCACTTGCAAAAACTGAGTTTTATCGCGCGCGTTTCTTCCAAGGCGTTGCACCCATGCGCGGAGTTGAGCTGAACATCAAGCATTTGCTTGGTCGCCCTCCTCTTTCTCAAGGAGAGATGTCAGCGCACATCACCTTGCTAGCAAGCGCTGGTCACGATGCGGTGATTGATTTCATCGTTGATTCAGCTGAATACGCTGAAGTGTTCGGCAACGACGTTGTTCCCTACACCCGTTCATTCACGTCTGCGGCTGGTATCCCCACAAGCAGCTTTGTCAATATCGCTGCTCTTGAGCGCGGCTTTGCCATCAGCGACAGTGCCGTTGGCGCCCGCAGTCAGCTGAGCAACACACTCGCCCGTGGTGCCGTTCCATACATTCAGCTTCCCAGCTCTGTCTCCGCTTCCCGTGGAGCCAAGAGCAGCGGCTCTGGAACCGGTGTCAAATTCACCTCCAAGGTGCGCAAGTCCAGCGATGGCGGCGACTCGATGCCAGCCCGTGGCGATGCCTACGTGGGCTTCGGTCTTGGTCAGCGGGAACAGGAAGTGTTCCAACGCTGCCCTGGTGACACTGCGGACCAAATCAACGCATTGATCCGTTCTGCCTACCGCCAGGTCATGGGCAATCCCCATTTGATGGAGTCAGAGAGGGCCTTGGCTGCTGAAAGCAAGTTCACCGAGGGCTACTACAGCACCCGTGAGTTGGTTCGTGGGATCTGTTTGTCTTCCGAATACGTTCGTCGTTTCTTTGAATCGAATGCTCCCTACCGCTTCGTTGAACTGAACTTCAAGCACATTTTGGGACGTGCGCCCATCTCACAAGCAGAGGTGAGCGAGCACATCCAAATCCTTGCAAACGAAGGATACGAAGCAGAAATCAATAGCTACATCGACAGCGCCGAATACCAGAGCACGTTTGGTGAGGACACCGTTCCTTACATGCGCATCCTCTCTGAGCAGGGACGCTCCCAACTGGCCTTCAACCGCCATCTGTCTCTCTCTGAAGGCTATGCAGCAAGCGACTCCGTAGCGAACAGCTCGTCCCTTGTCACCTCAGTCGCCACCAAGACGGTGCCAAGTGGATGGCGCACAACAACCGTCCGCAGCAACCGCAATAGCGCGATTGCTGGCTCCCCTGATCCCACCAAGAGACGGTTCCGCATCGTTGTGCAAGCACAACCCGCAGGTGGACGCCAAAGAACTCCCAATGCCAGCTACTTGGTGTCTGGCAAGGACATGACCAGCCAGATGAAGTACATCCACCGCCGCGGAGGTCGGATCGTCTCCATCACCGAGGTGATGTGACCTAAGGAGGGATTCACCCATCCCTTCCAACTTCTTCGACGCACATTGGCTTCATCCGACCCCCGTCTGTGATGAAGCCTTCTTTTTTCCCTCCCCCCAACAATGACTGCCCCTCTGACCCTCACCTGCGCCGCAAACCAAGACACCGAACAAGCCTCCGTTGTTCTCAAAGCCGCTTATCGCCAGGTGTTCGGCAACCGTTATCTGATGGAGCTGGATGTTTGTCCTTCCATCGATGCGCTGTTCATGAACGGTGATCTCACCGTTCAGGGGCTGATCACTTCCTTGGCTCAATCCGAGACCTATCGGCGTTACACACTCGAGCCCAACAATCCTTATCGCTTTGTCGAACTGAACTTCAAGCACCTGATGGGACGTCCTCCGCGCAATCAGGCTGAGATCAGCGAGCACGTCAACAGACTTGCCACAGAGGGATTTGAAGCTGAGATCGCTAGCTACACCTACAGCGACGAGTATCTCAAGAATTTTGGGATCGACACGGTTCCCTATGCCAGAACAGCCAAATCAGTGGTTGGCGAAACCACCGTTGCTTACCAACGCAACATCGCCATTGACCCTGGCTACGCAGGCTTTGATGGAAGCAAGACATCAGTTTTGCTGAACAGCATTGCTTCGAACACCAATCCAACAGCCGCTGGTGCTCGGAAGGCCGTTGGCGGTGGTGGTCGCTACACGATCATTTGGACGTCACGTGTGCAGCTCGGAACGGCGCGTCGTTCAGCCCAAAGATCAGTTGTCAGCTACAACTCCCTGTCCACAACGATCAGAAGCATCCAAGCCCAGCGCGGTCGCATCATCTCTATTGCGAATGCTTAACCCTTAGAGAGATTTGCTCATTGAGCAGATCGAATCGGTCATGATTGGACCCTGGTCGTTCACAGGGCCCAATCTGGCGTTTTCCCAGCCAAAGCCGTTAGCACCTTCAATCACTCCAAACGACATGCCAATCTTTAGAAACACTTCCAACAGGAAAACATCAGGGCAAAACGAGAGTTTTCATGATTCGGTTTCTGGCGTTCCTATGGCCATGTCAATGATGATTGACTCCATGGTGAATATGGTGCATATCAATCAACCTCATCCGTCTGCCACCTCGGCAACGATTGATGCACACCTGAATGAATATTGAGACTTTCGTCCATCAAAGCGAAGGCAAATGGCGCTCGATGCGCTCTGGGCACTCTCTAGCCTTCCAACAATTTGAAGACGTGCTAAGTGAAGTAGAGATCAAAAGTGTTGATCCCTCTTCTAGCAGTATTCAAGAACTAATCGAATCATCAAACTTAGATTCCAAGGCAACCGCAACCTGCCCATTTCAAATGGAATGGAAAGCAGAAAGTGATTGGGAACCTGACGATCCAAGCGATGTCACATCTGGGTTTTGCCTCCGTGTTCCCCTCGCCATCAACGAGGCCGAAGGAAAAATCATCAGAAGTGTAGGGTACGCAGAATCTGAATTCGCAGTTTCCGACTATAAATTCCTCGAAGATGGCACCTTTCTGCTCAAGACTCAATATGAGCAATCCATTGCAGAAGAAAGGATTTGGTTTGTATCAGAAAACGTACGCTGTCGGTCCTCCGTCCTTCGCACATCCGCAGGCTCGGGAATCCTACAAACTTCATTTGCATCAGAAGTAAGACGCTTAAACATTCAGTAACTACATCAATAATCGATGAGCTCTAAAGAAGCATTATTGAGATTTGCCAAAACACTGGCTGGACATTACAGCAATTTTGAGCAATCTCAGGACAACCCAAAAGACTTCGCTCACATTAATATCTATTTCAGGCCCCTACCATGGGAAACCTTAAAAGGACCTGGCTTCTACTCGGAACAAAGCTACGATCATGATCCCTGGAGTCCCTATCGACAAGGGATTCATCGACTCCAGCAAATTCAAGACATCTTTGTTGTTGAAAATTTTGGTTTTGCTGATGCACTAAGGCTTGCCGGTTCAGGACAGCGTCCAGAGTTACTCCGAAGCCTCAAAGTGGAGTCCCTCACACCACGTTGTGGATGCGATATGCATTTTCATGAAGTCGAAACTGGATGTTATCGGGGAGAAGTGGAGCCAGGCCACAAGTGTTTGGTCCCGCGCGATGGGCAATTGACCTATCTGATCAGCGAGGTTGATGTAGACAGCACAACTTGGGTTAGCCGTGATCGCGGTTTTGATCCAGAAACCCATGCGCAAAAATGGGGCTCCGAACACGGACCCTTAAAATTCAAACGAGTGACATCCCTTGGCGACTCTCTAAACCTCGACTGGCTTCGATAAGATGGTTGATCAAGCAAGCATGTGGTTTGAATGTCCGCGCTAGATGCGGAAAAACAATTAAAAGCTTGGATCCGGTCGCAACACTTGATTTGTGTTGGAACAGATTTTATTTTCGAGACTGTTGATCAAAGTCAACTCGAAAAGTTTGAGCGTTGTATTGAATTACTTGGTGGCAGAATTCGTTCCGTTTCAGCTGCAGGCAATTGGCCAATGGGACCAAACCGAACATTCAAAATTCTTCGAGCCAATGCTCCAGTCCCCCGCCCAGGGGGAGAAGCCATTGTGACCTATTGGGCAAAGCGCGGAACATCGCAAACTCGTTATGCAGAAATCAGCTAAACAAATTACTCGTCAAACCAACCAAACCAAGTCGGCTTGGAGAAGTCAGATACCTTGTTCCAACGACGTAATAATGTCAACGAATCAACCGGAAAGCCTTGTGCGTTCGCAAGTTCAATCACCGCATCCTGATCCCGTGCAAACTTCACTTGATCTTTTAAATCAGGCCTACTTTTAAGCATTTCAATGAAAGATTCCAGGGCCGCATCTCGCTCAGCATCCGTGAGGGGCTTTTCTTGCTGAGCAACAGCATCCATTCCCTTAAGCCCATTTTGATCATCGGACTCAGAGATGGAGGCAAAATTGGCCGTTCCCAACAACCCCTCAGAAAGGGTGCCTTCCATTAACAAAGGACGCCAACTCGACAGTTGCCTAAAAGCCCAACTCCAATGGGCAGGGTCGGCAAGCTGAAGCAATTCCAATTCTGCATCGGCAGATTTAAGCCAATCCATCGCAAGATGCCTTCCCCATTCAACCAATGTGATTGAGAAGCCCCTGATGTTTGCATAAGCGACGAGATCATAATGGGTAGCAAGAGGCTTAATTCCAGTCGCAATGCCGTGATCATCAACAACAGCTTGGATAAACCGATCAAGTTCAGACGATGACATACTCAACACTCCTCAATCCAAAGGGCAAAATTAACTTTTTCGCAAATCATTTGTAGAACAATAGGGCCACCAGGACACTGAAGCATTCTCCATGGGATTCCTAGCTGAGTTGTACCAGAGCCAACAAGAATCTTTGGGGTCCGCGTTGCCTGCTCAAGGGGGATTAACGATCCAGAAAGCGGGCTATCAAAATCCACGAGAAGTTTTTTGAGATCCTCGATACTGGAAATAGTATTCAGAGCATCATCCAAATCAAATGCTTTGACAAAGCGGTTGATCTCGCTCAATGCAGAAGATGCGGACGTCACATTCATTCACCAATGAGGCTGACCACTACTATAGAGAAAAGGATCAACCCGAGCCAAAGGCTCTGGCCTCGTCGGGCATTAAGACAAGTGCCGACATCAAAATCCCATTCTTCCCTGTAGGCAATGAGTGAGCGCTTTGACACATTATTTTCGGGAATGAGTGAGGAGAATGCTCTCAATCTCATTATTACTGATCCAAGCCAACTCGATAATCCCGGTGTTAAGTACTTAGCTGCCTCACGCCTAGGAGCCTGCACATCGCAACAGTCTCTTGACCGATTGATTGAGGTTGCATCAAAGGAAAGCGATGACCTCTATGAACGAATCACCCGACGAAAAGCTCTTGAAGCTCTGGGCAGACGAAAACAAAAGACGGCTCTCCCTGTCTTGATTGAGGCTCTGACTGATCAAGATGAACCAACGGTCGTTAACGCTGTTGATTCCATTGCACGCATTGGCGCATCACTCACCGAAACCCAGCAGCAGCAATTACTGACTGCACTGAACGGTCCTGACAACCAAAAGCGGGCCGTTATTCAGGCCTTTACGCGTCTGAACCTTCCAGATAGCAACGATGTGATTGCGGAACTGCGCGGAGATTTAAATCCGTTAGTCGCAGGAGCGGCCCATGCCCATGCCCTACGGCTAACCAATCGAGACGAAAGCTTGGGGCCATTGCTGAGTCAATTACAAGACACCAATCCAGGACGACGCAGAGCGGCAGTCATTGATTTAGGCGATGCCCAACACTTGGCGGCCTTAGAAGCGCTCACCCGCTGTCCTGTTTCGATGCCGCTACGGGCCAAAAGCGCCTTCCTCATTACCAAGGCCCAAAGCGAAAGCAACAGAGAAGACATCAACAAAACCCATTCAGACGCCTTGCTTGAAACGCTCCTGAGGGATGATCCGCGCACGCTTGCTCTCGCCAACCCCTCTCCGATCCCCTCAGAAGCAGAAGCGATACGGGCTGGACTTCAACACCGCGACGAAGCGCGTCAGTACGAAGCCGCCAAAGCCTTGTGCGAGATGCCAGCGACGGAACGCCTGGCTCTCATCGACGACCTTGAGGAGAACCAGGGAAGCGACTATGGAGTGCACTATCTCCTGGCCAGCTGCGTTGG
>JAAHTH010002637.1_pt1 | contig 13366 bp, 7 predicted proteins | sample 6116091 | NCBI WGS metagenome assembly JAAHTH01 (sample SAMN13939990, study PRJNA603662) | sponge metagenome | isolation source: marine sponge | host: Mycale hentscheli | place: New Zealand | collected 2006
AAAAATAATTCGTAATATGATTATCTTCTGAATTAATTTTTTCCTCTTCTGAGGATACTCCACTATCTGAAAACCATTCCGAAGGAGTTATCCTTTCTTCAAGTGTAGCAACGTCCAAAACGTGTAAGGGGTCGTCTTTAACAACTTCTAACTTTTGTGTTTCTGGATTAGGTACCTCTAAAATATATCTAATAGGAGAAAATTTGAAAACTCCATAAAATTTCTGCTTTTTCTTTCCGTCAATCATTACACGTTTTTTCTTCTGTTTAACTAATCCTGCTTCCAGTCCGAGCAAATCCGAAGCAAGGTGTTTTAACATAATATACATTTTGTCTGTATCCATAGAACTTAATTCTTCTTCGTCTTTCTTAGACCATTCTCTAATATTCTTTTTTTTAAGAAGTTGATTAAATGCTTTTAATCCATTATCTAATCTTAAACTTTCGTACTCATTCAGTAACGGTTCAAGGTCTTCTTTCATGAATTCTTTTGAATAATCTAATTTATTATCGTCGGTAATAAAGTTGAGTTTTTTAAACATTTTGTAAAGGTGTGAATATCTTTCGTCATAGAAACTATTAATTTCAAGAATTTTTTTTGAATCAGTTTTTTCGTAAAGTTCTTCAAGCGACTTATCTTGTATTAATTTATGGAATTTAATTGTTGAATAATATTTGTACCTGTTCTCTGAATTCGAAATATACTTATCCCAATATATAGACTTTGTTAATTCTGAAATATCTGGTTTGAGTGTCTTCTCGAATTTATCTGCTAACATAAAATAATATTCTTCTCCGGTGAGTTGTTGGTTTCTTTCTTTTTTCAATTCAATTAATTCAATATCTAAATCCAATTCTTTGACTTCTTTCCACGTGAATTCTTTTGCTTCAAATTCTTCGTGAGTATATTCTGTCGCTTTTTCATTACCTTGAATTTCTATATTCTCAATTTCTAAATATTTCTTAGCAACCTGTTTAATAAAAATCCCAGAAATGTTCGCTTCTAAAATATTATAAATCCTTGTTTCACTTACCCAATTCTTTAAAGGTTTATAATCTTCATTAGTTGTGGTCTGTAATGAAATATAATGTTTTTCGTCTGTGAAGATCTGAGGTTTATAGGTGTAAATTAATTCTTTAACTTTATCAAAATAAACTGGTGACATATCTAAATTATAATTACCTTTGGTATTCAAGCAAAGAAACATATTATCTTTTGTAAATCGTCGTACCCTTTTAAGCGCCTGAGTGGCGTCACGAAAACATGCCGAGAACTTGTTTGGCATATACACGAAAAGTCTATCAAAGTCCGCCTCTGGATTGTCGTAGGAAACACCGCAAGTAATAGTAGGAGAATAGCAAAGCAATTTACATTTGCTCCACTCCTCATTCACCTTAGTAGATAAGTCAAGAGGGTTTCCTGAATGATACAATTTAACGTCATTTGATTCTACGACACCGTCTGCATTTAATTCTCCGGTAACTAAATTATTATTAATAGCATTCATTACAAGTGTAATAGCAAACTTCTTAGAACCAGATACAACCACACACCTTTCACCTGCTCCCAAACATTTTTTAAGATTTATCCACATGCTTTCTTTATCTTCACATAAAGTCGCAGTACGTTTTGCCGGTTTCCATTCGTTAATAGTAAGAGAACTGTTTGAATTAGGTCTAATAGTTTCAATAGACCTGAAAGACCTCTTAGAAAGAAAAGCGTCCATAACAAGAACCTTCTTGGCGGTTCTGATTGCTTTTTCAAATACAAGAAGATTATTAAGACCTTCGCCTTTTGCTTGTAATGTGTGACTTCCAATAACGTTAAAAATACTTTCTGATTCGTCAATAATAAGTAAGTCAATATCTTCTGGGTCTATCTGGTGGAAACTTTCAAGAGAAATAATAATCTTCTTACAATCAAACCTTTCATAAACTGTCAAATCAATATAATTTTGAAATCCGTCCTCTTCGAATTCCTTACCCATAGCAGTAGCAAAAGCACGTTTGCTCGATAAATAAACAATCCTTTTGAAACCCTTTTGAATTTTATGAATATTAAAACTCTTACCGGTACCCATAGGGGATTTAATAAAAGAAATATCAGAATCTAAATTAAAGTCTTCTACTTCCAAATATCTTTTATTAATAATCTTTTTGTTTTCATAGTGAGGCATATCAAATAAAACATTATAAGGCGCCTGAGCGATTAATTTTGGATTACATAATTTCGCCATGTTAAGAAGAGTTGAGAAACCGTAACCTTTTTCAGTTGAGAATCTGCTCCAAAGACTTTTCATTTCTGAAACGTTTTGAGGTTTCCCAGAACGTTCCGCCCATTCTTGCCAAAGGTCAAAACGATTTCCTCCTGAAACTCTTTTAATTGCCATACCAACGGCACAGAAACAAGACCAATCGACACCTTTACCGTTATAAATAGATTTCATAACATATTCAAGAGATCCGCTATCGGCGTCTCCTTCTGGAATAGAACACTCGTTAGGAAGCGCTAACTTAAAGTCTTCAAGAAAACTTGCAACATTACTCGAAATATTATGACCGATAATTTTACCTGCTTTGTTTTTTACTGAATATGATTTCTGTTCGGTACGGAGTTCAATTCTACTGACGTCAATTTCTCCGTCTTCTTCTTTCTTATCAGTTTTAGAAATAAGACAACTTGCCAAAGAGTCAGGAGTTTTAGGAATTGGTTTCTGAATCCTGTTTGAATTGGGTTTGCTTTGATAAGGTAATTTAAATAATCTGTTTTTAGTATATACGCCAAAATCAATCGCATAATCTCTGGCGGTATCAGTTTCAAAAATAAGGTCGTGATATTCTTCGTTATCATTAATAATCTGTTTCATATACCGAGCAAATTTATTTATATCATAAACACTTTTGAACCAAGTACCGTTATTAATAACAACATGGGCGGAAAATTTATTAATGTTTTTAAATCCACCTGCTTCACCAACTCCAACGACTTTGGAGAAGAAGTCTCGTTTTGGATTATACTTACAAATTTCTTCAAGTAACCCACAATCATAAAAACATTTTTTCATAAGTAAAAAAATCAGTTCAAGTTTATTGTCTGAGTCTTCTTTGGAAATAAATGGAAACTCAATATCTAAATAAAACTTTCTTTCTTCTGGCAAGATTTCATATAAATAATGATTTTGTTTATAAACGTTTTCAAGTTCTTCAAATGGCATAGAACCATAGGCGGAACCTTTTTCGTTCTTAATACATAATTTAATATCTCCGTCTTTTGCTTTATCAAAACATTTCTGTTGGGGTGATTCATATTCGTTACCTTTTTCTTCCCACTTTGATTTAGAACATATTGTATGATAAAAATTGTACCCCTGAAACTTCTGACATTTGATATTAGACATTACATTAGGATTAGATTTTAGTTTTTCTGAATTTTCGGATTTCCGTTTATTCGGCATTATATAACTATAATGTAGATATTTATTTAAGTGATTTATCCGCAATTAATTAATTAATTAGATTTAAACAAAATTCGAAAAAGGGTGGTAGTAATTTCCACAGTTTCGTATATCGGTTATACCAAATTGTGGAAAAAACTACCACTTTCCTAAATAAAACAATTAATTAAATGTTCGTTAAATCACTTAAATAAAAATCTACGTTATAAGTATAATAATGACTACATTAGGCAGAACTAAAAATAAATCATATTTCCATTATAGATTAGAGAAATATAATGGAGAAGAAAAAGAATTAGAACGGTACTATATGACTATGAATGATATTAAAAAAGATTATGGAATTAGCAGACATTCAATTTCTAATATGTTAAAAAATCCTGACATGATTTCAAAAAAATACAAAGGTATTAAAGTATTTAGGGACTACCGACCGGCAACAAAGATAGTTCCAATTCTCCAAGATAATACTGAATCACTCTAATAATTTCTTTTCCTTTCATTTCTAAATTTTCCGTCAGATTCTTAATGGCGCTAATATTATCTGTTTCTTTTTCCTCAATAGTTACTGGCGGTAATTCCGGCGTCTGTAAGTATTCAAAATTATTTATATAGTTTAATTTAATTGTTTCTAAAACAAATTCAGTATTCATGTGTCCTTCTTTGTCGGTTGGTTGAATATGTATTTTCCAATCCTTATGCCTACAAGCAAAGAACTCAAAATCTTCAATACTCATTTTAAATTCTTTTCCGTCAATACAGATCTTCCTATATAATTCTATAAATGCCACTCTTCCTCTTTTTTTAGTATCCTTTAATCTGGGATAATAGCAACCTGATTTAGATATTATTTCTTTATCATGAATTAAATTATATAGTTTATTAAGACAACTCATTTCAGTTTCCCACTTTTCATTTTTTTCAAGTACGGTATAATAGTTCTTCATTATATAAATATATAGTATATTATTATTTTAAGTATTAACCTAATACTCTTTAAGTGCTAAATATACTACTTTTATTCTACTTTTATTATATATTTAATAATTGGGACTTAAAAGTAACATAAAATTATAATTTTATTCTTCTTTTATATGCTAATTTAATATTAATATATAAAAGTAGCATAAAAGAAGTACTTAAAGGAGATTCTGCTATATATAGGGTATATTGCCTAATCAAATACAAGAGTTACAGGTTTCCTAATAACTTTAAATTTCTCTACATTATCACCAGTTAAGGGTGGCGCATAATATGCTCTGGGTTTTTTCTTAGTTCTATAATATTTTTTTTGATATTCCTTTATTATACTCATATTCCGAATATAATAAAGTTTCCTATATATTCTTTTATATTCGTTTGAGGAACGGTCGCTAATTCTATTGAGGAGTTTCTCGTACAACTTTTCTTCTTCGAGCAGTATTTTCTCTTGATTCATTTCTCTTTATATTAGACTGAGATTTAATTTCTGGTTGAATGACGGTAGGTAACTGAGCGGTTTTTTGAATTTTATATATAACGGCGGAGTTTGGATCTAATACTGGTCGCTTTCCGTCTGGTAATCTAATATCAGTTGTAATATCTGTAATAACAAAAGGTTTGGTCGCTGTATAATTAAATGTACTTTCGAGTGCGTAGAAATAATCTCCATTAGTATAATTACGTGTCATAAACGCCAGACAAGGGATTTTAGAATGAGAATCAACTCCTCCATAGTAAGTCGTGTCTGCTCCGGCGGTTGCTATATCTGAATAAATACATAAGTAAGGGTAATTTAATCTATCTGGAATTCTAAAAGCAGTTATGACCGCTGGTTCCACGTCAGGACGAGCAGAACGGAAAAAACTTATTCCTAAATCATATTGAGGCATATCCAAAGAATTAACTGAGGACGCCTGAATTTCTGCGGAGGAAATATATTGACCGGTTGTCATAGGGATTGAATTCTGGTACGCTTCGGCGTAGGTTCCTGCGGTTCCCAAAAATTCTAAATTATTTGTAAAGAAAGACTGCGACGAACCTATACGTGGTAATAATTGAGTAACAGTAAAACCCATTTTATCAAATAAAGAATCTGTATAGTATTCGTTAGCGAGGTTTGGGTCGCTTAATGGAATAGCGTTGTCTGGATCCTGACTTTCGTCCCACGTTGGAAATACACTTATTTCTAAAATACTTACCCCAGATTGTGACGCCACAATTGAGGACGCTAATTGCCTCATATCTAAACAAGGAAAATATTTCGAAGCAACCAAACTTCCGTCTTGATTAATACCACTTGCGTTCATATAAGGTTGGATATTACCAATAACTCCGATATTATAACACAACTGTTCTGGGTCGTCTGTTGCTTCTAATTCTAATACTGGTTGTTGGAGATTTCCATTTCCAATCGACATTCCTGTATTAAGACCCTCAATAGTAAAGCGACTTGCTATGGGGTCAAATTTAACCGAAGGATTAACGGCACCTATCATTCCTACTCCGGCGTAATTCTCCCTGTCTTGGGGGTCGAGTTGTCTTGTTTCCTGTAAGTTCGTGAATATAACTGCTTTGTTTCTTGTAAATGAATTATCGAAACCAAATTGGAAACCATATTGGAGATTCCATTTTGACAAGAACCATTTTTGGTCTGCTATTGGTTTATTAAAATTCCACCTCGCTTCTTCTGGTACTCCTAATTTAAAATCTATATTAGGGAATACTGTATCTGGACTATCTACGTCTAATGCAGAAACAAACGCTATATATGGGCGACCTTCTGATACATTAAATACGTTACCGTCTGTGGTATTCCAAATTGGAATACATGCCACATTATGATATTTCGCCAAAGCGATACAATCCTCATAGGTTCCAATACGTGAGGTATTTTGTTTCAAAAAAGGAATTCCTGAATCTGCGTTATTTGAGTCAGGAAGATTAAAATTTCCGTCATAATTTTGTGCGGTAGTTAATTCGTTTAATAATTCGTCGTATTCTGCTCCGTCCGCTGGTTTAGTAACACCATTAACGTTCTGGACTGCGAGTTCGTCACGCCAATAACTCTGAACCCATATACCTTCTAACTGAATTCCAGAATTAGGACTGCCGTCCCTCTGCTGACCGAAGCAAGGATATTTATCTGGAAATCCTTGTTGTATTATAGGAGAAAAATCACGAGTATTAATTAACCAATTAGAACTATTCTGGTCGTAATCGGAACGACTACCGAAGAAATTAAGACTTCCGGTTATATTCTGATTTTTATCAGTTTGATAAGAACTCATATCGTCGTACATACAACAGTCCAAATGAACTCCTGAATATTGCTGATAATCCTCGCTACCCCAATTTTCTTTTTTCTGTAATCCATTCAAATATTTTTCATTCTTTCTAAAACCAAATTCTATTGCTTGTAGATTATCTTCATTAAAATACATATTGGTTAATATTAATCTACCTCTGTTAAACTTACAATAAGCGTTAGCAGTAGCACCTCCTGCGGTTGGTAGGTTATTAAGACAACAAACCCTATTCCCTAATTGCCCCACCGTTTGGTCTCCGAATGGGGTAGGTACTTGAACTTGGTTAATTCCTGTATTTATAAAGTTTAATGTGTCGGTATTATCTGCCCCATAAAAACCATTTCTAAATTGTTGTAATCCTTCAAACCTCTCAGGATCTGCGTAAGCAATTGAGGAATAATAAGAACGTCTTGTCATAGCGTCTTGGAGGTCTGCTGGTGGGTCGGAAGAAGGAGGCGGCGCTATGTCTGGGTCTGGTTTATAAAACTCGTACGAAGTTTCAAAATTTTCATTTTGCTTATTGGCACTCCAATTTCCATTAGTGGGGCAGGGTTGGTAAGTTGGTGTGGCAACAACGGCAGGAAGTGTGCTTGTTCTCCCTCCATAATTATTGTAATCATGACTATTAACCGAATAAGTATTAAAGGAAGCAAATGGAAGAGGAGTTGTTTTTTCAACTTGTGTAGGTTCATGTAAAATATCAGTTAATAATTTTCCGACATTATCAGGAGTATTGTACCCCTGAGGAACCTCTAAAATAACTTGATTCTTTCTTAATACAAGATTTGAATTTAATTGTTTCCTTGTGTCTGTATAACTCCAATTAACAAAATCTAATCCAGTATAACTGGGGTCTAAAAAGTAATAACGAGTATTATCAGGGGGAGTAAAATTTTTCATGAAAGCATTAGGATTTATCCTTGCCTTTATTTGGAGGGTTGCTTGTACTACCGCCGGAGTTGTTCCACTTGTTGTTCTTGGGGCATTTAAAATGTTACCTGCTCTATCTACTTCATTAATAAATTTAAAAGTTGCCGGAAATTCGAACATATTTTGTGGCAAACCGGCGTTATCGAATGACGCTATATTAAGTCCTTCATTAATAAATTTATATTCGTCGATAATTCCAACGTCCCCTCCACTTGCCGTTTTTACTGAAACAACTTGAATAATTATATTTTCTCCTTCTGAATAGGCGGCGTTAGATCCTGAGGTGCCGTCTGGTGTTGCCACATAATATTTTCCTGCCTCATAATAATTTCCTTCTTTTGTTAGTTTATAATCTGTTACTAAATCCGAATAAGGACAGGTTGTTCTATATAATTCACTAAATTCAGGGTTTGCGATATTCTGAGGAAATCCTCCTATATCTCTTTGGAGCATTCTTGCGAATGTGGAATAATCGGACGGTTGTCTCCCTTCTGGTGCCGGTTGGTTTGGTTGGAAAAGGAGTGGCAAAGTAAAAGTATTTCTTCCAGAATGATTTACATAAAAACCCAAATCAAGTAAAACTTTATTGTCAAATACTCCGAATTCATTTTCTCCTATAAATTCTATAACTTGCTCGTTTGCTCCTTTCGAGTTGATTGCCCCTGCTTCTAAACTTATAGTGTCTCCAATATCCACTTCAATACCAGTCGTACTTACATTATTAGTCCAACGATTTTTAAATGCGTCTTCACTTTCTGGAATAGGATTTACATTAACTTTCGAGCGTGTTCTGTTACATTCCACAATAATATTTTTTATATATTCACTCATTCTTTATAATAACTGAATATTTTATTATAAAGATTAAATCTTGAAAAAGAGGTGGTAGTTTTTTCCACAGTTTCGTATATCGGTTATACAAAAGTGTTGGAATTACTACCACTTTAAAAAATAAATTTAAGCAGATACTTCAATAGTTCCATTCTGGATTCGCATAGTTCTTTCAACATTCGCCCAAACTCTCATAGTTCGTGCCTGATTATCTCCATTAACTCTGCTATATGTTTTTGTAATCTGTATTGGTTTGACTCCAATCTGAGTTCCGGCGCCAAGCATATTAACACCAGTTGTGGAAAGATCTAAACCGGTATAATGTTGAGTACTTCTGGCGTTCTCAATATTGGCATGACCTTCTAAGGCAACCGCCTGAGAAATTACACTCTGATTAACGGCACGAACTGGGTCGCTTTTGTTTGTATCTGGGTCAAATGAGTAAAGAGTGGAAGGAACACGGAGAGGACGTCCCATAGCAAATCTCAACTGGTTATATTTGTCAGGCGCCTCAACTAAGTTACGGTCAAATACTCTGGAATCATTAACACGGAAATTGAGTTGGTCTGGGACACGTCCTTCGGTGGAGACATATTCACCACACCAAGCAACGGCAGGGTTTTGGGAAAGTGTGGTCTTCTGGTCGGCAATAAGAAGTCCTCTGACAACACGACCGGAGACGGCGATTTCCTGTTCTACTCTCTGTTCTACTACGGTACCTCCGGCAGGGTTTGCGACTTCTGGTGTTTGGACTTCTGTAAGAATTAAATCCTCATAAAGTTCTACCATACCAGACTGAGAAGCAATCTGTCCGGCAATCTGATTCATAGTATCGTCATTATAGAAAAGGTGGTCTGACATAAATTTAATATTTGTAAGGGAAGGAACGGCGGAAGTGTTACCGGCGAAAGCGTCTGGGAAGCAAACAATTTTACCAGAAGTTCCGTTAGGTTGCTGGTTAAATCTGATTCTAATATAAACCTGTTCCTTCATAGCGAAGAGAGGAAGTTGGCGGAGAATCATAGCAGGGAAAAGACTACTTAAAGGAACTGAGAAAACTGGGGTTGTAGAAGCAACGGCAGTAGGTTTGATAAAGGCAGGAACAGTTGCGGCGGTAAGTGCGGCGTTATAGACTAAATCCTGATAAGCGATTTTACCGGCGCTTGTTTGCGCCCAACGGTCACCACATGTACCACTCTTAACCATATCTACATACGCTCTATGTTCTGGGGAATCCAACTGACGAATTGCAGTCTGACGGTGTCCGTATTTCTGAGTAGTCATAATAACTTTTGTACCTACCTGTAATTCGCAAGATTCTACTAAGGCGTGAATTCCGGTATTAATTGGGAAAAATCCGGCGGCGTCTGCTTCGACTGCTAATTGAATAAAAGAACCTCCGTCAAGAATACCATTCATGGGAAGTTGGAAAACTGCTTCATTATTTGTTATAGTAATTGGGTCTAATTGCTCTGTGCGAATTTCGAGAGTTTGTACCGATTTCGAAGGAGCGATTTTAAATGCTTGTGGAAGTTGTGATTGACTATCTGAATTCATTTATATTATTAACTAATATAAAAAAAATTAATATTTATTTTATTATTAATTTTTTACTAAAAAAGACAAAGAAAAAATTTAATTTACAACCATAATTCCCTGAGGAGAATATTGGAGGGTATTACGAGCAAGGACATAAGTATATATGGCATTAGGTGAAACGTCGATAGGATTTGTATTAACTGCGTTCTGGGTATTGAGTGACGACTGAATACGAGTGGCGTAATTTTGTCCTCTAAATGAAATTCCTACTCTGGAAACATTATCACAGGCAACGCCTATACCGAAATTACGTTTTCCCTTATCAACGGCGGTGAGTCGCTGGGGCGCTCTGGAATATACGGATAATTGGTTACCACCATATCCGATTCCTTGATTATTATTAGTCATACTAAATAAGTTATATAATGGGCGGAAAGCGTTAAGGAAATTTACCATAACTCCTGTTTCTGGGCGACTTTCTTCACTTGCGGTCTTAGAATCTAATTCATAATCTAAGGCAAGTTTTACACCACCACGAGTGAAAGATACTTTATCGAGGACAACCTTTTCACCATAAGCGTTGGTATTAGTATCCTTATTAAGTAACATATCAGTAGCGAAACTATCATTTGCGTAACTATTAGCGTGAGGAACTGGTAAGAAGTTGTGGATTACTGACAATACGTTAGAATTTGCTAAATTGTATTGCTGAGTAGAATCCGAAGAATTAATAACACTATATAAAGAGTTAAAAGAGTTGTATGAGAAAGCACCAGATCCGGCGACGCTGAGTGCCTGTTGTCCGGCGGCGTCTGGCACGAGTAAATCGGCAGTAAGGGTTACGTCGCTAATTTCATAAGAAGCACCTAAACCAGTTCCAGCGTCGGTACCGGTGAGTGCCATTTGGTCTGAGGCAAGTTCAATCTGAATATTGAGACCTCGAACACCGTTGGTTCCTAAGGGAATTGAGACACCACTTTGTAACATACCGGCATAGATTGGGATTGAGAAGGCGACCTGATTATTCACTAAAAGTGAGGAAGGGGCGTCAATACCCATAGCAAGAGCAGACATGGAATGTTCGTTCATAAAGGTTTCCTGAGAGTTAAGACTTGGTACAATAGAAGCAACTAATCTTCCATATTGGCGAATTGATTCCAAAGTTTGTCCGGTCTGTTCGGAACTAAGTACTATATTCTGAATCATTCCTGAAACTCCTACTTTGTCGTTAAGTTGGACGTTCTTAGCACCGGTTCCTTTGGCGTTCTGGTTATTTGGGGTATCTCCATTTGCCTGTTTAACTGTGAGTTTGCCATTAAGACGGACGGAACTCGCTTTAAGAAGTTTGTTAGCGGAGGCAATTTGAATAGTTATAATTGGATTACCACCCTTAAAAGAATAAGTATTGTTTGAAGGTTGGTTATTTGGGGAAATCTGTACTTTTTCAACTTGTGCGATATTCATTTATATTATTAACTAATATAAAAAAATTAAAAGTTATTTAATAATTATTTATTAAACTAAAACTGAAACACCGTCCTTGTTAATTATAACTCTCCTCTTATGGAAAATATAATTATTGAATAATTTATCCTGTGCGGCGTTGGATTCATAATCTACCCTAAGGGAAAGTGAATTATCCTTTAAGTTAAATACTTGTCCGTATCTGGTAAAAGCACGTCCAATAGCGAAATGTTCGTGGATCTTATGGAGATTTCTAACAGGTTCATTAATATTCAAAATTGCTTTCTGTAATTCTGAAAGGTGGAGGGCGTCACTTCTAAAAGTTCTGCCAACACCGGTTCCTAACTGCTGTGAGTAACGTCCGAGTTCTACAACTCTGTTAGGGATTAAATGGGTACCAAATACAAACTGATAATTTCTGGCGTTATCAGGTTCGCCTACAAGAGAAGAAAGCGCTATATCTCTGAAATTATTAACGGCGAGAGGTTGTGAAAGACATGATAACGCCCTACTTTGCTGTGCTGGAATTAAAGCAGTTGTGAGTCCTGTCTTATTGCTCTGATTATGTCTATATAAAGTATATGTATCATAATCCATAGCGACTCCTTCACCACTTGTGGCACGTTTTGTCATACTTGCTACGTAACTTTCAGGAGGTTCAACCTTTAAGCAAACCATTTCGAAATCGCTAATTGTATAACTTGGAGCAGGATATGAAGCAGAACCAGTTCCGGCACCTCCGGCACCGTCTCCCTGAACTAAAACTCCACTCTGAGCGTTAGAACGTCTGGAAGGTTTGACATATACCTTAGGAGAATCTCCGGCGGCGAATGCTTTGGTAAGACCGTCCGCTTCTGGTCTCTGTGGAACATAAGAAACTCCTAAATCTGTTCCGTCAATAAAGAAACCAACTACTGAACCGAGTTCTTCCTCTTCTCCGGCGTTGGCACCAGCGGTCTTCTGGACGAAAAGAAGGTCACCAACAGCAAAAGGATTATTGGTCTGATTATCTGTGGTTTCAACTTCTAATTTAACTGAATAAGCACCGTTTTTGGAGTCGGCGTTGTCTCTTTTCTGGTCGCCGACACCGAAACCGGTACCGCCTGTTCCGGTGACTAATTGGGCGGCAGGAATATCGATACCGAATTCGTCTGCTCTACTGCTTTCGCAAAGACCAGTAGTTTCTACATACTGTAAAGCACGGAGAGGGTTTTCTGTATCAATCTGTAATCTGAGACCTCCTAAAAGACCAACTGGAATAATTTTTCCACCTAAAAATTTAGTTCTTAAAGGCATTTGGATTTGGACTTGTAATTGTTCGGCAGAACCTACGAGATTATCTTCGTCTGAACCATTCATACTTGGGGGAGTACCGTAGAATAAATTGTTTGGATCTGCGCCATTTTCATTAACGTTCTCGACAACACCTTCAAAGAGATTGTGTTTATTATAAACTGAACTCTGCTGGGTGAATGGGTTAAGCATAGCAACACTTGCGTTATAGTCTTCTTCTGAAACTAATGTGGCGGAGTTAGCACCGTCACGAATGAGAAGATTACGGAATAGAGCGTGTGCTCCTGCGTTCTTATCTGGAATTACGGTACCTACACCTGACATTTTTAAATTAAATCTGGCGTAGGTTTCTCTGGGGTCGATAAATCCTAAAAAGGAAGGAAGAAGGAGGCGGATTTGGTCTTCTGGTTTGACGTCTGAAACAACGTCAGGGCGGATTGCCTGAGAAATTGAGGGAACATAAGCACCGGTTGCATTGGATTTAAACATATTTTATAACTATAACTGAGAAAATATTTTTTCTAAATTAAACATTATTCAGAAAAAATACTATAATGTAGAAAAATTA
>JAAHTH010001694.1_pt2 | contig 13365 bp, 6 predicted proteins | sample 6116091 | NCBI WGS metagenome assembly JAAHTH01 (sample SAMN13939990, study PRJNA603662) | sponge metagenome | isolation source: marine sponge | host: Mycale hentscheli | place: New Zealand | collected 2006
AATCACAATTGTGGCGAGATTGATCTCGGAATGCTAATTTTTGGCCACTGATACTCTAGGTCGACACGAAGTTTAGTTAGTTATCACGCAAACAATGAAAATTTCAAATTGTTAGACAGTTATTCGAGAGGTTCAAAAAAAAATCTCAATTGGTCAAAATAATGAAACATTCCGAAAGAAACGAAGTTTTGCGTACGTTTTGAATGGAAGGTGGAACATTAGCCCGTTTATCGGCTAGAATTAGAGTTTAATCGAAGTGAGCGTGTTGGGTAACTGCGCATTGCGTATGTCGCGGTTTCAGCCGAACGAATCAACTTTTTGTTAAGATAAAAACAGGGCGCAAAGCTGAAGGGGTTTCGCGAAAAATTGAGTCAGCACATTGTCAGCACTTAAAATTGCGAATCGCAGTCATCTGTTCGGAGTTCCGACCAGTGAACTAGCGGATGTGGTTGAAAGGCATGAGACTCTCGCGAAATGGACTTCCATTTTTGAAAAACTTTATTACCGAGTCAGGAAAATAGTATGAACGATCGCGTTTCTGGTGGCCAAGCTGAATTGAGTGGCGACGAGATTAAGGCACTGGAAAAACTGAGTGAATCTTATCGAGCGGTTCGCGAACAGTTGGGGAAAGTCATCGTTGGTCAAAACGAAGTGATTGAGCAACTGATGATCGCGATTTTTGCACAGGGGCATTGTCTACTGGAGGGTGTTCCCGGACTGGCGAAGACGCTGATGGTTAGTACCTTGGCAGATACGCTTAATCTTGATTTCAACCGTATTCAGTTCACGCCTGACTTGATGCCGAGTGACATCGTTGGAACGGAAGTGATTCAGGAAGACAAGGCATCGGGTAAGCGAGAGTTTAAGTTCTTGAAGGGTCCGGTATTTGCCAATATTGTGTTGGCTGATGAAATTAATCGAACTCCACCTAAAACACAGGCGGCATTGCTGGAGGCGATGCAAGAGAAACAGGTAACGATTGGCGGAGAACGAAATCAATTGCCGGCTCCGTTCTTCGTGCTGGCAACCCAAAACCCGATCGAGCAGGAAGGAACTTATACACTTCCAGAGGCTCAGCAAGACCGGTTCATGTTTAAGATCTTCGTGAAATATCCCAGTTATGAAGAGGAGTTTCAAATTGCTGCAACTACGACTGCCGATGTCAATCAGACGGTCGAGCAGGTTCTGTCAGGTGAGGATATCCTGCGGTTGCAGCAGTTGGTTCGCCGCGTTCCAGTGGCTCCTCATTTGATTCACTTCGCCCTGCGGATTGTCCGGGCAACGCGAGTGCTTGAAGATGACTGTCCAGATTTTGTTAAGGAAGCGATTTCTTGGGGTGCGGGTCCGCGGGGTGTGCAGAACCTGCTTTTGGGTGCCAAGGCGAGGGCCGTGCTTGAGGGTAGAAGTTACGCGACGACGGAAGATCTGCGTGCCGTTGCCAAGCCGGTTTTACGGCATCGAGTGATTACAAATTTCAATGCGGACTCAACGGGCGTTACATCGGATGACATTATCGACCGTCTTCTCAATGAAATTCCGGAGCGAAGTGAAGGGGATCAGATATCCCCCGAGCTTGTGAAGGCGTTTAGTTGAGTGAGATCTTGAGTTGAAATTTGGCCTGCGGCTGAATGAGAACCGCTTGAAAATCTAATTGCTTATTTCTAAAGAATGATCGTTTATGGCGACTGACAGTCCGGCAAACAAATATCTGGATCCCAAGACACTCGACAAAATCAAACGTCTAGAGGTTCGCGCTCGGTTGGTGGTTGAGGGGTTTATATCGGGACAGCACCGCAGTCCGTTTAATGGGTTCGCAATCGAATTCGCTGCTCACCGTGAATATTCTCCGGGCGACGATCTGCGACATATCGACTGGAAAGTCTGGTCTAAAACCGATCGTCTGTATATTAAAGAATACGAAGAGGAGACTAACCTGAAGTGTCATCTCATCGTCGATTGCAGTAAGTCGATGCGTTACGGTGAGGAAACGGGTTGGAGTAAGTTTGATTATGCTGCGACCGCGGCGGCCAGTTTGGGGTACTTGATGCAGCAGCAGCAGGATTCTGTTGGTCTGGTGTTGTACAGTGACAAGATTGATAAAAATTTAAAATCGTCGTCCCATCCGTCTCATTTAAAGCTGTTGCTCCATGAGCTTGAGCAAACTGAACCGGCGAATACGACGGATGTCAGTGATCCGTTTATTGCCTTGGGTTCTCAAATTCGAAAACGGGGTGTCATTGCCCTCTTTTCCGATTTGTTTATCGATCCGGAGGAACTGGCCAAAGCACTGGCTCAGTTTCGCTTGCGGCGTCATGAGGTCGTTGTTTTTCATGTCATGCATCACGACGAACTGGAGTTTCCATTTCAGGATAACACTCTTTTTCAGGGGATGGAGACTGCGGGGGAATTGCATGCTGAACCACGTTCATTGCGTAAGTCGTATATGGAGGCGGTGGAACGTTACATGACACGCGTCAAGAAGGTTTGTGCTACCGCAGGGGTTGACCATGTCTTGCTTGACACTTCCAAGCCTTTGGATGGAGTGCTTTCGAGCTATCTCAATTTTCGGGCGAAGTCACGAAGGAAGAATCTCTAGTGCGGTGTGTCTCGACAGGCCGTCAGGGGTAAGTGGAATTTTTTATGGTTCACTTTGAACGCAGTGGGTGATTGTTCAGGTGACGCGGGCGACAAAAGGGAAAGACAAAGATGTTAAGTTGGTTTTTAAATCCATGGATGCTGTTGGGCGGTCTCGCAATCGCATCGCCCATCATTATTCATCTGCTCAACAAGCGGCGATTTAAGATCGTCCAGTGGGCAGCGATGGATTTTTTGTTCGAGGCTGACAAGAAAAACCGACGACGGGTTCAGCTTGAGAATTTCATTTTATTGATGTTGCGGTGCCTCGCGATGCTGCTGGTGGCGTTGATGTTTTCACGCCCATTCCTGCCGTCGAGTGTGACTTCTGTACTTCAGCAGGCGCAGAAGATCGAGCGGGTGATTCTTGTTGATGATTCGTTAAGCCAGAGGGTTCTGCTGGATGCTGAGCCCGCGTTTGATGTGACGAAACGCCAGATCAAAGAGATGCTCGGTGAATTGGCAGAATCGGATCGTACGGAAGATTGGCTGACACTCATGTTGACGAGTAATCCTGAGCAGCCGCTTTTGGCCAATGAACCGCTGACGAAGAGTACGTTGCCCTCGCTTGTTGAAGCCATTGATGACTTGGAGTGTGCTGATCAGAGTGCCGATTACACGGTGTCATTGCTTGAATTGAAAAGGTACGTCAGTGGGCAGCGGGAGGCTGGCGGGCGGGTAGTGTATGCGTTTTCCGACATGCGAGAGCGAGATTGGTTTAATGCACTCAATGCCGATTCCGATTCGGCTCCCAACCGGTTATTGACGGATATTTCCGAGCAGGCGATTGATTGTTTTCTCGTGGATGTCGGGGGGGCAAATGATCAAAACCTCGCGATCACAGGCGTGCGTCCTGAAAACCTTCAGGTTGCGGATAAGGTGATTCAGTTTAATGTCTCAGTCGCAAACTATGGGACCCAGACAGTCAATCAGGTTAGGGTTCTGCTGCAAATAGATGACGGCCAGCCGGACTATGAGGTCATTCCCTCACTCGCTCCCGGGCAGGAAACGGAACTTGCATTCCGCTACGTGTTCCCTTCGGACAATGGTGACGCCTCGGAGTTGCTTGAAGGTGATCAGGTAAAGCCCCGATTTAAGAGTTACCGGGTAAAGGCAGAAATTGACCGCCAGTCTCTTGGGGAGGATGGCTTGGCAGCGGATCAGTTGCTGGAGGACAGCGTTGGTTATTTTGCTTCACGAGTTAAAGACGGGATATCTGTCTTGTTAGTCGATGGAGATCCATCTTCGGCCTCGGAGCGAAGTGAAACGCATTATTTGCGAAGTCTTGAGGTCGCGGGCACCGGGATGAATATGAAAGTGGTGACGGCCAGTGAATTGGAGTCGGAATCGCTTTCGGATTTTGAAGTTATCTTCCTGTGTAACGTCGACGAAGCCTCAACCGATCGCGTGAAGTCCCTTGAGCAGTGGGTGCGAGATGGTGGGGCGCTTGTCTTTATGCCTGGGAATCGGGTTCGTGCCACTACGTTCAACGAGACGTTTTATCAGAGCGGAGAAGGACTTTCTCCTTTGGCTTTGGATCGGATGATGGGAGATCCAACAATGTCAAAGTGGGTTAATTTTGAAATTGATCCACAGATTCATCCTTCTCTGGCAGTTGTCGTGGAGAGCGATGCTTCAAGCTTGTCCAATGTCGATGTGTTCAGTTGGTGGACTTCTAATTTGAACTCGGATTTGATTGGAAAGACATTGTCCGTTCCGCTTCGTCTAAGTGATAAAGACAATTCCCCGGCGATGGTTGATCTAAGTTATGGCGCGGGTAATGTCATTGTGTTTACGATTCCCGGGGATGGCGACTGGACGATGTGGCCGAGCAGTCCAACCTTCCCTCCCGTCATGATTGACTTAGTCGATTATTTGGTCGGTTCGGGGGCAGAAGAGGGAGTCGTTGAGTTGGGCGGTGAGATTTCATATCCGGTCGATATGTCAGCTTACGACAGTCGGGTTAGTTTACGGGATCCTCAAAATGAAAAAGTGGAATCGATTGCCAAGCCGAATACTACTTCCGAGAGTGGCGGCGTAGATGGTGATGGCGCGAGTGTTTTGTACCGGGTGAATTTCGATGGTGTCCAGCGTCGGGGCTTTTACGAATTGGGGTTGAATCGGCACACCGGGGAAGAGGAAATGGTGTTGTTCGCGGCCAATGTCGACCCTCGCGAGAGTCAATTGAAACGTATTCCAGCGAGTGCTCTGGAAGGTGACTTTTTGGGCGAAAAGGTAACAATGGTGGCAGTGGGTGGATTGGTCGGTCAGCAGGTTTCAGGTGGAGAAACTGAAATCTGGCTGCAAATCCTCTTGTTGTTATTTGCAGTGCTCGTACTCGAGCAGGTCTTAGGTTGGTATTGGGGCAAGAAACGATAGTCCTTGGCGGGATTTAATTTTGGTAATTGAATGATGAATTCGCTCATTAAAAAAAACCTGTCGGTTGCTGTGATCATTGGTGTTTGGTCGTTGGCCGCCGTTTTGTTTCCTGATTATGGTTTCTCAAAGCAGTTGATTCTTGGGCGACAGGTGGTGCCTGCGAGGCAGGAAGAGGTCGCCGAAGCTGGCGCTGTCTTAAAGACAGACCCGGAGCTAGAAGACGTACTTGAAAAAGCGGAGCGGATGCGAAATGACGGGCAGTACCGGGTTGCTTGCACGCTTTGGCAGGCAGTGTTGAATCGGAGCGGGGATGCCTTGTTTTCGAGAGATGGCGAGATCTATTACTCACTGGTCGAACAAGTGGAAGCGATTCTTGCTGACCTTCCTCCAGATGGGTTAGTGGCTTATCGAGTGATTGCCGATGCCGCAGCCAAGGAGATTTTGGCGGAAGCCGCCGATGATTCAGACGTCACGGCGTTGAACAGTGTTGTCCGGAATTATTTCATAAGTTCTCTCGGCGATGAGGCGGCCTTCAATCTTGGCAGTATTTATCTCGATCAATTTGATTTTATTGGTGCTCGGCGGATGTTTGAAAAAATCGCCACGCAGTATCCAGACCCCTCCGTTCCGATGGATGAGGTTTATTCAAGAATTGCGCTGTGCCAGGCGTTTTTGGGAGACACTGCAGCGGCGAAAGTGGCGATTGCGGAAGCCCTGGCGATCGATCGTAACTCAGATCAGGCTGTATTAGTCAGTCGCTCGCTCGAGGATTTGACGGTCTCTAATGAACGGGATGAAGTCAATCGAGATTGGCGGATGCCACTTGGTAATTCCCACCGTTACGGTGTCATGCAAGCCGTGCCCGACGCAATGATGGAGGGGGATTTGGAGGCGAGTTGGCAGTTTTATTTCGAACCGAAGGAGCGTTACAACCGCAGTGCTGATGCAATAGGTAAGTTGTTGACAGGTCGCGAGGCTTCCGGGGAAAGCGTTGGTGAGACTCTCGATGCAATGGAGACCCGGTTGATCGATGCGTGGAGGAATAAGAGTTGGAGACCTGCGGGTGAGTTGCTGATTGACGGAGATCGTTTGTTTTTCAAAACCGGTTCTGATCTTGCGGTTTGGGACCGCCAGAAGGTGAAAGAACTTGCGAAAACTGACAGCCTGCTAGGTTCTGTAGATGCCGCGGTCGCCTGGCGGAGTTTATGGAGGAACGCATTTCAAATAGACGATGCCACGATGATGATGTCCACGATTCGCCGCAACTGGGGCGGTCGAATTACCGGCCAGGCAAATAGTGCATCGCAGTTTCCTGAAAAAGCAATAGAAATAAATCTTTTTGGCGACCGGATTTTTCAACAGATGTCGATTTGTCAGGGCATTGCCTATTCTATTGAGGGTAAGTCATGGGATGATTCCAACAGCCATAAGCAGTCTAAGGTTGCTCCTCAGTGGAATGCAACATTTCGGAGGACGAGGGAGAATTTCCTGACGGCCTACGATGCGGAGTCCGGGCGTGTATTGTGGAAACTACCGCGTGAGAGTGCGGAAAAAGAACCGGCTGCTTTTAATGGTGAGTCGGACGAGTCTGAGTGGCTTGAGAGTGGCGGTTTTATGGCGGCGCCCGTTGCCTTTGGAGACCTTGTGATTGTGCCCGTGAACAATGGAGGGGCGATTTCAATTTATGCTCTCGATCCTGCACGCGAGGGTAAAACAGTTTGGCAGTCGTTTTTATGTGACGAGCCTGAAACGGGCTCGGTTCCCTGGGCCGCGATTGAGCTTTCTCTCGAAGGAAGTGATTTGTTTGTCAGCTGCGGAATGGGGGTTGTTTTTGTGATGGACCCAGCGACAGGAACCGTCCGATTTGCAAAGCGTTATCGAAGAGTTGGGCAAGCAGATAATTTTGGGCGTCGGAGCGGTTGGACTGTTAATCGCCTGAATTTCGATGGATGGTCGAGTGACATAGTTATTCCGTACGGGAAACAAATGGTTTGTTTTAGTTCGGATACCGATTCGATTGAAGCGTTTGATCGCAACACCGGAGAGTTGATTTGGCGAACGGAAATGAGTCCTGTCGGGTATAAGGTCGATTATGTGATCGGCGTTTACGAAGACGTGTTGTACGCTGGCGGATTTGAGACGGTTGTGGCCTATGATCTCAAGGGACAGGGCCGAATGATTTGGGGAACGGAACAGATGTTTGACGGACGTCAATCATTGGGGCGTGGAGTTGTAACTCCCAAAGGTATCTACTTGCCGGTAGAGGATCGTATTTATCAATTGTCTCTAAAAGGTAAAAATGGCCGAGTGGAAGTGCTTAAACAGGTTCATGTTGATTTAGGAACCAACGCGCCCGTCGGAAATTTATATAGCGACGGCGAAAGATTTTGGGTTCACGGTGCAAATCGACTTTATATGTTGGATTCAAAACGAGTTGACGAATAGTTGGGAGAGGCGTGTAGTCATGCTTTTCCGGGGTTGGCGGGTAGGTGGTTCGATAGCGGATCGAAAACTGCTGACCGATGAATTAGATCATGGTTAGAATTGAGAAAACGTTGAATTTAATTGCCGAAAGTAGATTGTTGGAGTGGTTGGTTGGCGCCGATCCCGATCGCGCTGGCACGCCCCGTTTGCAATGGTCAAATATGCCGGAGTCTTGGGGAGTCTTTGTTTTAGTTGCAATATTGGCAGCGGTGGTGTTTGGTGTTTTTTGGATGTATCGCCGAGAGATCAATACTTGTCCAATGCCCGTTAAGTTGGCAATGGCGGGGTTGCGACTGTCCGTGCTGCTGCTGCTGATAATGATGTTCTTGAAGCCCTCGGTGTTTTACCAGCAGGTCAATGAAATTAAACCAACGATTGCAATGTTGCGCGATAGTTCTCTTTCATTGGATCGCGGAGATAGCTACCGCAGCGAAGATCAGCAGAAGAAGTTGGCAGAGCTAACCGGTTTGCCTGCTGCTTTGATCGCTGATGGCCAGGTGAAGCGGTCTGCGCTCGTCAATCAAGCTTTTGCAAAAAACCCAGCATTGTTGGAAGAATTGAAAAACAAAGGTTCACTTCGGGTTGTGAACTTTTCCGATGGCAATGTTCCCATTGCAGTGATTCCTGCGAATGTTAAAAAACAGACCGAAGGTTCAGAGCCAAACGCTCCCGAATCGTCACCAGATTCGGAAGATGAAGAAGCCGAAGGCCTGATCCGCAAGACGATTCCAGATCTGGAAGCGAGTGGATTGGGGACTGATATTTGGCAAGCGTTGCGCGAGTCGCTCGATGACGCAAGTCGGTTGTCAGCAATTCTTTTGATAAGTGATGGGCAACACAATGGAAGTGAGGATCCGATTGAGATTGCTCAAAAGGCAGCGGATCAAGGTGTGCCAATTTTTGTCATTGGTGTTGGCGATCCTAATCCACCGAAAAATATAGCGGTCACTGAAGTTTATGTACGCGATCGAGCCTATCCAGATGAACCATTTGAAATAGAAGCAGTATTGCAGACCTCACAAGTCGGTGATGAAGGCATGCCTGCTCAACTGGAAGTCGAGTTGATTCAGCAACAGGTTGATTCGCGAACTGGTAAACCAGGCTTGCCAGAGAAGGTGAAATCAAAAAATGTTTCGATTCCTGAAAACGGTGGCCGGATTCGAGTTGATTTTGACCATATTCTAAATCGGTCGGGCAAGTATGTTTTCACAGTGCAAGTCAAAGAATTGGAAGGTGAAACAGAGGTCGCAGACAACGCGCGGGTTACTTCAGAGATGGAGGTCGTCGATGAGAAAGTGAAAGTGCTGTTGGTTGCTGGTGAAGCAAGTTGGGATTACCAGCATGTTTACAAATTGCTTCAGCGGGATCAAACCATTTCATTAAGCTGTTGGCTTCAGACGATGGATGAATCGCGTCCTCAAGAGGGCAACGCTCCGATTTCTCGGTTGCCACGGACGATTGATGAGTTGGGAGCGTACAACGTCGTGATGATGTTTGACCCAAATCCGGAGGAGTTCGATGAAAATTGGATGGATTTGCTGAAGGACTTTTGTAAGTTTAAAGCGGGCGGGGTTTTGTTTATGGCAGGACCTCAGCACACTAGTGAATTCGTTACGATGAATCGATTGAAATCGATCCGCGACTTACTGCCGGTCCGATTCGGAGATACCGAGTTTATCGATACGGTGGAAGCGCTGGCCTCTGCCAAAGAGATGAATTCTGGCCAAATGTTGGTAGTCAATCACAACCTCGATCACCCGGTAATGAGTTTCCGCAGTGAGCCGGGAGATAACGCGAAAATCTGGGATTTGATTCCCAGTGTTTTATGGAGTTTTCCTGCGATTGCCGCTAAGCCGACAGCGAGAGTGCTGTTAGAGAGTGGCGACCAAGTTAATGCCGAAGGGAATCAGCCATTGATGGTCGCGGGCCGATACGGTGCCGGCTCGGTTTTGTATCTTGGCTTTCAGGAATCATTTAGATGGCGACCAGTTGGTGTGCAGGCTCAGTATTTCGATCGGTTTTGGATCCAGGTTGTCCGGTATCTCGTGGAGACACGTTCTTTACAAGGGTCACGGCGAGGATTTATTGACACTGAGAAATCTGAGTTTGAACTTGGCGATCGCGTGTTGTTAGTGGCAAGGGTTCTGGATGAGCAGTTTAAGCCATCGTCTGCCCCGATTCAAAAAGCAATTGTGCGAGCAGAGGATGGGCGAACTCAGACCGTTGAATTGAAAATGCTGCCCAATCAAGAGGGCAGCTATGAAGGTACCTTTGTCGCCCAGCGAATTGGTAATTTTGAAGGTACGGTTTCATTTGCGGAAGGTGATGCAGAGGGGAAGTTAATTGACCCAATTGCATTTCGTGTCGTTCCACCGAGTGCAGAGTCCGGTGCCTATTGGTTAAACGAGAAGTTGTTAACAGAAATAGCAGGCCAGTCAGGCGGGAAATATTTTCGGTTGGAGCAACTCGCCAGTGTGCCCGATGTATTGCCAACGTTGGTGACGCGGGCTGAATTCAACAGTCCTCCGAAGCCACTTTGGGATGTTAACCCGTATTTGCGGTGGTTGTTTTATGGGCTACCGGTGGCTTTGCTTTCTATCGAGTGGGTTTTACGTAAATGGTACAAGTTGTTGTAACGAGCTGATTGTGGTTGAGAATAGTCTCAACTCTCAAATTTTAGAACTAGTAGACGATTTAGAAATCAGAGAATTCAAGGTAAGCGTTTTCAATGGCATCGGTCACGACAACCTCTAAGAACATGCCCAAACTGGTCATGGCAAAACTACTTCGCATGCGGAGTAAATTAACGCGTTGGATTCTAATCCATGGGCTGGGGCGCTGGTTGATCGCTATCTTGGCGGTTCTGGCATTTGACGTAGCTCTGGATCGATTTTTCAAAATGGACTTTGCTCAGCGACTGGTGATGCTGATTGCAATGGCCATTGCAGCGGCGGTGTATTTTGGTATTCGGGTGCTCAAGCCGTTGTTGTCCCGTCTCAGCGACGATGCTTTGATTTACGAGGTTGAAAGTAAGAACCCCGAGTTGAAGGAGAGTTTGCTTTCGAGTGTTCAGCTGTCTCGAGAAGAAGAATGGAAACAATGGGGAACTTCTGCAGAATTGGCGGCGGCGACGATTGAACAGGGGATCGAAAAATCGAAGTCGGTTGATTTCTCCAAGGCACTTGACCTTAGTCGGCATTTCCAGAACTGGTTGCTGTTGATCGCCGGTATTGGAATGGCGGCAGCGGTAGGTGTTGGCGTCGCGCAGACGGACTTTTTGAGGACCTGGTTCAATCGAAATATTTTGTTGCTTGAAGATCAATGGCCGCAAGCTACCTATCTCGAGATTGTTGGAGCTGTTGATGGCGAACTGGTCTTACCCCGCGGTGGAGATCATCGTCAGCTGGTTCGTGTGAGTGAAGATAGTCTTGAGAAAGACGTGTCGGTTTCATTAGAAATTAGCCATCAAGGTGGAAAGACGTTCCACCAAATGAAGCCGACGGGGAAATTAGAGGGACGCGAGCATGTTTTCGTATTTCATAACGTTTCGTCTCCGTTTCGGTTTCGAGCCTCCGGTGGCGATGATGTAACTTCTTGGGTTGAAGTGACGCTTGTTGAGCCCCCGAGTGTGATTCAGTTAGATCTGGGTGTGCTCATGCCAGAATATACTGGAGTACAGCGCGCGGATCTGCAAGGAGCAGGACCACATTCGGTTTTAGTAGGCAGTCGCCTGGAGATTGGCATTAAGACGAATAAGTCTTTATCTGCAGCCAACTTGAAAATCGACGAAGAAGTTTATGCGATGCAACCTGGCGAGAGTGATACCGAATTCAGTTTGACCATTCCGGGCGAGGGGCAGGAGTTGGTTGGCGGCGAATATGAGTTTGAATTGGTCGATAGTTCCGGGATGAAGGGGGCGCGTCGATCTAAGTTCAGAGTGACGATTAAAGACGATGATGTACCAAAAGTTAGGGCAAGTTTGCTGGGAATTAGCGGGCTGGTATCAGCCAGGGCAAATTTACCGACTTCGTATCAGGCCGCTGATTCTTATGGGTTGACGCAATTGGCATTCGATGCGACTTGGAAAACGGGCGATAATGATGAGAAGACCGGCCAGCGAGAGCTCGTTTTTGCAGAGCCACGGCCCGGTGAAGATGGCTTGCCCATTCGACAGATCAAAGATTTTGCAGAATTGGATCTCGAACCATTGGGGCTAACTCCCGGTACTAGTTTTCGGTTTTCGGTCACCGCAAAAGACAATTACCCAGAGAAAGCGAATGTCGGTCGATCCCAGGAATTTTTATTGAGAGTTGTCACGGATGAGGAGCTGCGGGCAGACTTGTTGAGGCGGGAAATTGAACAACGAAAAGCATTTGATGATCAAGCCTATCAGGTTCAGTTGGCCTTAATGACCGAAGTTCAGGCGATCGCAGCAAGAACACGCGCGGACGGAGTAAGTCAGGAGGAGTTCGATTCAAAGCGCGAGGCGGCACTGATTGCGCTGGTTCGAAAACAAAAAGGAGTCGGGACTGTCCTTGACCGCGTCGCAAATCGCTTCGAAGAGTTTTTGGTTGAGGTGAAAAACAATCGATTGGATGAAGCCGAAAACCAATTGGCTCCCGAACAACGAATCGAAACAAGATTTGACGAGCGAATAATTGGGCCAATTCGGCAGCTTGATTCGGAATTAATTTCATTAGCCAGTCGTCAGTTTGACAATGCTCGTCGAGCGATTCGAGATCAAGCTGAGTTAGAGGAAATCGTGGATGAGGCGGTCGAATTGCAACTCGCAATCCTTGAGGAAATGAAAAGAATTCTAAGTGCGATGGCCGATTCAGAAAGTTTCCAGGAAATTATCAACGATTTCCTTGAAGTAAAAAGTAAAACGACAGAAATAAAAGGCGGTATCAAAGATCGTATTAATCCAGACGATGGGATATTCGATGGTGATGATGACGATATTTTTGATAAATAAATCTAACAACTTGCCGGATACGACGTTATGGATTGCGAGTCGTGTTGGGCAAAGAGGAGTAGGGTAATGGTAGTGGACAACCGATTAAGTTTTTTCAGAGTGGCAATCATCGCCGCCCTTGTTTGGGTGGCAAGCGTTAGCGTTCTGGTAGCGCAGGATGACACCAAGAGCTCTGACTTAAAAACCGAGTTAGGACTGCGCCAGCGTCTCGTTGAACGGAAAATGTCCGAATTAGAGACAAAACTCACCGTCATCGCGGAAAAGCTTCGCGAAAAAGAGCCCGAACGCGCTAAGCTGCTCGTTGCCGCGTATCAGCAATCTAAAGAACGACTAATCACCAAGAAGATGGCACAGATAAGTTCGCTACTGGATGGCGAAAAGTATCAGGAAGCCGATCAACTACTGGATGAAGTCATTCAAAATTTAGAGTCGCTGATTCGGTTGCTCACCCAACAGAAAGATCAAAAAGCGTCAAAGAAGGATCAGGAGAAAATGCTCGAACGCTGGAAACAGCAAATTCAAGAACGGTTGCAAGAGCAGAAAAGTCAAACGAAAGACACTGAAAAGATCGCCGAAAAAGAAAAGACCCTTAAGAATCTGGAAGCCCAGATCAAAAAATTAGAGAACCTGATCGGCAAGCAAACTGAGGTTATCGAAAATACGGATGCGAAGTCTAAAGCGGGTTTAAGAGCGTTGGACGGCGTTGCTGATGAGCAATTTGAAATTCGGAAGCAGACAGAAGCACTCAAAAAAGAAATAGCAGGCTCGGAAGACTCTGAATCGGTAAACGATGGTAAGCCGAGTGACGGTAAGCCAAGTGATGGTAAGCCAAGTGATGGTAAGCCGAGTGATGGTAAGCCGAGTGATGGTAAGCCAAGTGATGGGAAGGCGAG
>JAAHTH010002640.1_pt1 | contig 13358 bp, 16 predicted proteins | sample 6116091 | NCBI WGS metagenome assembly JAAHTH01 (sample SAMN13939990, study PRJNA603662) | sponge metagenome | isolation source: marine sponge | host: Mycale hentscheli | place: New Zealand | collected 2006
TTAAACAAGAAAGACGTGGATATTATTCACTAGTTGAAACAAATATCTTTTAATTATGGTTGAGTTACCTACATATAGCCAATACAAAGCCCAGGTTGATCTTATGGTGTCACGAGATGAACTTTTAGTTGAGGATGGTATAATACTGTTATGTGTATTTAAAAATCATCTCTCGGGTAACCCTACGCATATTAACTATTTAATGCAAGCTACTGGATTAAATTGGAAAAACATCAACTACCGTCTTAATTCACTAACGATGAAAGGTGGAATCAGAAAAATAGACAAGTCCTGGTACACACTATGAAAAAACAAGAATCATACTATATGGTTATTCCAGCAAGTGTTTGGGATACTGATTTGTCAGACATGACTAAAATCTTATATGGACATATAACTGTCTTATCTAATAAGAATGGATATTGTCACGCTAGTAATTCTTATTTTACAAAGGTATTAAAAACATCTGCATCAACTGTAAATCGTAAATTAAATGAACTTAAAGATTTAGGTTTAATTAATACCCAATTAATCTATCAAGAAGGAACAAAAGAGGTAAAAGAACGTAGAATTTACATGACAACAGGTATTGTCACTAATGACAACAGGCCTGTTATCACCGGTGACAATAGGCCTGTTATCACCGATGAACCAGATAATATTACAAGAAATAATAATATTAATAATAATATTACCGATGATGATTATTATGGTAAGATCTTTTTTAAAATAGTTGATAGTTATCCTGCAAATAGGATTGGTAATCGACAGCATGGTTTAAAGAAGTTTAAACAGTTATCTAAAGAAGATGCTAAGTTAGCCGCTAGTAATTTAAAACGTTATTTAAAAGTTGCTGGTACCTTCGTTAAAAACCTACAAAACTATATTACTGAAGAATGCTGGTCTGAAGCATGGTTAACCGCAGAAGAAAACAAAAACAAAAAACAAGATACAAATAGCACAAAAACATTTGAAGGAGATTATGACACAATTGGTTAGAGGAAACAGAAAAGAATCTGCAAAGCATTTAGCAGAAACTAATAATGGAACTATAATTATAGGACCACCTGGTGTAGGTAAAACTACTCTAGTTAGACAAAATAGAATGGTATCAGCTTCTCTATTATGTATGGAATATCAAGCACATGGATTAGAAGCTGTTAAAGCATTAATCAATAATCAAATAGAATATAATAACAAAACAGTTGTCATTGATGATTTAGGTATTGAAGAAGATGTTAAACACTTTGGTAATGGATTAGATCCAATTGCTTATGTTGTTCAAAGAATATATGATATTAATCAACAAACTGAGAATACAATTAAACTAATCTTTACTACAAACTTAAATCAAGAAGAACTAACTACTAAATACGGAACTAGAGTAGTAGAAAGAATTTGGGAAATGTGTGACAGACTTGTATTAATAGATACAAATCTTAGAGATCAATAGTGCTCCTATATTATTTTAATATATAGTTAGTATGGAAAAGAGAACAAAGAAAATACAGGTATTAATTTCAGAGAATGAGTTAATGCAACTTCATAGAATACTATTCTGGGATCAGACTAAAGGATCTAACGTTAGATCCTTGTCTACCTTATGTAGAAATATCTTGATAGAGGAAATACAAAGAAGACCAGAAGAAGATTTAAAATCAATCGTTATTAAAAAATCGAAGAAATGAATGTGAGAGTGTATATTCCAAAATACATATCCGATATGGGTATTGAATGGTCAGATCGTGAATTAGTGTTCTTAGCTTTCATGTTAGAGGTTTCATACGCTGAAGGTTGGGAAACCGCATACTATATGCACAATACTGACTTCACTAGAATTCTTGGTTATCATTCACTTAAAGTAGAGGCTAAGTTACCTAAGTTTCGTCCAGCGTTTAAGATCGCTAAACTAAGTGACCATACTATTCGTATTCAAGGTAAATCACCTGATAAGTATTTTGATGGTAATATTGTTAGATCAGAATTAAAACTGTTAACCGATTACAAAGCGATAGCAATCTGGTATTACTTAGCTGGACATATGGTTAAAGGTCTTGATCATATGTTTAGCGACCACAAAGATGGTAAAGAAATAGTATATACGCATAGAACCCAAGGACAATACGAAGCCAGTTCAAGAATACAACAACAACTTGAAGTATTAAGTGATGCACCTGAACGAGATTGACATACCAAACTTTAAAGATTATTTAAAATTAAATAAGTTACAAAGAGAAGATATCCAAGCTTCACTAGCAATCTACTATGGAGCGCTAAGAAGAAAGATTAATTGTGATTTACCTATTATAGAAATGATTAAAGAAGATCTATATGAATTAGAAGAAGGTGAAAAGTATGAAGCATGTAAATTATATTTAGATACAATTGAGTATATTGAACGATTTTTTAGAGAAGAAGTACGATAGTATAATGTTAATGTCTAGTAAGATATGTAAGGGCTCATCTGAATCAGAAGATGTAGCCCATTATGTGATTACAGAGTTCATGCAACATGAAAGAGCAGAAGAACTTGTTACTGCTAATCAAGCTATGCAATTCATGTCGGGAATGATGTGGAGATCCTTTAACTCTTCAACTTCTGCTTATCACACCTTATATAGAGAAAAAGGTAGAATGCACTCGATAACACGAGAGAGTGATATAGATGGAGAATACTTAGAATATAATCATAATGAAGATGAAGTGGTAGGTGCAATCCAGGGTATCTTAGAAGACATGATGGCAGACAAGACGGATCTATGGTATCGTGCTACTCTTCTACAAATGTATTTAGACGAACCAAACTACTCAGAATTAAGTAGAAGAACAGGTATCCCAAGAACCAGCATTAGTCAAGGCGTCGAAGATGCTAAAAAATATATAAGAATAGAACTACAAAACAGAGGAATCAAATATGATATTTAACATCTTAGGATATGCAACCTTAATGGTATGCTTACATCAAACCCAAACTTATTATAACTTATTAGATAGGTTTAAAATCAATTACAAACCATTTAATTGTGTCTTATGTTCAACCTTTGGTTTACCCTTCTAACTTCTATATATACATTTGGAATCGATTCTATATTTCTAGCTACAAGTGCTGCTGTATTAGCTGAACTATTAGATCAACAATTGCATAGGTTATGAAACTAACACCAGAAGACAAAGAATATTTAGATTTAAATAGGAATATTCTATACGTATCTACTAAAATGAGTTTAGAACAAACCGCTAACCTATTTAGGATCTATAGTTATCTAGACGGTAAAGTACACAAACCAACCGGATGTGGGCGTTGTGTAAGAAACGCAATCACATTAGTAAAATACAAATACGAGAATTATGTTTAAACCAGGAGAATCAGGAAATCCAGACGGTAGACCAAAAGGAAGCCAAAACGCATACACTAAAAAGACTAAAGAAGCTTTTGGAATGTTATTAGAAAATAACCTAGATAATCTATCAATATGGTTAGAAGCTGTAGCAGCCGAAGATCCTAAAGAAGCACTTAAAATTATTATGTCTCTATCAGAAAGATTTGTTCCAAAGTTAAGTCAACAGGCATTAACAAACGAAAATGGTGGAGACTTATTTGCTAAAGTTAAATTCCAATTTGGTCCACCAATAGATAGTGACCAAAGAGAACAAGAAGAAACAGATGATCAAACCGAGGTATAGTAGAATTACATACAAAGATGTAGTATGATATGAGCAAACAGTATATAGGATTTCAACCACACAAAGGTCAGCAACGAGTAATTGATACAATAATTAACGGACCTGAAAAGTATATTACTGTTGTTTCACCACGTCAGACAGGTAAATCTATCTTGCTTGTAAATTTAATCCTGTATTATGGAATCAACGAACCCGATTCAAAGATTGCAGTAATAGCACCAATCTACTCTCAAGCAAGAAAGTTAATGGAAGATCTATATGAATCAATTAAAGATACAGAGATTATTAAAGCTGTAAACTACTCTAACATTGAAATACGTTTACAGACTGGTAGTAAAATCATATTTAAGTCGAGTGAACGAGAAGACGGACTAAGAGGTTATACATTTACACACATTTTTCTTGATGAAGCTTCATATCAATCTGAAGATGCATGGAAGCGAGCAATCCAACCTACAGTCCTAGTACATGGTAAAAAGTGTGTTCTATTTTCTACACCAAGAGGTCGTGACTATTTTTACAATCTATATCAAATGGGACTGGATCCTGAATTTCCAAACTATGCATCAGTAAGAATGGAACAGGGTGATAATCCATATATTAATCAAGAAGAGATTGAGAGCGCAAAGAAGGCATTACCAGAAGCAATCTTCCGTGCAGAATATCTTGGAGAATTCTTAGAAGGAGAATCACAAGTCTTTCAAAACTTTAGTAATAATAACTTAGAAAGATATCCACAACCAGTAGGTAAAGTATATGCAGGTCTTGATACTGGTCAATCAAGTGACTATACCGTTTGTACGTTCATCGATTCAACAGGACAAGTAGTCGATATTTACAGAGATAATCAAAAGACTTATGAAACAATGACTAATGAAGTCTTAACTAGAGTCAAAAAGTTTAATGCAACCCTCTTAGTAGAAACAAATTCAATTGGAGGACCGGTCTACGAAGCCTTGCGTAAACAATGGCAAAACACACATCCATTCAACACAAGTAATAGTAGCAAGAGAGAGATCATTGAGTCGTTGATTCTAGCGTTCAACGAAGACACTATTAGAATACCATCAATTGGTCTATCATCCGAGTTACATCATGAATTAGAAGTGTTCGAAATGACTTATAATCCTAAGACAAGAACAGTACAATATGCTGCAAGACCTCCATTCCACGATGATATGGTTATGAGTCTTGCAATTGCTAACTACAACCGAAAACAGAATAAGTCTTACGGTCAGTATGTAGTTACAGGTTCATCGGGTCGTTACTAATTCAAAGATACATATACTTATATTTACTAGTATATGATTAAAGTAACTCTAAAGAATAGAAAGTACAAGATTCCAGAAACCTTCACGATCGATCAATGGAAAGCGATTGTTAAGATGGATATGGAAGACCCTCGTAATTGGCCAAAGATTATGGGTATTGGTCTTAACTTACCTATTGGTAAGTTCATTAGGGTTGAAGAGGATTCACTAATACTTGGTGCTTCATTGATTATTAACCAAATGTCTCAGAGGGTTAAAGCACCTCATGTTGATTTCACTACCTTAACATTCGGTCAGTTCGTTGACTTAGATGTTTGGATGGTAATGGGTATTGAGAACCATGTTGATGAGATCGTAGAGATGATTGGTGTAAAGAAGTCTTATTCAATCAATGAGGTCTTGTATATCATCGATCAGTATGCTAACTTCCGTATCTCAACCTATCGATCTTACAGTGGTCTGTTTGGTCTAAACTCTAAAGGAGAACAAGAAGAGACAGATGAGACTTGGACACCTAACAAGGTCGCCAGAGGTTGGTATCGAGTAATTGTAGATTTGGCGGACAATGACCTTTACAAACTCGATTACGTAACAGAACAACCCTTAAAGAAGGTACTTAACTTCATGGCACTTAGAAAAGAAAGAGCCTTAGAAGAACAATTTAAACAATTAGAACAAAAGAGAAAACATGACTTACAAAGACGTAGTAAATAGAATTCAAGAGGTAGTCAACCAACACCTAATGTTATCAGACTTTGGGTATGGAGATCTATCAGACCTTAAGACACGATTTGAGAATACAAGTGGTGATGAAGCCGTACAGGCAGATTACCCTTATGCATTCTTAAACCCAGGACAACACCAAAGAAGTCAGTCAGCAGTTACTTATAACTTCAACCTGATTGTAATGGATATGGCAAGAGGTGAGGTCTCAGACGACCCTTACAACAATATGTTAACTATTCAATCTCAGTGTCAACAATACATCGATGATATTATCGCTCGACTATATTACCACTACACTGACAAACCTCAAGTCTTATGGAACTCTTTGACTTATACACCCTTCAACGAGAGATTCCAAGATGATGTTGCAGGTATGACAGTTAACTTACAGATCTTAGTACCAAACCCAATCAATGAGTGTATTGCACCATTCGAAGACGAAACACCACCGAGTGAAGGAACTGACTTAGATGTTAGAGTAACGTTACCTCAAACAGTTAATGGTGGTTCTAATTATAATATACCATTTGATACTGTAGTCGACGATGTATACTTGGGTTGGAACACTGAAAACAGTGCATACTACACAGAGCCTACTACTCTTCAAATTACTACTGAGATTAACTTTACAATCGATTTTGGTTCTTTACAACCTACTGACAAATTACAAATCGAAGGACCAACTTCTGCACCTCATGAAAATGCATGGGTAGGTGCTACCACTGATGCTACTCAAACGATTACAGACAATGGAAATGGAACGTATACATTAACCTCTTATGATGTAAGAGAAAGCACTGTATTAGCAGCAACTGAATTTTGGCCAGAGTTAACTGAAAGAAAATGGAATCTCCAACTACAGGTATCACCATCAGAAACATGGACTATTACTTCAGCTAGAATGATAATCAACAAAGTATCATGAGAACAACCGGTGAATTCATAGCCCTATTAGGTCGCTTTGGTGAAAGTCTTCAAGACCTACAACCTGAACTACAAGAGATCTCAGAACAAATCGTAGAGGACTTAAAGGCGGGTATCAGAGCTCAAGGATTGGTTGACACTGGTGACTTACTTCGCTCTGTTAGAGCACAAGCGACCTCAAACTCTTTAGAGATCTCAATGTTATCGTATGGTCTATTCAACAACTATGGAGTTGGAGGTTCTGAAAGTTCACCAACTAACTTAAAGAAAGTAGAGTTTGGAGTTACTCCAAGACCTTCATCAGAACCGTATTACCGATTCAGAAAGCGTCGATTTGGAATCCAAAGTCGTCAATTCTTCACCGTTGAAAATTTACAACAACAAGTAGGCGAAGAAATATTAATAACAATCACAGGAACATTTAACTAATTATGGCAGTTACAATAACACAATCACCGACACAGAAGTTCGACATGGCTTACGGTCCAAACCCTGTTACACTTACAGGTATTGGAGGAGCAGATAAGTATGTACTTCAAATCGTAAGAAATGGATCGATCATTGCAGATGTTAGACAGACACCTAACACACAAGGTTACGCAATCTTCGATATTCAGAATATCTTACAAACACAAGTAGGTCCAAGTAAACCAAACATCGAAGAGACTGGTTACATTGGTCCTGAGATGACATCAGCACAAACTGAATCTCTTAACTAGGGAATATGGGTAGGTAGAGAGACTTTAGGAACTGCAACGATTGACACCACATATCCAGCGGACTGGGTTACCTTTGGAGGAACTAAACAGTATTATGAAGTTCCATTCATTCCTGGTTCTTACGTTCCAAGCCTGTCTCAATCTAATCCTACAACACCGATCGTTACTAAACAAGCACATCCTTTGTCAGATCGTATTAGTTTCGTTCAAGGTGCTGATATCACAGACGGTAAACCTACTTGGTTACTCGACGCTTGGAGAGTCTATCAGTGGGATGTAACACCACAAGATATGACTACTATGTCATTCTACAATGGAGTTAATGGTAATCCACCAGCGATGGTTAGAGGTATTGGAGGTTTCATTTACACACTGTATAATGGTAACACCCTATTAGACGAAGTAGTATATCAGAATATTCAAGCGACAGGTGGTGGTCCTAATCTTGCGATTGGAGATGGTACTACAATCTCATACCCTTATAACGCTATCTCACTCGGTACAGGACCAAAGAACTTCCAAGACTTTGACCCTGCAGCAACACACTACTATGTAACGGTTGGTGCTTATGATCCAGGTGCTACAAACTCAGTTAGTACTAAACCTATGTTCTATGTTCACCGTTTCAATATTATCGATCCAGCGTGTAATGACTTTGAACACTATCAATTCTCTTGGTTAAACTCATACGGTTTCAGAGACTACTACACCTTTAACAAGAAGAAGACACGTTCAGTTAGCATTAATCGTAATGAGTTTCTTAAAGAAGGAGCAGATTACGCAGGTTCAACCTATGATGTCAATACCTACGACAGAGGTACTACGGTGTATTCTCAGAAACTCCAGGAAGTCCACACCGCTTTTACTGGGTATATTACAGATGAAGATGCAAGGTTCTTAGAAGGTCTGTATATTAGTGCAGATGTCAAAGTAAGAATGGGTGATTCAACTGACTGGTGGCCTATTTCTCTACTAACTACACAATACACAGAGAAGACAGTCAGAACGGACAAGTTATTCCAGTATGAATTAACCTTCAAACAAGCAAACAACTTAAAAAGCCAGAGAGGATAATATGATACAACTTAAAGTATACGATAACCCAGATAAGGTTAACCAATATTGGATCGATCTATACGATACTGAACCAATCAAGTTAACCCTATCAATCGAAGACATTACTCAAACCGATGCTACTTCAACTTACTCTAAGACCTTTAAGGTTCCAGGTACTCGTAAGAACAATCAGTTCTTTAAGAATGCTTTCGATATCGATGGTGTCCTATACGATGTAACGATTAAGAAACCTGCAGAGATCCTAGTTGATGGTTCAGAGTTTAAACAAGGACATATCAGACTACAAAAGATCTTTACCAATAAGGACAGAGACACTGTTGAATATGAACTCTTATTCCTAGGAGAAACCAGAGACTTTTCATCCTTAATTGGTGACAAAGGTCTGTGTGAATTGGTAATGCCAGATCTAGTTGGAAATGGTGCTGGAGGAGTTCTAACACCTGCAAATGTAGAAACTAGTTGGACAGCTTATCCGCAGTCACCTAGTATCACCGCAGGACTTGCTAACGGTAATATCATCTATCCTCTAATCGATCATGGTAATACATATGACGATCAAGGTAACGTAGAACAAACAGAAGTTCGAACCGGTTCAGTTGCAGGTGGTGAACCATTCACTAATCCAAACCATCCACTTACACTTCCTCAATTAAAACCAATGATCCGTGCTAAGCGTATTTGGGATCAAATCTTTCAAGACGCTGGATACACATATACATCAGACTTCTTAACCTCAACCCTATTTCATCAAATCTATATCTCAGCGTTTGGTAATGAAGCAACTATAGGATATCAAAACGATGATAGTTCATCTGCTAACGCTCTATTTGCACATGAACCACCTCCACAGTCTAACCAAGGTCTGATGTTAGTTAATGACATTGTTAATGATCCAGGTAATAACTACTACACTGTCTCAGGACACTCACAATACTGGGCTCCGGCGACAGGTACTTATGAAATTAGAATGAGTGCTTTCTATACTGTATATGTTGAAAACTCAGACTATACTCAAACAGTTAACCCAGGTCGAGTTAGAATCATGAAGAATGGTGTAGAACTAGACTTCTCTTCTCCTGGAAACAACGTTCAACTAACAGTAACATGGACTGGTACTCTTCAACCTGGAGATGTGATCACAATGGATATCGATCCACAATTTGGAAGGAATGATGGTGGTTCAGTTACCAATGCACGCTTCGAAGTATTAAGAGCACCTGGTGCACTCAATCCTGCAAGATTATTAGATTGTTCTTACAAGCAAATTGATTTCATCAAGGACATCCTAACTAGTTTCAGGTTAGTCTTATCACCTGATCCATACAAACCAAATAACTTCATTGTAGAACCTTGGCAAACTTACATCAATTCAGGTGAATTACACGATTGGTCTCACAAATTAGTAGAAGATAAGGACGTTCAAATTGAACCAGTATTCTTTTCTCAGAGTGATCAAATTAACTTCCACTTTCAAAAGGGTGGTGACTGGATTAATGTCTATCACCAAGCGGCATATAATGGTAATGAATATGGTTACTTACAGTTTGATAGTGGTAATGATCTTCTTAAAGGTAAGAGAGACATTACATTACTAGGAGTTGCACCAACAGAGATAATACAAGTAGAAGGATCATCCGATGGATTCGTAGTTCCACAAATGCACGTCCATGAATCAGAAGATGGTCAAACTCGTCACTTACCTATTAAGCCTAAAACCAGAATGTTATTCTACAATGGCTTAATTGATATCACTAATTCACAAAACTATTGGTATCTACAAGGTGCTGGTACTAACCCTAAAACTACATGGCCTTTAGTTAGTCCATATCAACACTGGCCTATTCAAACAGATTCACTTACTCTTAACTGGGCAAATGATGTGCAATACTGGGGTACTATTCCTGGGTATAACAACAAAGGTGTTACATTGTATCAGAACTACTGGTCTAGATATATTGAAAGTCTTTACAACAAGTTTTCACGTAGAGTAACTGCATACTTCGTCTTAAACAACGTTGACTTAAACTACTTCTCATTTGACGATACGATCTTTGTTAATGGTGTCTATTACATACCTGAAAAGATTATTGACTTACAAGTAGGAGACTACACTGAAGTTCAAGTGCAATTATTAACTGCGAATGATTATCAACCTACATTCATTCAAAACGAAACACTGACAGGAGTTGTTATGGAACCATTTAATGATACATGTGGTGAAGGACTTGGTTACATTAACGTAACTACTAACGGTACACCAGAATTCACATGGGCGCTTAACAATGGAATGACTGGAACGGTCTTAACTGGTGCAGCACCTGGTAACGCTCCATACCTATTCACAATTAACAACGTACCTCCAGGTGTATGGACAGTTACTCTAACAGATTCATTAGGTAGAGATTACGCTGAAGATGTTACAGTACCATTAAGTAGTGCAACACCGATAACTGCCGGAGTTGTAGTGACACCAGCGAGTGATTGTTTCTCATGTGATGGTAATATTGAAATTACTCCAACCGGTGGTACAGCACCTTACACTATTAACTGGATTACAGGTGGACCAACTCCTGGTGGAATTGCGGCATATAGTTATACTAATAACCCTGCGATCGATAACACAATGTATAGTGCATTAGCAAAATATACAGACTATGTCAACTACCCACAGTATACAATACAAGGTTTAGAGTTAAGAATGCACTTTGTAAATACAGGACCATACAATTTTAATACCTACACAGATACACTAGTGGTTAACGATACACAGGGTGTTGAAATTACCAATGGTGGTCAAACTAACTTCGAAGCACCTGCATCTGGTACGTACCCAATGAACATTGAGATAGAATTGTATAAGATACAAAACGTTGATACAAGTACGGATAGTATGAGATTAAGATTCTTCGATAGTAGTGGTGAATTCTACTTTGAAGATTATGCATACCCTACTCTAGCTGTTGGTGAAACAGGATACATTAGTATTAATACATCAGTAACAGTACCTAACACCGGTCCTGTAACTGTTTTACTTACTCAAGCAAAAGACATACCTCCATTCTGGCCAGTTGGTCCAGTGTTTGGATACCGTTCAAGTATCACAATTGAAGGAGAAGGTTTCTGTCCAAATCAAACACATTCATTTGTTGTAGTTGATTCAGAAGGTTGTTACTCTCCACAGTATGATATTGAAGTACCATGTGAAAGTACAGGTTTCGTCTATATTGCACGTAAACACTCCTCTCTATGTGATCAACTTGGTCTAGTAGACTATATCGTTCAAAGTCCTGGTGTAATTACTCCAACTGATGTATTTACAATCCAAGGTTTAGATGGTTGTTACTCAATCTTTAGTGAAACGGAACAGACTCCACAATATGTAGTTGATAGTTTCTTCATTGATTGTCCAACATGTCAAGGTTTACCAGAAAACAACAACTGGGAGGTTACTAACTGTGATTCAATTGAAACTCTAGTAGTTGACTTTGATGGTATTACACCAGTTGCTGGTCAAGTATATGAATTAACTGGAATCAGTGGATGTTGGGAAGTAGTTCAAACAAGTGAAAGTGTACCAACTGCTACAGTAGCGACTGGACCATATGATACTTGTGAAGCGTGTAACCCACCAGTATACACTAACTATTGGGAAGTTCGTAACTGTGAAACATTCCAAACCTTATCAGTTGATTTTGAATTAGTTACTCCAATTCCAGGTGAAGTATATGAATTAACTGGAATCTCTGGATGCTGGCAAGTTCTTCAATTATTTGATGCAACACCGATAACTACAGTTTCAGCTGGTCCTTATACACATTGTGATGAATGTCTTGCTCCAGTAGGAACATGTGAAGAATGGGATATTTCAAACTACAGTTTAGTTGAACCACTATACATTCAATATAAGGATTGTAATGATAACGCAGCAGAGTTTACTCTATTAGCAGATAGCGATTACGTGATATGTTCAATTGGTGCTCCAACTAGAACTGGTGGAAGTAACTCATATGTTATTAACCCAACAGGAACACCTTGTTAATTCAAACATTAATTAATCTATATTTAAGAGTATATGGAAGAGAACATTAAAATTACATTCGAGATTGACGGGATACAGAAAAGTGTCTCGTCAGTCGAAGAATTACAAGACGCTTTAAAGGGAGTTGATACACAGGCTAAGAAAACTGAAAAGACATTAGACGATGTAGCTGATGGAGCCAAGAAAGTTGGTGAAGAGGCTAAAGGAGCAGGTGAAGCCGGTGAAGGTGCTATGAAAGTCATGGACGAAGCTACTGGTGGTCTTGCTACTAAGGTCAAAGAAGTAGGTGGTGGTCTTAAGGCGATGGGTAAACAGGCCGTTACCGCCTTTAAAGGTGCAGTACAAGGTGCATCTGCTATGGGTAAAGCACTGATCGCTACAGGTATCGGTGCTATTGTAGTCGCTTTAGGTCTTATAGTTGCATACTGGGATGATATCGTTGGAGCAATCTCTGGTGTATCAAGTGAACAGAAACAATTATTAGCAGATACTGAAGCAGAGGTTACTGCAAGACAAAGTTCTTTGGATGCTACACTAGCGAGTGAGAACTCATTAAGACTTGCGGGTAAGAGTGAAAAGGAAATCAGAGACCTTAAGATAGAACAGACTAATGAAACTATCGCCGCTCTAGAATCACAGTTAACCCTACAGAAAGAACAGAGTGATGCACAGGTTAAAGCGTTAGAGAAAAACAAGACAATTGCACAAGCGGTAATTAGATTCTTAACAGCTCCTATTAGTATTCTATTAGGTACTGTTGACTTGTTAACTGCTGCACTATCAAAAATTCCTGGTCTAGGAGATATCTCTACAAACCTAGAAGAGGGTTTCAGTGGTGGTATCGCTGGATTAATCTTCGATCCTGAAGCTGCAAAGGAAGAAGGAGACAAGACACAAGCGGAGATCGAATCACAACTT
>JAAHTH010002641.1_pt1 | contig 13357 bp, 11 predicted proteins | sample 6116091 | NCBI WGS metagenome assembly JAAHTH01 (sample SAMN13939990, study PRJNA603662) | sponge metagenome | isolation source: marine sponge | host: Mycale hentscheli | place: New Zealand | collected 2006
CCCAAATAACTTTACTCACACCCCTTCTTCCCCTTACCCCCGGCCTTTAACTTAAAGGATATAAAGCACATTTAACACAAGTTATCTTTTATAATTAATATGGTTTTTTAAACATTAATATAACAGGTGACGATTTAACTTGATTTAAATGTTTAGTAACGCATGTATTATCTGGATTATCAAAAGAAAAATCATAAGGTCCGATTAATTCTAAAGATGTAGAATTAATAATTCTTTTAAATAATTCTGTTTCATTATACCAGTAAACACCTGACCACCATCTGTCTATTGAAGTTTTGGGAAGTTCTTTTGTTGGTGTTGGACTCATATCTGTACTCATAAGTACATAACCACCAGGTTTACAAATTCTTTCTATTTCTTTCATACCGGCAATATCACCACAATAATAACCTCTTTTATCTTGTCTCTGTGGATACATATGTTCAATAACAGAAGTACAAAGTACAATATCATATGAATTATCTTTATATGTAATGTTAGTAATGTCTTGATGATGAACATTAATTTTTTCAGAAGTTCCTATTCTAGAAGATATTTCACTCACCCATTTTTTCTCATCCTCAAAAGTATATAATCCATTTTCTAAACCTGTATCCCATTCTTGAAAATAATCACTAATATCAACACGTTTAGCAACTTGTGATAAATAAATCCCCCAATAACCACATCTTGCACCTAGATCACAAATAACTTTATCTTTAAAATCAATTTCATCTGCTCCAGATAGAACTGAATAGTCATATGATCTACCAAAAGTCGGTTGGTTTCCAGGATGTTTAAAAGGTAAAATATATTTTTTGCAAAATTCTTCTAATTCATCAAATTTTTCTTTAACTTTTGGATATTTTTTAAAAGTTTTTTCTAATCTATATAATTGATTTAACTCCATTATATATAATATATACAATGATATATTTAAATTAGATATAACGAATCATAAACAAATATTAGAATTACGCTAAATGTTGTTATCTAAATGGACAACTGTCCCATAGTTTGTCTGTATTTATAGGGAAGTTTGGCTGTGGTTCATTGTCTACTAGATCTAATAAAAAGTTAATATCTTTAGTATCAATGTCAATTTCTTTTATATGTTGATCATCTAGACCTACAGATAGTTTATAGTCAATAAATTTAGTTCCATCTCCACTCAATTTGTTATCTACTTTAACGGCTGCAGCTGGTATAGAATAAGCATGTGGAATTATATATCCATGTAAACTGGTTGATAGCACTCTTGAGCATTTGCATACTTCATCAACAAACTCTTCGGGGTTTAATCTAACACTTATTATATTAATCTTGCTATTATTACCGAAAAGATTCACGATCTTATCATAATCTACAAAATGAGGTATAATTCCAAGTTGGTATTCTTCAGTTGTTGTTTTCGGATAGACTCTAGGAAGGCATAATGCAGGATCTCCATAGATTTCAGGACAATTAATATTTTTATCCAATAGTAGTTTTCTTGTTAAAGGACCTCTTGTGGCTAATACCGTTCTTACTTCATTCAAATTTTCGTTAATTGTCATTATACCAGACCCCCATATAATTGCATTTTTCCTAGTAGAATAGTCGTTTAAAATGCTTCCAGCACCAAATATGACGTCTTCATCTGTTTCATAGTAATTAGTCCAATGTTCAGGTTCTTGATTAGTTATTTTCTTATATAAATATGGGGTGATTATATCACCAACATTAGATAAAGGGTTTCCGATCATCCAAAGTAATATCATTTTATATATTATACTAAAATGATATTACTAAATTCTACGATTCAGCACTAAACATGTGACTAAATAGTAAAGCACGATGATATGTTGGTTAAACAGATAACGCTTACTTTCTGTTCACTAGATCATGATAATCATGATTTACCATTTTACTAATTAAATCATTCACGTTTGATTTTGGCTTCCAATTTAATTCTTCTTTCGCCAGACTTGAGTTCCCTAGTAATAAATCAACCTCTGCTGGTCTATAGTATTTTTCGTTTATAGTTACTAATACTATTTTCTTTCCATCTTTCATGATATAGTATATTTCATTCAAGTTATTATCTGTTTTGTTTTCCCAGGTTCCATTTATACCAACCACATTAAATGACCTAGTTATGAATTCTTTTACTGTTATAGTTTTTCCCGATGATAGTACGTATTCTTTTGGTTCACTGTTATTTAACATCTTCCATATACCATCTATGAAGTCTTCGGCATCACTCCAGTCTCTCTTTGAATAAATATTACCTACCGTCATTGCTTCAATATCCTGGTTATTATCTAAACAATATTTTATATACGACACATTTTTTGTTATATTTCTTGTTATAAATTCTTCGCCTCTACGCGTTCCTTCATGATTAAATAACCATCCCTGAATTGCGAACAAATTATATGACTCACGCCAAGTTTTAATTAGTACACGTGACGCTACCTTACTTGCTCCATATGGGCTTCTAGGGTTTAAAGGATGTTTTTCGTCTTGTGGTGAATATGCTACATTACCAAATTCTTCACTTGAACCAGCTTGATAAAGTCTACATTCTGGTGTATATGTTCTTAAACTTTCAAGCATATGTATTATTGATGTTGAATTTATATTCCATGTTTGTTCTGGAAAATCCCAACTACAGCCAACATAACTTTGAGCCGCTAAATTTATAAAATAGGAAGGTCTCAATAATTCAAATATTTTCGAAATAACATGGCTATCATTTAAATCAAAGTTTATTAAATAAAATCTATCATCATTAATATGTTTAATATTTGTGTGATTATATATACTTAATCTTCTAACACCCCCAAAAATAACATAATCTTTTGTATTTTTCAACAAATAATCTACCATGTGACTACCATCTTGACCTGTTACCCCTGTTACAACTATACATTTCTTTTCTCCTAACACTTTTTTTGCTTGACAAGTGTTTAAAATATTTGGTGTATCTATTTTCTTAAAATGTGACAAGTTTTTTTCCATTTGTATTAAATAATATATTTAATACCTGCTCAAAACGAATCCTAAGATTTTGTTCTAAATCTTTAAATTTTTCCACAAAATTTGCAATATTACAAAAGAATATTTGTTCTAAACAATTATTATCATAAATTATCAGCGGTTAAATATTATTTATCTCCCTGTAAAAATCAAGAATTTCGTATCTTTTCGTAGAGTATCATTCCAAATATATTCACAGGTCCGCTTCTTAGTAACATCATCGGCAAACCATTCCATAATATCCTAGGGTTTTTCCGAATTATCTGATTAATATCTCTCATTGTTTTATCACCAACTTGGATCATTGTTCTATATGTATCAAATGGAATCAATGTAATCCATGTAACAAAACTTGCGCCTATGCCTCCCAGTCCATGATAAATTGGCTCGTTGGGTAGTATACCACGCAAGTATCCGTAACTTCCTAAAAAACTACCGCAGAAAAGAGTATCACGAATAATATTAATCGTAAATCCTTTATTAAATGCTCTGATGCCCTCTTTTTTATACATCTGCTTTATGCAGTCAATAGTATTATTATATTTATGTAAACCCTGAACATTATTTCTAACAATAGTAATAGGATTTGTTAATATAGCACTTACAGCTCCACCACATATACCTCCAACTAGTGGTGAATGTGTCTTATTAATCTCCTCAAATATGGTAAGTTGCAAAGATCTTTTGAATGTAGAAGACACTAGTGGTAGCACACATCCTTTATATAGCCTTAAAGGTTGTCTTTTATAGTAATTAAGCTCATGCAGATACGATGTTTTATTAACTTGCACTCGTGTTTTAATAGTTTCAAATGGATATCCAATTAATATTTTAGATGCTGATGTAATTGCACCAGGTAAAAAGTCATATAAATGCATTCTATATAGCTTGTATTTATATGTTTATATTTTAATTACCATAATTTTGTTCAAAATAACTAATAAGAGTTTGTGACATTGAAAATGAAAACATTATTTTTGGACCAATAACAAAAAGTTTAGTATTAAGACCCTTAAAAAATCCTCTTGGTCCTTCTTCTAATAATATTCGTTTTGAAATATCTCTCATTGAATCAGAAGATCCAAAATTTCTATTTTGGATTCTAGTTTTAATTACATCAAATGGTGCAGTTAATAAAATAGAAGTAGAAATAGAAACAACAGATATTATATTATACTCAACAAATGTCATATCCCATTGATTTGTTTTTTTAAATACATTTTCTCTCATCCATGTGTTGATGAAGAAAAGGTTGCCTCGCCCAATCATATTTCGCATTGTAGTTACAGTTAATCCCTTGTATAGCTCTCTGTAACTTTCTCGTCTCAAAATATCAATAATAGATTTGTTATTAAATGCAGCAGGATTTGTTTGTTTTTTAACTTTTAATACATCAGCCGGCATGAACATGGATTCTCCAGCACCAATCGCAAACCCAGCTAGGGTTTCGCATAAAATCCTATCATTTTTTGTCTTTGCATTATATTTTCTCTCAATAATATCTTTAAGAATAGGTTGTCCACCATCACCATCCATACGCTAATTACAACGGTGCATCATAGCAAAACCAATACCATTAATTAATGGTATACATCTGGTAATTAACGGAGTTTTATTACATGTATTAAAAATAATTTCGGAAATATTGGATTTTTTACCAAAAATGATCATTTTATTCTCATTACTCATAATACGTTTAGATATAGTATCAAATGGATGAAATAATCCAACCTCTAAGAATCCAGAAAGGCCCGATCCAATCAGTTTTGGATAAATACTGGATTTATCGCTAGACATTGATATAATTTTAGATTTTTACTTTATACTTATTTAAATTTTCATAATAAATATTAATCTAATAATTAATTATATGGTTCTTTCAAGATTAAATCCGAAAATAACATACCCTGATACACAAGATATGGAGCAAAATGATGTTGGCGCTGATACACCATTATATGAGGTTGATATATTGAATATTCCTAACATTGTAATTGCTTTAGGAGCTAGTAGAACAAATGATGTTGATGATACAATAGTAAACTATCCTATTTATTTAGTTAAGGACGGAGAAGTTTCAAGTCAACTTGGACTCTATGAAATAAATGTATCCCAAATACCTAATATTTTAGATAGTGATGGTGATATAGATATAGATTTACTAGGAAATCCTATATTATACAGCTTTGTAAATGACACATTCTTAAAACAGGCAATGGGTGAATCAGAAAAATTGAAAAAATCAAAGGATTTTACCAGTTCAGAATTAGCAGAAAAACAGGAAGAGGAAGAAGAAGAGGAAGAAATAGACTCAGAAGAAGAAGAGGAGGCTGCATTTAAAAGTAAACCATCTAAGAAGTCTGAGAAAGAAGAAAGTGATTTAGATGAAGAAGATGACCTGGATAATAAAATCTCTCAAATGAAACCAAAAATAGAGAAAGAAGTAAAGACATTAAAAACAGAAAAGGACACTAAATCAGATAGAGTGTTTGATTCAGTAAGCGAAGTAGATATTATAATGTTGCCTGAAGAAGATAATGAAGAGTCATTAGATATTGAGACAAATTTTGTTCCGCAAAAAAAAAAGTATTGGATTCAAAAATTCATGAAGAATGATAATTATAATGTAATTGATAATGAAGGTGGAGGTGATTGTTTGTTTGCAACGATACGAGATGCATTTAGACAAGTAGGCATGAACACGTCTGTTGCAGCATTAAGAGCCCGTGTAGCAGAAGAAGCAACAGAAGAAGATTTTAAACTGTATAAGGAAAATTATGATATGTATGCAAATGCCATATATAGTGCAACCGAGGAAATGAAATTGTTCAGAAAAAAGCACCGTGATATAAAAAAATTACTAGGTGAAACGAAGAGCAGAACAGTTCAACAACAGATTGTATCAGAAGCTAAAGAGCTGTCCGAATTATATGGAAAAACAAAAACAGAACAGGCAATGAGTATGAATTTATTGAAAGATTATGAATTTATGAAAGATATTAAAACACTAGAAGCTTTTAGAGCAGCTATAAATAAATCATCATTCTGGGGTGATGCATGGACAATATCCAAAATAGAAGCAATTTTAAATGTTAAGTTAATATTGTTATCTGAAGAAGAATTTGATGAGAAAAATTATAAAAATGTATTACAATGCACTGCACCTTCACTTGAATTAGAACAGTTAGGTATATTTGATCCAAAGTATTATATCATAATGGATTATACCGGATCACATTATAAATTAGTTACATATAAACAAAAAATGATTTTTACATTTAAAGAATTACCATATCGGTTAAAAGAAATGATAGTAGGAAGATGCTTAGAGAGAGATATTGGTGTTTATGGAATGATACCTGATTTTGTAAATTTTAAAGAACAATTAGGTTTAGTTGAAAAACGCGAAGAATTAGAATTAGGAGAAGGAAAAGGGCCCGTTAATTATGATCCCGAGATAGTATTTGAATTAGCAACAGATTCAAATTCAAGGAAGTTGCCGGGTAAGGGAACAGGTGAAAAAATCCAACAAGGCAATGAGGTTCAATTTGCAGAATTACACAAAATTCCGAAATGGCGCGAAAAGTTATCATTTGGAAATACAGACAAACCATTTGTTGTTGATAACAGTAAGTATAGTTCTATTAAACATGCATTAGAAGCTTGTAAATACAAAAAACAAACACCGGAAATAGCACATAAGCTATCTCTAGAATCAGGTTCAGAACTATCTAAAAGATTAGACCTGCTTGAGGCATTGTCACAAGGAAATATAAGCTATAAGGGAAAGGAATTTTTAGAAAAGAGACCAACAGTAGATATAGATTTTAAGAAACGTAGACAAGATGAAATGGGTAAAATTTTAGCAGCAAAAATACTACATGATCCAGTATTCAAAAATATATTAAGATTGACAAAAAATGCAAAATTGGTTACATATCGTCCTGGTAAACATCCACGTGTTGAATATAATTTAATGGATGTTAGAGATAAAATTTCAGATAATTAAATAGTTAAATATTATTAAATAATTTAATAATATTTTATAATAATTAAACAAATGAAGATATTTGTGGTAAATCTAAAAACTTCTGTTGAAAAACGAAAAAATATGGAAGAAATATTGAATAACTTAAAATTGGAATATGAATTTTTTGATGCAATAAATGGATCTGATGTAGATGAAGAATCATACAAGGTAAATTTAAAATGGTATGAGCCATATAATCATAGACATATGACATATGGTGAAATAGGGTGCGCATTGTCGCACTATACTATATGGAAAAAAATAGTAGATGAAAATATAAGCGAAGCAATAATATTGGAAGATGATGTTATAATAAATAATACAAATTTATTAGAAGAAATTCAATCCATTAAAGAAAAGAATTATGATCTAATTTATCTGGGCCGCAAAAAAATGACAGATATGATAGAAGAAAGCGCTCAAGAATTACATAACGATCTAGTGAGGCCTACATTTAGTTACTGGACTTGCGGCTATGTCTTAAGTAATTCCGGTGCCAAGAAACTATACAATGATAAATATATTAATAACTTAATAGCAGTAGATGAATACATACCGTATATGTATGGTGCTTCTGCTTTTTATCATGAACAAAATATCAAAATTTTGGATGAATCGTATTTAAAAATTAAAGAAGAAGTAGGAGATCTAGATGCTTATGCATTTGAACCACAAATGGTTTCTCCTAATACAAAGGCATTCTCTCAAAGTTCAACATTTCATTCTGAATATTGTTCACAGACAAGAGACGATGTGATATGTTTATCAATAGCAACAGATAAAAATGATTGTTATATACGATATATGCAAAGTTGTGAAAAGTATGGTGCATGGCCGGTCGTTATGGGACTTGATAAGAAATGGTCTGGAGGAAATATGAAGAAGGGTCCTGGTGGAGGACAAAAAATAAATCTTTTGAGAGAATTCATAAAAAGTCAGAGAGAAAATAAATTGTTAGTATTTACTGACAACTATGATGTTATTATGAATGATCATATTAATATTTTGGTAGACAATTATAATACCTATTATAAAGGAAAAATAGTATTTGGATGTGAAACAAGCTGTTGGCCTGATGTTTCACTTAGTGAAAAATATCCTGATGCACCAAATGGCAGTGACCTTAAGTATTTAAATTCAGGCGTTTTTATGGGATACACTAATGATATAAGAAAGATCATTGAAAAACCTATAAATGATTCAGATGATGATCAATTATATTATACGAAAGAATTTTTAGATAACGAAAAGATAGTATTAGATTATTCTTGTAGATTATTTCTCTGTTTAAATGGCATAACAGATAGAATTCATATTAGTAAATCCAAGAGTTGTATTAATTACAAGAAAGAAAGACCAGCCTTTATTCATGGAAATGGTCCCGAATCTATTAAAACCTTTTTTAATAACATAATAACAAATTATTGCACATTATATAATTCTACATACCAGTATTCACGTATAAGGTGTGATACAAATAAAAAGATAATATTGTTATTACATGAAACAATGAAAAATAATAATTTTGATTTTATTCATGGGATTTTTAATCAAGTATATCCAAAAGAAAATTTACATATATTTTTAATGTATAAAAATGATTCATTTTTGAATGAGTTCAATAAAATAACAAATCAAAGAGATAAACAATCAATTGCTGTAACAAAGATAAAAACATTAAATTATAAATTTGATTATAAATTATGGGAATCAGTATGTGCTTTTACCAAAGAGATAGAATATAATAACCTTTTATATTGTTCAAATAGATGCATATTAACAAATAAAAACTGTTTGCAGCATTTAATATCACAAAATAAGAATATTGTATCTCCAATGTTAAAGGAAAATGATAGCTGGTATTGCAACTTCTGGACAGACTTAGATGCAAATGGATTTTATAAGCGAGGTGTAAATTATTTTGATTTGGTAAATTGTAAAGAGCGAGGTTGTTGGAATGTTCCATATACTTGTTTATGTATGTTGATGGATAAAAGTGTAGTTAGTGTTGAAAATTTTAAACGAAATGAACAGATATATACAGATTCAGATATGATTTTTTGCAGTAATATAAGAAATAATTTTGATTTCATGTATATGTTGAATCCTGAATATTGGGGATATTTAACCATTGAAATATCCATACCTTCCCTTACATCGCTATTAACAAATAAAGAAGATTGGGAGAACAAATATCTTAATTTAAATGCGAAAAATAATAATTGGAATCACGAAGAACTTGGTGAAAATATACATAAATTATATATATTTAACGATACATTTTGTAATGAACTCATTGACCAAGCAAATGAAAATAATGAATGGTCAAAAGGCGGTGAAAGTCATTATGATGAGAGAATAGGAAATTTTGAAAATCATCCAACACAAGATGTTCAATTATATGATTTAAATCTTGAAAAGATGTGGAAGGAAATACTAGATCGTTATATATCGCCATTTATATGGAATGAATATAAATACTCAACTAAAGATCCAAACTTATCTTTTGTAGTTAAATATTCAATGGAAGGTCAAAAAGAATTGAAACCGCATCACGATTCATCAGTATATACAGTTAATATTTGTTTAAATAATGATTTTAATGGTGGAGGATGTAGATTTATAAAGCAGAATCAAATCATTGCTAATAAAGATGTGGGTAGTTTGATTATACATCCTGGTAAATTAACACATTATCATGAAGGCTTACCTATTACAGATGGAACACGTTATATATTAATATCATTTGTTAATTAAATCCAGATGTTGTATATTTACTATACCATATTTTATTATGATTGTCAAGAGAAGATCTAATACCGTTATTAAATAGAAAAATTTGATCTATTGCCTGTATTTTATCATACGAGTATTTTTGCACTAAGCCTATCCACATAGATATACTAGTTATATCTTCATAACCAGAATCTAGGATCTTTTTGATTTGGACATCGTCAGCTTTTTTACCTATTAATAATTTAGAGGGGTTAGCCAACAGAATATTATCTTCAACTATATTTTCAAAATCTAACAAGGTATTTTTGTTATAAATAAATTGTGAAGAGGTTAATTTTGATGTTTGAGCACTCCATCCACCTATATTTAAATTATTATTTATTTCTGCTGTTAATGTTATTAAATCTGATTTTGCATGTGTATTCATTGATTTAATAAAGCATTTTGTAAAAGCTCCTTGAAATTTACCAGATGTATAAACATCATATGAATATTGGTTATCTTTACAACCACTTAATTTTATTACATTTGCTACCACATTAGGCGCTTTATAATTTGATACTATTTCATGTGTATTATACATATTTTTTAGATCATATACGGTTCCACTATTGCATGAATCTATAAATATTCTTACAGAACAATCGCTTTTTAATTCTTGCAGAAAGGTTCTATTAAGTTGGTCATCTGTAATTATACCAGAGGTCATGTAATCATATGGAACAAGTATCTCATCTCTTCCATCAGATTCATCATTTGAAAAGTCTGGTATATATGCACCATGTCCTGAGTAATGAAATATAAATTTTTTATACTTATTTTTACAATTGTTTATTGTATTTAATATATTATTTTTTGTAGGTGCAATATTGGAATGATTTCCACAAAGATTAGATTCTGTATCAGCTAGTATAAAATAATCCAAATTAAATTTGCTATTATTTTCATAATATTTATTTAAAAAATTATATAAATTAATTGTATCATTATGACATCCATATAAATGAGCAGGACCTTCTTGGTATCTTATACCAATTAGTATAACACATATTTTTTCTGTCATTATAATTATAAATATATTTTATATTTATAATTTATTCAGAAGGATTATTAAACCAAAATTTCATGTTAGGTAATTCACAAAATACACCAGGCTCATTTTCTGGATAGTTAGTCTCAGAAAGCCAATAATTACATCTATCTTTAGTATTGTTACTTTTTATTAATCCATATCCTGGCAGCCAGTTATTATTTCTATTTTCCCATGAAATTATTATATTTGTAACTCCGTCCCAGATAAATGGTTTGTCAAAAATAATTTTTACCCATCCATCATTAATTGTTAATGTAAAATCTCTCTTTACAGTTTTAAACATGATACTTTCATCTATACCTGAATATGTCGGAATCATGTTATTCGGGAATTTTTCAGCACATGTAAATGCAATCTTTATTGTTTGATTGTTGAGTATATACCCAGCAGACCATCCAATAAATTCAAACTCTATTGCATCTATCAATGATAATGGTTTAATACCCATATCAGTCATTTCAGATGCTAAATATATAACACCAAATTGTGATTTTTTAAATAATCCTGAAAATGGACCATAGGTATTAAGTATAGATCCATTATTATTAATATTGCTTATTTTTGTTTTTTCAGCTTGTTTTCTTATCATTTTTGGTTCATATTTTCCAGAGTTCATTAATAATGAATCTGGAAGTATAGATGACTCTATAAAATTTTTACATAAGTCTAATAAGTTATTGCTATTATGACTCTTAAACATAAGTGGTTTATAATACTCTAGATCTTGGAATTTAGAATTTTTAATTTTAATATCTCTATTATATTCCACTAACTTATATACATTTGTATTGATATCAAAATAAACTGTCTTTTCTGTAATATTAAATTTATTTGTTGTATTTGGAAATCCTTTCAAAAAATCTTCTATATTACTTAAAAACTTTACATCTATATTTAAGTTATCAGCTAATCCATTTTCTTTTATAATACTCATAAGTTCTTTCAACTCTGTGTTATCATTTATATCTTTATTTACTATAATCATATCAATATCCCATGTAGGAAATGGACAATTAGTATTTAATTTACCTGTTAAATAATACTCATATAATTTCCCCTTTTCTAATAGACAAATTTTATTTAAGACATTTAATAATTTATCCTTTGTTACACAATTTATTTTAATTTGATTTTCTGTTTTAGTGAATAAATCTATAAACATCTCATAATCATCAGTTGTATGGTCAAATGGGACATCTCTCATTTAATAATATTAAATATTATTATTAAATAAAAATTTCTTAAAAATATTTGAATATTCTCTCAACGACGGAAACCACTAGATGGTTCTCTGTCAAAATATTGCAGGTCATATTCTATTCTATGGATACCAGATCCTTCAGTAACTCCATCAAGTGATGGTATTAATGTTAATATAAATCTTGATATAGTATCTCTATTTGTTGTAAATCGTAATTCATGAAACAAATCAGTTTTTTCATAAAGCATTGGATCTTTTAATTGAAACCCGTAAAATAATGCAGTAGACCAAGAACTTGTTCCTGTTTTTACAAAACAATCAAGCTCACTTAAGTCTCCAAAAATAGGTTCAATTCGTATTTTCACAGGCATACCTCTATTGTATTGATAGAGTGATCCAGATTGACCAGCCTTGGGTGTTCCAATTCCTAAATATATAGTAATGTCACCATCAATTCTATTAGATAGAGGAAGGACGACCTGATTTGTTCGGGTGCTATTTGTATACGCTGAGAAGGTCCTGCCATAGAATGAGTTCATAGAAACTGTATTGGAGACAGGAGTGGTAGTATTTACTTTGGAGAAAAAAATTTGATTCATACTCAATGGTGTGTGAGAACCGGATAGTTTTATATCACGTGCCATACCCAGATAGTTTCCTAATGTTAACATACTAATTGCACCACTAGATGGTAATGGTGTAGACATTATATATATTTACATTATTTTTTAATTAACTCTCTAAGTTCTTTATTGTCCTTTTTGAGTTGGTTGACTTCTGTAGACAGTTCTTTTATACCTTCAATTAAAAGAGGAACTAATTTATCATACCAAACCGTCTTATATTGGCTATCAATCGGTGCGTCAGTGACAATTTCTGGTAGAACACTTTCAACTTCTTGCGCGGAGACACCAACCTGTCTGTTATTAGTTTCATAACCTAGTGCACCTGCTAATTCATTACCTTTATAATAATAACCATTCAATTCTGTTATTTTTTCCATTGCATCTGGAATAGTTCCCATAAAGGTTTTAAGACGTGCATCAGAGTAAAATGCCGTCACATTGTTTGTCGCCCTGATTTCTCCAGTGGTTCCTGAAGCTGATGTTCCAACACCAAGAGAGTTTACTTGTGCATTTGAATTGGTTTCAACAGCTCCGGGTGCACCTTTTTGTCCTTTTGCTCCATTGCTACCATTACTTCCGTTGCTTCCTGCAGATCCGGTAGCACCAGTCGCTCCTTTTTGTCCTGCAGATCCGTTGCTTCCTGCAGATCC
>JAAHTH010002217.1_pt1 | contig 13346 bp, 14 predicted proteins | sample 6116091 | NCBI WGS metagenome assembly JAAHTH01 (sample SAMN13939990, study PRJNA603662) | sponge metagenome | isolation source: marine sponge | host: Mycale hentscheli | place: New Zealand | collected 2006
TATATTACTTATTGCATTATAAAATAACGCAAAACTTATTAAGAAAATTCGATTGTATGCCGTTTTTCTAATATTATTTTGAACCATCTGGAAATGAAGGCATGGTGTTTTTGCAGTTTACACATAAACACTTTGAACGCGGAATGAAATGCAAACAATTTTTCGAATATTTAGTCGCATATTGTAATTATATATTACTATTATCACTGATTATGGCCATGATTATGTTATATGTGGACCCTAAGAATACAATGGGTATTATTATTATAACAATCGTAGGAGTTATTTATTTAACGCGTTTTTTAAATCCCATTGATGTCCAATACAAGCTTATGAAAGTAAATAAACAAAAATAAAAAATAATTTATAATTTCTTATATATTTCAACTTAATCATCTTCATCCGTTTCAAATAATCGCACCATATTTTGCGCCTCTAAGCTATTCTCTCGCAATCGAATAGAATAGATTTTACTCAATTGATTACGCCCAATTCGACCCATAGCCTGTATTGTTTTTTCTTGCGTAATATATTCAAGATCCTTTCCAATAAATCCATGACAAAATTGATAATTTGTTCCATAAATATAATCCGATGAAGCAATAATTAAATATAGTTTTTGCTTATCTGCCAAGTCTTTCATTATTTCATTGTATTCAATATTACCATGATTCGTCATAACACCTATTCCCATAAGAAGCAACACGCGCCATTTATCTTCGATTTCAAGCGTCATAATCTTCTCCACAATATGTGGCTCTATAATAGACGTCATTTCATTGCTGCGCTTTTCTTTTCCTATCCATTTGTTGAGATGTTCGTTTGTATTAGGAATGTAAAGAGGGTCCATTTCAATCATGAGAACTTGACCATATAACTCTTCGATTTCCTTTTTCAACTTCTTCTGCTGAGGACTAATACGCATATTGGCCATTTTATGCTCTTTTTCCACAATATCCCCCAAACTATCTTCCAATTTCTTTTCTTTGTCTGTAATAATTTGCATAAGACGATTATTAAATTCAATATTTTTAGCAATTGTCTTCAATGATTGTTCCGGTATTTTTGCATTTTGCAACATAAAAGACGCGACTTTTCCCACATCATCTGCCAAATAAATTGTCGGGCCATCCACTAAACTATGCGCATCTTTTGTCGTAAGCATTACATTTCCTTTATACTTTTGCTGACGTTTCTTTGTCAAATCTTCGTATATAAGCTTCCATGGAACTTCTTCCATAACACCTAAAACATTCATATAATTTTCCTTAATTGCATTCATATTTATTGAATCAATGCTATCAAAGGCATTTTCCATAATATAGCGCTCATTAATAGCAATATTTTTTTGTCGCAAGTAAAAGAGAAAATCGACTATTTCACGCAAGTCAAAATATCGAAACAGCGTGCGAAATTGCATGCAGTTTTCCACACAACTATTGAGCTCTTGAACGCTTTTGCACATATAATGCGGCATTTCCACATAGCCTTCTTTATTCACAATGGGTATCGACTTATTGCAATCATGACTAATTATTTCATAATCCATTGCATTTGGAAACTTCGTCTTAAAATCCTGGATAATCGGAAAGATCAAATTGCGCGGAGGAAGTGTTGCCGATGACAATACCATATTTTGAATAATATTTTTCGACCAATTATCATGAATATACTTATGATTCTCATCATTTTCCTTATCCATGGTAATTGTAGGCTCATCCCAATAAGTTAGCAACTTGTGCTGTTCAGTATTGTTAAAAGATAACATATAATACATGGCACACAAGTAAGACTTGATGTCTGTAATCATAATTTCCACTTTGTCGCCTACACTATTGTCCACTTTCTTGGAACCGTCTTTGTATTTAATATCGCGTCCACTAACGTTGTGCTTTACATAATCCTTCGCTGCAAAATAATGTAGACGAATATCTTCTGCACTATCACAACCAAATGCAAATGCTATTTTCTTGCCAATCGAAATGGCTGACTTTGCCAAAGCCAAACCTACATGCCGCGCCGCACATACAAAGATAACCTTGTATTCACTTGAAAGACCAATTGGACTAAGTGTTTTTCCTGTACCTGTAGGAGCAACATATGTAATGAGCTTTGGTCGCATTATATTCCTCTTGCAAAAGGAAAACAACTGCTTTTGATGATCATAAAGCGTATAATCGCGGAAATAATTCAAGTATTCATTGTTTTCCAAAATGCGCGGCGACTCTTGCAATACGTCTAACAAATTTACGTACTTGCAATAATCATCCAATATTTTATTTACAAAATGAATTATGTACGTGTTGATGAATTTTATTTGTGTTTTCATCAAATATTTCAAAGAATAATAATAATATAAAAATTCGCTATAATATTTATCCTTTTTTCCATCACCTGTAAATACAGTTGTGGGCTGACTCTTTTGAGCCCATCCACGACCACATGCACCACATGCTGCTCTATCATGTCCACAATCACATAAACATTCTCCATCATAATATTGTTGCACGGATCCTTTGAGATAAGAACTTTTTGTAAAAGATGTCAAAATATGATCGATTAACGTTATAAGGCAGATTTCAAAAATTTTTTCTTTGTTTTCTTCCATCGATTTTTTCGAATTGGCAATTCTTATACTTTCACCCTTATTGGGACTCCTTATTCTTGAAGAAATAGTTGGCGATTCAATTTCGTATTTTTTGCATATTGTTTTCACACGTGATTCGAAAAACTCCTTATATAAATGCGCGTTCATAGCTTCATCATTGGCACATTGTGTCATTTTCAAACAGAGTGCAAGAGAAGTATGTTTGTTGTAAATATAACTGGTATTATTATACCCCTCCATAATCAAATTCAAAATTTCTTGATCATCAGACGAAACTGGAACCTCAGTATTGTTCCATTCACTTTTTGTAAGCTTGCGTTGAACTATATCCATTGCTTCTTTATACTTGATGCTGAATGTTTATATCTATGTGCAATCTTCATTTTTAATTGAAAATATAAAAATGTGTATTTAAAATAAAAATGAATATATATAAATATATATATTGTGTAATATACACATCATGAAAGCATCTCCAAGAATAATTAGTATTGATGGAAATATTGGGTCTGGAAAATCCACTCTTTACGACTTTCTAAAAGATAAATATAAAAACAATAAAGAAATTGGATTTGTTGAAGAGCCTGTAGATACTTGGAGTACAATCGTGGATGATCAAAATGTTCCTATATTAACTAATTTATATAAAGACACTCATAAATATGCGTTTCGTTTCCAAATGATGGCCTATATTTCACGCCTTCACTTACTTCGTCAGGCGGTTAGTTCCAATAATTTTCAAGTTATTATTACCGAACGATCAGTCATGACAGACAGGCATATATTTGCCAAAATGCTTCATGAGGATGGACATATTGCGTTGGATGAAATGACTATTTATTTGCGCTGGTTCGATGAGTTTATTAATGACGTATAACCATCTTCTTTTGTATATGTACAAGCAGATCCGAAAATTTGCGATGAACGCGTAAAAAAACGGGCACGACCAGGTGAAATAATTGATTTTGACTATTTAAAACGCTGTCATAAGTTCCACGAAGAATGGATGGGAACAATGGGGGATAATGTAGTTATATTAGACGCGAATTTGGACTTGGCGGCAAATCCTAATATTCATATGGAGTGGTCGAAAAAAATAGAGGAGCAATTTAAATATAGATCATGCAAGTTATACTTTGACGGTGCATGTAGAGGCAATCCTTCTAATAAATTGGGGCTTGGATTCGTTGTTTATCAAAAAAATACGGAAATTTTGCATGAATTTAAAAAAGCAGTGGATGTCGAAAGTGGAACCAATAATATAGCTGAATATATGGCTCTTATTGAAGGTTTAAAATACATAGTGGAAGAAAAAATCGACTATGTAGATATTTACGGAGATTCAGATTTGATTATAAAACAAGTTCTCGGTGTTTATAAAGTGAAGGCGCTACATTTAAAAGTATATCATGATATGGTAAAAGATCTAATAGAAAAATTACCGAAAGTGGTGTTTCAATATGTTCCACGTAATGAAAATGCACATGCAGATAAATTAGCAAATGAAGCTCTTGACGAGCAACAATAAATAACCTATTACAATTGTCAAATCAATAGGCAATATTTTTTCTTGGTTTATATTTCATAATATCAAGTTCACGCGCCGTAGTAGGAAAATTATCCGTACCATAAATATCTTGCAAAAGCAGCCATTCGAACAAGCCTCCCAAATATATGAATATGTTCTGAAAACCCAAATTGAGCAACTGTTTATATTTTCGTATAACGCTTTCATCATTATTATTTAATCCATAAATAATAATTTCCTTATCAGCATTGTGTTTTAAAAGGCCATTGATGACATTTTCTTCGTTAGACGAATCAATAGTGTTTGGTATTAAACATGTCTGCATCGTATTTGGCAAGGTATTAATCATGACATAAGTATCTTGTGTCATTGCCAAACGTTGTTGTACATCTTCAAAACTTATTTTTACTTGTGATGTTTTATTTCCCATATTTTATTATTTTGTGTTAATAATAAAATACTTATTATTTTAAATGCTAATCAAAAGAAACTACAATTTCCACATTTTCTTTTTTTATACTTTTGGACGCAGATACAGACAGCTCTTCACGTTTTTTTCGCGTTTTTTTATTTTCAATTGCCCCCGTCGCTAATAGTTGCTTTTTTTTTGACGTACTATTGCGAGAATTCATATCGGCTTCTATAGCATCATAATTTTGCTCCACATAATTAATAACACCATTATCAATTGCCCATTTAAAAAAATTCAATTGTCCAATCGTCGTTTGTACTTCACTGTCTTCTTTATAAGGAATACTAATACGTTCCCATCTACAAAAAGGATCAAAACGACGTTTTGAATAAGCTTTCAATTTCAACTTGTAATCAATATAAACTTTAAAACGTCTACCATTATGATCGTATACAGTGAAGTTCTTCTTTGCATAGTTCGTAGAGAACCAATCTATGATACGTAGAGAGATTTTTGTATTTCCATTTATTACATCCAACATCTTATCCAAATTACCATCTTTTTTATAAAAATCTATCAGCGTATTTAATAATAAATCGTTTTGAGTGCTATAAGAATTCATTATAATAAAAGTATTCTACTTTTTATATCTTTTTCCATTAATTAGTTTCGTAATTGTTGATTCGAATTTTTCGGTGTCAAAAAGGCTTCTTGATTCATAATATCTTCCAAATAATTATTTTTTAAGAAGGGATTTTTTGTTATATTTCCGATAATCTCTCTATTACCAAGTTTCATATTGTTTTCTTCCCGCTTTGTTTCATGAACAACCATTCCTTCATTAAGCACCAAGTTCGTTATTTCATTTCCTAATACAGTATATTTATCTTTCATTAGACTACGTTGATGGTCCCTGTATTCATTAGCTGGAGCCCATTTCCATGATATAGTTTTTCGTTTGTTTTCATCCATGTAATTATAATGCGTGTACACAAAAAAAAACGTTATTAAACTTACTCAATTTTGCGTACAGAACGAATTTTTTTCGATTCTTTAAAGCGTTCGTGATCTATATTTCCACGTGCTAAATTACATTGCAAACAACAAATAACTGTATTTTCACATGTATGTCCTTTATTATTGTCAATGCGATCCAGTGTCCACTGATGAGTCTCATAACTTTCGCTATAAATAAACCTACATACATCCTGACAATAAAAGCATTTCATTTTTGATGCAACCATTTTATGTATCATGGAGTCAAAATCAATAAAATAGTTCTCATGGTAAATATTATGCTTCTTGTCTTGGTGCTTATAACTTTGCCATTTCTTTTTCAACTCGGAGAGATATTGCTGTTTATGTTCCAACTGTTCATCATCTAAATAAAGACGATTTAATATAAGATTTTGCTCGTGAATTTGCGTTTCATCAAGCATTTTTTTCGTTTTTTCATTTACCTTTCTTTCTTTTTTTTTAACATCAAAATTTATTTTTTTCATTATAATACATTATGACAAATATATATTTGTTTTCACGCATCCGTCTTACATGCTGTTTACATATATCATTGGCACATACAAATAATGTGTACTACATTGATGTAAATGAAAATATATAATCACACTACATATGTAAGAGGATTTTTGCTCAGTATATGCACCTAATTATCACTACTTATCTGTAAGCAAATCGCGTTTTTATGTTTTTTTTCAATTCTAAAATGGAAAAAGTGAAAATGGACATTTTTTTTATGTCCATTTTTTAAATCTCAGATTTCGATTTGTAAAAAAAACGTAAAAAACGTGTTTACACCATAATGCTCTTATTTCCATTTTAAAGATGAAAATTTTGTGATTGAAACATTTTTTTCGAATTTTGTGAAAAATGTCTGCAACTTTTGCGTCAGTCATGAAATACTTACACAATACTGACGAAAAAGTTGCAAAAAGTTGCAAGGGTTTTTCAGCATTTTTTAGTCGCTCTTGTTATCATGTCAAAATATACATCATGCAAAAAAAAATCGCATTGACTTGAAAAATACTGACGCTTGCAACTTTTTTAAAAATCGTGCAACTTTTGCGTCAGTCGTGAAATACTGACGTTTTTGTTGCAATTTGCAACTTTTTTTATTGGGCGAAAGTTTTTGTAAAATGTCTCTTACATTCTATGTAAGTATTTAATTACATATGTATGTGCAATGTTTCCTACATAACCCAAAATACTGACGCTTGCAGTATTTTTAGCAACTTTTAATGTAAGTATAAAATACTGACATATGACTGACCAAAATACTGACTCTGAAACATATTATTGTGTGTTATGCAACTACATGTGCGAACGAAAGGCCTCTTTGGACAAGCATTATCAGACAAGAAAGCATTTGATGAATTCTGGACAAGGAGATCAATTAAAACAATACATTTGTCATTGTGGAAAGTCATATAAACATAGACAAAGTTTACATACGCACAAAAAAAAATGCATTATTGTAAATGCCGAAAATGAATGGGATGCTCCTGTAGTCAATAAAGAATTTGAGGAAATTTCACAAGACGATTTGAAAGAAGCTGTTGTTACGGCATCTACATCTGGTTTCAATTTTCAGGAATTGGTTGTTGATCTCATGAAGAAAAATCAAGAATTACAGGAAACAATTATAAAACAACAAGAGGAACACCAAAAAGAAATAGTCGATTTAATTCCAATGATGGGAAGTAATAATCATATTACGAATAATATTAACAATAAGATCAATTTGAATGTATTTCTAAATGAAACATGCAAAGATGCCTTAAATATTAAAGATTTTATGAATTCTCTCCATATAACCATCGACGACTTGGAATTGACCAAAGAAAAAGGCTTGATTGAAAGTCTTAACAACCAAATAATTAAAAGTCTACGCAACATGGAAATCGAAAAACGTCCTATTCACTGCTCTGATCAAAAGCGCAAAATTATGCATATTAAAGACAATGATCAATGGCAGCGCGATAGCAATTGTGAAAAATTAAAAACAACAATAGATAATTTAGCGGCTAAACAACTGACCCATTTTTCTGTTTGGGAAAAAGAACACCCAGAATATATGACATCGGAAAACGGACAAGAAGATTATATGCAATTAGTATCCAACATTACCAAAGATGTATCATCTGATGATAAAGGTACGCAGAAGATAATATCATCTATAGCAAAAGAAGTATCTATATAAAATAAAATTGATAATTTATATAAATACATACATGTCCATAATATAGTGTATATGCCTCAATTGCCCAAATTAATTGATATATATGATAGTTTTGACGAAGTATTAAATCATAATACATCGATTTTTAATGTGGAAGAAACGGTTTGTTTATGTGAGGCAATGTATGAAATTATAGATGAATTTATGACGAATCATATGATGGCACTTAAATTAATGGATTTTGAAATAACCTTGCAACAATATGTCATGGATAATTTGGAGCCTTTGTTATATAATATGATAGATCCTACTATAGCAAACGAAATGGCCGAAATATTAGAGGAGTTGTATGAATATGTGCGCAAAGAATATTTTAGTATGCTTATGCCTCCACGTTCTTATCCACAGACGTTTATACGACGAAAGCCTAATCATGGTGCAATGCAAAAACAAATAGATTATTTACGCAATAAACCACAACCTGATCAACGTACAAATGAATGGTATGAGTTCCGTTATAATTTGCTAACAGCGAGTTCTATTTGGAAGGCATTTAGTTCACAAAACACCAAAAACCAACTTATTTATGAAAAGTGCAAACCTTTGAATTTGGAAAAGTATCAAAATGTAAATACAGAAAGTGCATTACATCATGGTCAAAAATACGAAGATTTATCTATTATGTATTATGAGATGAAATACAAAACAAAAGTGGAAGATTTCGGTTGTATTCAACATGATAAGTATGCATATATAGGTGCATCACCAGATGGTATTAATGTGGATCCAAAAAGCGACAGGTATGGACGTATGTTAGAAATAAAAAATATTGTGAATCGTGAAATAACAGGTATCCCTAAGGAAGAATATTGGATTCAAATGCAAGTGCAAATGGAAACTTGTAATTTAAATGAATGCGACTTTTTGGAGACACAATTTAGTGAATATGAATCAGAAGAAGAATTTTTGGAAGATACATCGGATAAACTAAAGGGATTAATGGTATATTTTATGGAAAATGGAAAACCCCTTTATAAATATATGCCATTGGAGTTGAAAACACATGAGGAAATGAGGACATGGGAAAACAATATTATCGATACACACAGTCATTTAACATGGATAAAAACAATTTACTGGCGTCTTGATAAAGTTAGTTGTGTTTTAGTATTTCGAAATAAAAAGTGGTTCGAAAAAGCACAAGTGTATATTAAAGAGTTGTGGGATTACGTTGAAAAAGAGCGCAAAGAAGGGTTTGAACATCGTGCACCCAAGCGACAGCAACGAAAAAGAGCATCATCTTTTGTAAATATTGACACGACGGAAGGAGGATGTTTAGTAGATCCAGCATTGTTTAGTATGAATTTCACAATAAATACACAATCGATAATACAATGTGAAAATATTGTTATTGAGAAAAATAGTGGGGAGATGTTTACTGATTTGTCGTACAATACTAATAGTCTAATGTAAATTTCATAAAATATAGTTTTTTATTTTATGCAACTATAACATGCAATTAAATGATTTGTGTAGGATTTGTATTAGATGCATAATAATTGACACGAATAGCTGGACAATTTAATGGAATAGATTTAGGTTCGCCTGGGATAACAACTTGTTTTTTGTTATACATCGCGCCACAAAATTCCATCGGGCTACACATACCATTGTCTGGCGATGGCCAATATTCCACATTATTTGTGCGTTGTGCATAACTTGAGCTAAATACGGGATAATTTTTCCATTCATTTTGAGTATTATAATTCAAGCGAGCAGGTTTTTTCAAAGGATAATCTTTTACTAAAATTGGTGCATCCACACTAATGGGATATTTTCCTGGAAGAAGATTAATATTCATTCCTTCATAATTTTCGTAAAACTTCTTTTGTAGAAGCTGGGACCCAATAACAGATATAATAACTACTATAAGCAATATAATTTCGGTTTTTTGATATTTTTTCATAATATTATATATTATGTATATAAAATTATGAGTTTATAATAATAAATATGGAGAACGAAGAAGATGAGATGCATGTAATTAAAAGAAATGGGGCTAAAGAAGTCATTGCATTTGACAAAATTTTGCGGCGGGTAAAAAAAATAGGTACTGAATATAATATTCAAATACCTTATTCAGCGTTAGTCATGAAGGTCATCGACCAGCTTTATGATAATATTACCACAACTCAAATAGATGAACTCACAGCTGAACAATGTGCGTCTATGTGTGTTGTTCATCCTGATTATGGTAAATTGGCTGGATTAATTAGTGTAAGTAATATGCAAAAAAATACAGATAGTTCTTTTTTTTCAGCTATGAAAAAATTATATGACTTTCGCGATGTGCACAATGTTCATAGCCCACTAATTTCAGAAGAACTGTGGAAGATAACTGAAAAAAACGCGACTTATATCGAAACCATGATTGATTATGAACGTGATTTTATTATAGATTTTTTTGGCTATAAAACATTGGAGCGTGCATATTTAATGCGGAACCATAAAAAGATTGTGGAAAGACCACAGCATATGTGGATGCGTGTAGCAATTGGTATTCATGGAGATGACTTAGAACGAGTTAGAGAGACCTATGATTTAATGAGTCAAAAATATATGACGCATGCCACACCTACTCTTTTTAATTCAGGAACCCCACGTCCACAATTGAGTTCATGCTATTTATTGGCATTAGAAGACGATAGTGTTGATGGTATATATAATACACTGAAAGACTGTGCTAAAATTTCAAAGTGGGCAGGTGGAATAGGTCTTCATATTCATAATTTACGTGCGTCAGGAAGCCATATAAGGGGCACAAATGGAACATCAAACGGTTTAGTACCTATGTTGCGTGTGTTTAATAACACCGCTCGCTATATTGATCAAGGCGGAGGGCGTCGTAATGGAAGTTTTGCCATTTATTTGGAGCCATGGCATGCTGATGTCGAAGATTTTTTGGAAATGCGAAAAAATCATGGTGATGAAGAAATGAAAGCACGTGATTTATTTTATGCTCTTTGGATTCCTGATCTATTTATGGAGAGAGTTAAAGAAAACGGGTTATGGCATTATTTTTGTCCAGATGAATGTCCTGGATTAAGCGATGCTTATGGGGATGCATTTCGTGATTTATATGAAAAATATGTTGGTGAAAAAAAATATCGTAAAGAAGTAAATGCGCGAGATTTATGGTTTCGTATTTTAGATAGTCAAATGGAAACAGGCACGCCGTATATTTTATATAAAGATGCGGCCAATGAAAAATCAAATCAGAAAAACTTGGGTACAATTAAATCTTCTAATTTATGTACAGAAATTATAGAATATTCTGATAGTAAGCAAACCGCGGTGTGTAATTTAGCCAGTATTGCTCTTAATAAAATGGTAAATGAAACAACAAAAGAATTCGATTATGAAAAACTCCACGAAGTTGCCAAGGTTATAACGCGTAATTTAAATCGTGTTATTGATGTGAATTTTTATCCAACAGAAAAGACGCGTTATAGTAATATGTTGCATCGTCCTATTGGAATTGGAGTGCAGGGATTGGCAGATACGTTTGCACTTATGGATATAGCGTTTCATAGTCATGCTGCATGTGAAATTAATAAGAAAATATTCGAGACAATTTATCATGGTGCCATGGAATCTTCTATGGAAATAAGTAAAGAACGTGGAATATTCATGAAAAAAATTCAGACTATGGTTGGAAGTTTAAGTGCTAATAATTCGGGTGCAATACCGTATATGACTATTCATAATGATGAAATATCACAAGAGCAATGGAAAAAAATAAATCCTCAATATGAAGAATTGAGAGATCTTAGTGGAACATTGTTAGGTGCATATAGTTCTTTTAAAGGTAGTCCACTTTCACAGGGAAAATTTCAACATGATTTATGGAAAGTGGCTCCTGATTCCGATTTATATGTTCCATCTCAAGCATTATACGATTGGAATAAATTACGTAAACAAGTAGTTAAATATGGCGTACGTAATTCTCTTCTTGTTGCTCCAATGCCTACAGCCAGTACCTCGCAAATATTGGGAAACAACGAATGTTTTGAGCCGATTACAAGTAATATATATACACGTCGCACACTTGCTGGTGAATTCATTGTAATAAATAAGCATTTAATGAAAGAACTTATTGATCTGGGATTGTGGAATGTGGAATTGAAGAATAGTATTATTGAAAATAAAGGAAGTATTCAACATTTAGAAGGTTTAAGTGAACACATTAAAAATAAATACAAGACAGTATGGGAAATTCCTATGAAGCATGTCATTAATATGGCGAAAGATCGCGGTGCTTTTATTTGCCAAAGTCAGAGTTTGAATTTGTGGATGGAGGAGCCGAACTATAGTGCTTTGACATCGATGCATTTTTATAGCTGGCAAGCAGGGTTGAAAACGGGTATTTACTATTTGCGTCGCAAAGCGAAACATCAAGCGCAACAATTCACAATAGATCCATCAAGCAATGCGGCAGATCCAAGCAAAGCAGATCCAAGCAAAGCAGATCCAAGCAAAGCAGATCCAAGCAAAGCAGAAGAAGAAGAATGTGTCATGTGTTCTGCGTAAATAAGCGCAAAAAGTTTTCTATATACATATTGACCTATGAAAGTCGCTAAACTTCATGTATCAGGGTGGCGCAGAGCCAGCGCGTCAGGCTCATAACCTGAAGGTCAGAAGCTCGAAACTTCTCTCTGCTAATGAACTCAACATTAATATACATGTTGAATTCATTATAGATTATACTATCTTGGTTTTAAAACAGCAAAAGAATCTTCTTTTTGTGTTTCCAGTAAATGTACCTTTTGCGTCTTCGGGTAAGGTTTTTATACGTTTGCGAAACATGAAAAGTGAATGTTGAATGAAGGCTGGTTTCCTACGCGATGTTACAGAAACATCATTTTCATTATAATCTGTGTCTGCGTCCGTACTATCATCCGTATTATAAGGATCACTTTTACGAGGTCCAGTCGCTTTATATTCCTCAATAATTTCCGATGGTTTTTTGGATTCTGAACTATTTAATGAAATAGAAACGAATGAATTATTATCGGAAAAAAAATCATCTGCATTTAAGTACGTACTCATAATTACTTTATACCAATATATTATTATATAGTTTATATTTTTAATTTTTTGATAAAAGTCCCAACTTGTTTATTTGTTGATGCTATATCAAAATCGTAATTTATTTTAAAATAACAGCGCATACATATAAGGATGTCAACCGAGGCATCATGAAGTTGTTTTATATTATGGCCAAAGAAATAATGGTGCAATTCACTCAATGAAGGATATTTATAATAGGTCTGGCCCTTACTATTTTGCATCTGAATTTTGCAAACATCTTTTGTATTTCTCATCGTACAATACGTATTTTTCATGTTTAAGAATATTTTGAGTCGTACACATTCTACTAAAATCATACGTTTATCAAAACTTATATTATGCCCTACCACTATATCGCAACTATTCATATGTTTTTTAAATCTGTTTAATGCTTCTTTGATCGGAATACCGTTGGATTGCAGAAATTCGTGTGTCAGGCCATGAACTTCATAACTCGCCTCGCTAATAGGAC
>JAAHTH010001144.1_pt1 | contig 13337 bp, 9 predicted proteins | sample 6116091 | NCBI WGS metagenome assembly JAAHTH01 (sample SAMN13939990, study PRJNA603662) | sponge metagenome | isolation source: marine sponge | host: Mycale hentscheli | place: New Zealand | collected 2006
CACCCATACCTGCAGCCTTTGACTGGACCAACCGGATTGATCTTTGCAATGCGTTCACACTACCAAGACGGTGTTGCGGTAACTCCCGGAACTCCTGGAAGAGTAGAAAACGAAGCATTGTTCCGAGAAGCAAAATCAGATTGGTCAAACGGTGGAACCGGACCAGATGCAACCGCTGCAGGTATGGGTGACCATACTAAAGGTGGTACTCATGCACCATATAGTGGCGGTGCTGATCCAACAGACATTTTCTTTAACCCCGCATCAAATGTCAATGACGTTAGTGGTTTCGGTATTTCTACCAGCCAGGGTGATGCAATGAACACTGGTGGTGGTAACGCACCAATGAACGAAATGTCTTTCTCAATTGAGAAGATGACCGTTTCAGCGCAGACCAGAAAACTACGAGGACAGTATACTCTTGAAATGGCCCAAGACCTTAAAGTAACTCACGGCTTGAATGCTGAGAGTGAACTTGCAAACATTCTTTCAAATGAAATTCTTGCTGAAGTAAACCGACAAGTTATTCGCACAATTTATGCAGTAGCAAAGCCCGGTTGTCAAAACACAACTAATCCAGAGTTTTTTGACCTGCTGACTGATTCCAATGGACGATGGTCTGTTGAGAAGTTCAAAGGTTTGATGTTCCAGTTGGAAGTTGAAGCAAACCAAATTGCAAGAGAAACACGTCGAGGTAAAGGAAATGTAATTATCTGTTCCGCTGATGTATGTTCTGCATTGAACATGGCTGGAATGTTGGACTATTCTTCAAACATGAAAGTGGCTTTGAAGAATGATGAGACAACTGACTTGTTTGCTGGATTGTTGAATGGTCAATTTAAAGTTTACATTGATCCATATTTGCCAATGAATGCACAAAATGCTATGGTAACTGTTGGATACAAAGGAACATCTCCGTATGATTCTGGTGTATTCTATTGTCCATATCAGCCACTGCAAATGCTGAAGGCACAAGATCCTGCAACCTTCACACCAATCATTGGTTTCATGAGCCGTGATGCAATGGTAGCAAATCCATTCTCACAATTGGATAATGATGGAACACCAATGAGACTAGCAGGCAACGGTATTGAAATGAACAAGAATGTCTATTACAGAAAGTTCCGAGTTGCTAACTTGAACTAATATCTTAGATATTTTTTAAGACCACAAGGGAGGAGTTTTTATTCCTCCCTTTTTTTGTTTCTTCTTTCCAAAATATAAACATGGACACGAACACTCAAAAAAGTTTATATAGTGATGTAAACAAGATCATCAACAATTACCTAACAAGAAATGAGGACATTTCTGATGATGCTGATCCTGAAATTGAAAAGGCAGAGACAGATGCTAATAAAAAAGGACGAGAAGCAACTGTTGCCAAAATTGCAGCACTCAAGGCGCAAATTCGTGACCTTGAAGCAAAGCTCAATGAAGAAGAAGAGGTTGAAGAAGATAGCCCAGAGCCTGTTGAAGCAGAAGAAAATCCTGTCGGTGGGCCACCAAAAGAAGTTACTGAAGATGACAAAGATGGTGGACCTTCTTCAAAAGATTTGATGTGTCAAATCCATCAATCTGTTACAGACATGATGAAACAAGTTGAAGATAGTGAGAATCTACCTGATTGGGTACATTCAAAAATTGCAGTAGCAAATGACTATGTTGTTAAGGTTGGCTCTTTCCTTGATGCGAAGAACAAAAAAGCAGATGATCAAGGAACAGCACCATCACCTGCAACACCACTCTCGCCAGCACCAGCGGCTGCTGGAATGCCTGCACCAAGCGGAATGCTTCGTAGTGCTTTAGGCGGCGCACCTCCAACACCAGGACCGTACGGACCATAAATGAGAAAAATTAGCAAGTATATGATGGCTTTGATGATCGTTTTAATCATGCCATTTTTTGCTAATGCATCTCATGAAGTCGGGGAAAAATTTGTAGCAAACGGTAGAAATTTTGTCTATATTGATCGTTTCATTTCAAGAGGCAAAATTCTCTATCCGATTTTCTATCAAGTTCGTGAAGACATTTATGCCTATGCTTTACCATACGTTGTAGTTGAATTGAAGAACATTTACTATGATGTTGAGATAGCAAAGCGATTGGGTGTAAGATATACAACTTATGCTGATTTGGGTATCACTTTATTTGAAGTTGACAATCCAACTCAAGTAACCGAAATCATACGAGAACTCGAAAAAGAACCAATGGCAGAATATGTTGAACTTGCCTTGGTTGAGGGATTCTATGAAATTGATGTTCCTGGAATTTGGAACGATAAAAATATTCAATGGTTTGATAAATGGTAATCAATGGCGTCATTTCAATCAACTCTTCGCAATTCATTTGAAACATTAACAACGGATGATATCTGTGATATTGAAAATGTAGGTAAACAAGACGGAGACATTCTTGTTTGGGATGCTGAGAGTAATAACTGGAAATTGTATCACGGTTTGTTTTCAAGAATCAAAGCTGCCAGCCTTTTGTGGTATGGCACTTTTGGTTCAAATGGTATACATAAAGTTGTATATGGTGGAGAAGAACGTGAAATGAACATTGACTTTTATGGTGGTAAAGCATATGCTGAGATTCTTGTTTCAAAATCACAAGTGCTAACCGAACCATGGGACAACTGGATTGATGGTGCAAACAAGATGCAAAGTTATAGCTTAGCACCGCACAAAGGTCTCAACTATGAGACTGGTGATAGTTCTGCTTGTATTGCACCAGAAATCTGCACAAGTTTACTACTCACCGCAAAAACATCTTACACTGATGGCATCAACCATAATGAAGTCGCCTCAACAACTCATCTATCGACAGCAAATCGTGCTGAGTTTATTGACTACTTCACCGGTCAAATACCAGGCTTTGAACAACTTGATACCTTTGGATTGTATGATACGCATTTAGGATATCGTGCAGGTTCAATTGAAAATGATGAATGGTTGATCAAAGATTCAATTGAAGGTTCAAAGATTGGTGGTCCTCGTTGGGGGTATCGTTCATCTGGTGATGAAAAAGCGGCAAGAGCAGCCAATACAGAGATTTCAGAAAACAATGTACTGTCAATCTGGGTTTCAAACTACTAAGCAACCTTCTGCTCTTCACGATAATGATTCAACATGTTTCTTAAAACATGTTTGCGAAGGTCCTTGTGACCTTTTCTCCAGAAAATAAACATCAAATCTCTTGTTTCTTTTTCATTCTTTTGAATTTCAATTGCAATTTCCTTATCTTCAAATAAACACGTTTTGATCTCTTGTAGAGATAAAATAATCTTTTCAGTAATTACATTTACCTCTGCTTCAACGTTTTTTTGATAGACTTGAATTTCATTGAAGAATTCATCAGGCACTTCAGAAATCCATTCCATATCTTCTTCAATCATTGATATCAATGTTGTACGATACAAATCTTTATTTGTCACTAGCTTATGAATTTTCAGGTACCAATCTGATTTGATTTTTGCACAAACATTGTTGTTCATTTGCACAACAAAACCTTCTGAATTTTCAGGTATTGTTAATTGATCATTTTTGTATTCTTTAATAAGATAAACAAAATCTGAAAAAAATTGACGATGTGAATAAAAATCAATGAGTCCATTTTTGTTGTCAACTGTACCGATATAAATTAATTCTCTTCGGTTACCATAATTAACAACAATTTTATTTTCTGGATAAATGATTTCAAAAACTGGTGTGAGGTTTTCTTCAAGTATTTCAATAATTGCGTTTTGAAAAAACTCATCATATTCATGTAGAATATTTGTTGCTACCTTTGCTTGCTCTGAAGTAAATGAACCTCTTGTTGCGAAATATACAATGCCATTTTGTAGATATGGTATGGCAAGTGAACCATCAACCTTTTCAAATACAGAAACAATATCAGAAGTTGTATATTTTGTTTGTCCCAGATTGTAAAATTTTCTTGGACCTCTTGCAATAATTTGACCATTTTCGACAATAAGACCTCGGCAACTTTCAGTTACTTCATCCCAATGATCTTTGAATTGTGTGTTTTGTGTATAATTGTATATTTTAAGTTCTGGATTATCAGGATGTATTCCTTCATTAATCCATCTGTCTGCGATGTATTGTTCTAAATCATTGAACGGCATAAAGTTCTCCTTATAAAATACTACTATATACAAGAAAGTATAACATAAAACACAACACTTGTCAAGGCAATTGCCATGGATTACATTAATACAAAACTTGGATTGGCGTTTTCTTTATATAAGAATACTGATAAAAAAGAAATTGAAAAAGAATATGGAGATGATATATCCTTTTTTAGTCAGATGATGTGGGGTGATAAAAATGCCCAGCAAAAGATGATGCTAAGAAAGTTATTAACATCATCCAATGATGATAGTGTCGAATAAATTATTTATGTGTCCACCCAATTTGAACTAAATCATGCTCAACCTCTTCAGTGATTTCACCTTCTTTGAAGAGTCCATTATCACCAAATGATGGGTAATAATCGAGGTAGTCTTCATCGTGTTCTGGACCACGAAGGTCGGCGACAACACCACCTGCTTCTCGAAATGAGAATGAGTTTGTTGCACCGGTTTCATCATGCTCCCATAGATGATTGCAGAGGGCACAGTAAAGAGCCTGTGCATATGTTTGATCTCGTTCAACTTTTGTTCTGATGTGTGATTCGTACATGTGTACTTGTAACAATTTACGCATTCTTTATCCTATAATAAATCCGAGCGGCTCCTGGTAGTCTGTATATAACTGCTCTTTAAGTTTGTCAAGTTCTGCATTTGCATCACTCATCATAGCGTTACCATCCAATTGCACACCACCAGGTAATGTCATGCCTGAGAACTTTGAAAGATTCTGTCCCCATTGTAGTTTAATCATTGCTTTGTAATATTCTTTTAACCATCGGTCATTATAAACGAGTGGATATTCATCCGGATCTAAAACTTTATAGCATTCTAATATAATAAAGTCATTTGGATAAACATCTGCTTTATACTGATTATTCGTAAACTCTGGCTCAAGTTGAATGTCAAGACCTTCTTCTTCGGTTACAAATGTTTTTCCTCTTTCTGTTGTTGTCGTCTTCTCATTCCAATCACGATTACCCCAATGCCAATCAATGAAAAGTTTATTTTGATACCGATTGAATCTTGTATCATGCCTGGGTTTGAGAATCATATCTAATGTTTCACCAAATTCTCGAAACATCACATATGATGTGAGGTCAATCGTTGACCACATTCCTCTTGCACCCTGCAATAATTGATAAATAGGATCGAATACAATATCTGTCTGACCGAATAAAGAATGCGGTACAGGTATCAAACGAACTATTCCAATTACAGAAGAACCATCAATGGGTATGTATTGATTATAGATATCTTCTTCTGTCACCTGATAACGAAGAAAGTCTCTTGTTGTTCCACCAATATTATATTCTTGGAACAATTCTAAAGTATCATCAAGACGATCTTCCATTTGTTCATCAGTGACATTAATATGAAGTACTGGGTGGCCCAAAGCCCGTAATGCCCATTTAATTAAATCTTCTCTGTTTTTGATCATATGAATATTTTTGTATAAGTTTTTGGAATCCACATATAATATTTATATTTTGGAAAACTGTAGATATAAATAAAATAGTATATTTAAAACAATTTCATGTTGTTGAAAAAAAGGATAATTAAATGTCTAACAACTCACAAGTACCTCTAGTTGAAGAGTTTGGTGTTTCCAAAACATTGCTCAGTCAAATATCAAACAGTCCTTACTTTAAAAAATTTGATTCCAAAGTATTCTCAAAAATTCTATTCAAGCCCGGGTATCCTCTCCAATCTGTTGAACTTATTGAACTTCAAGATATATTACAAGAACAAATTCGTAGATTTGGAAATCATACATTCAAAGATGGTTCAATTGTAACTTCTTCTGGTGGAATTGATACTTATGACTGTCGATTATTTGAACTTGATGAATATGCAAATGAAACTCCAAATGTTTCAGAAACAGATGTTATTGTATTTGTAGATCAAACAACTGGCGATCAAATTCAAAAAGCGAAATTTGTATCAATAAAAAGTGCTGAAATAAAGGACGGCATAATTCAAAGAACATTACTTGGTGTTGAGTTTACAGATGGTCTTATTGAATATCCCATTACCGCAGTTGGTGATGTTGCTGTTTTTGTACAAAATATTTCTGGTTCAAATATTGAAAAGATTGGCATACTCAAAACAAAACAATCAAAGAATGGTTTGTATGCTCATATCAAAAATAATACATTTTACATCTCGGGGTATTTCACCAACATTGTAGAACAAAAATATATCTTTGCAATTGATGATGTAACACGAATGAGTGTTGAGGTTGGTGTTGAATTGTTTTGGAAGATTGTAGATGTCCATGATCGAGAGTTTGGTGAACAATTATATGATCCATCTCAATTCTCAGTAAACGATAATACTCCTGGTGCTGACCGTTTAATACTTCAGCTAAGACTTAAATCACATGAGATTGATTATGTACAACAAGAAAAGGATTGGAAATTTGTTCCTCTTTTAAAATATAGTGAAGGTAAAATTGTTTATCGTGTGAAGTATCCTTTTTATAGTGTTCTGGGTGATACGCTTGCTCGTCGAACATATGAAATCAATGGTAACTTTGTTGTTGATCCGTTTAAACTTGAAGTACGTTCAGACCTACCTTTAGAAGGTAAACATTTTTTATCTCAATTTCAAATTACTGGTGATGTAACAACATATACAATTGAAGGTGAAGATACAAATTACCGGTCATTGCAAGTTGAGAATTACTTGATGTTTGATACTGAAATCAATTATAATCGTTTATTACTTATTACTGAAATTGAATCAGATACAAGAATAAAAGTAAGTGATATTCATTACGATCAATTCTTAGATCGAAATAAACCTCAATTGCTCACAGCAGCAAAGATTGGTAACTATATTGAACTTCGTGATGAAAATAAATTGAATTATATTCTATCTGAAGGTAAAGCATATGTAAAAGGTTATCGTTTTGAAACAACTTTCAATACTCGGCTTGAGGATATCAAAGCAAGAAATACTATTGAAACTGATAGTTCAATTCATCCTAATCAACATTATTTTGAATTGTCTGATTTCGCACACACAAAGTTTTCTCTTAAATTTGATCAAATTGAAGAAGTTGATTTACACTGTACAAAAAACTCAAGTTTATATGATTTGGTCATAACTCAAGCTGGCAATTTTTCAGTACCATTACCTATTGCACAAGGTGAGAGAATTCAGATCGATACAAATGGAGCAATTTTTGAAAGTACAGATGGAGATACAAGATATCGGTTAATATCACAAACAAAAAATAATTCAATTGGTATTCCTGCAACAGGAACATACACGATTTCAAATCTCAGTAATGGTGCAACAGGTTCTTATACATTAAGTTCAATTGATTATATTGTGACTACACCTTTTGGACGTGATATGGCAGAAAACTATGCTTCAGAAGTCATGTCAAATTTAATGTTATCTTATCAAGGAAATCCAGATGTAGTATTTCAAACATCAATAGGAACGTTTGATACTCATTTTGCGAATAATGAAATGGTTGTAATTCAAGATGAAATAACTCAAGAAAAATTTGTAGCTAAGGTGAGCGATGTGCAACCTTTAAGTACATATATGGAAGTACACACTTATTCACCTTTACTTGATTCAACAAATACATTTACAATTCAGAAACCTTCATATCATGAATTTTATGACAGACAATATGAATCAACAAGAATTGGTACTTGCCGTGTAAACTATGTTGATGTAGTTCAACCAGAAATGTTTCATTTTTCTCACTATAAACTTATTCAACCATTTCATTTTTTAGTCGCAAGTTTTACAGGACCAAATTCTTTCATTTCATATTCACTTGATTTAAGTTTCTCAGATGATGCATATACTGGAATGTACATTGTAAACAATGGACAGCAATGGCGAATTCGTCAGTACATTGGAGCAACACAAGAATTTATATTAGATGATGTTTCAATTACAAACCCAATTAACTTTTATGGTTTAGATGTTGTTGAATTAAAATATAATACTAAAAATATAAATTCAATCGTCAAATCGAATTATATAAATGGTCTTGAATATTGGGGTAATATTAAAAAGAATGCATTTGATGAACCTGAAATTCGTACACCAAATCAAACACAAAAGAAATTTATACCAATTATAAATGATGGTGAAGGTGAAATCAAAAATATAAATGTTACAGACTATAAGTTATTTTACCAAGAATCTTGGTTGGTTTCTGCAGGCAACACAAATACGTTGTCTCAAAATATTGGAGTTAAGTACAAAGAAAACTACAACATTCCAAATTCAGATGTAAAAGTATTTGCCGCTGATACAATCTATGATACTTTGAACACTGGCAATATTATGTACTATAAAGGTGAGAACGTACCGATTTCAAGTGCAAATATCGCCGGACATATCATGACAATAAATTTCTTGGATACGTTTGTAACGAATGATAATTTTATAGTTCATGCAAGTATACCAGTAAACATACCAGCACCAAAAACAAAAGATTTGACAAACTTTACTGATAAGTTTACCGTATCAGTTGATGTTGCAACAAAGATGATCATTAGTGATGACAATCGTTACTATGCTGCATCTCCTTTTGAATTCGAATTGATGCATAGTGATTTATATCGAATTCGTAAGATTATGGTAGGTATTGGTAAAACAGCACCTCTTGTTGATCTAACAGATTATTTTTATCTTGACAATGGACAAAAAGAAACTCATTATGATTATGGTAGAATTAAACTAAAACCTTATATGACAATGCCAGATATTGTCAATATCAATTCAACAAATGCATTTTATTATTTTGAAATTGAATACGATTATTTCAAATCATCAACAGGACATTATGCAACTGTAGATAGTTATGTTGATGTACATTATCGAGCAATACCAACGTATGTAGATCCTATTCGTAAGAAATTTCCACTAAGAAACGTAATTGATTTCCGACCATTAAGAAGACCAAAAGGTGAGCTTTATGCCTTTCAGCAAGAACAGGCAGTAATCAGTACAGTTTATTATGATTATACTTATTACAAAAATGAAGAGAAAGTAATTTCAATTGATGGTAATGGTTCTTCTGATATTGAACTCACCTATGAAAACGAAGTTGATTATGAAGCATCTGATTTTAATATTAAGTTGTATAATCTAACAATGCCGGCGTATACATTCCGATTTGATGATGTCACTTATAAGATGATTGATAATCGTAATTATACAATGAAAGATATTTCAAAATTACAAAAGAGAATTGAAAATCTTGAAGACATTGTTCAATTGAATGCTCTTGAATTACAAGCATTACAAACAAATATTACTGATTCTGCTGGTGATGAAAGACACATGAATGGTTTGATTGTTGATATGTTTGCAGGTTTTGCAATTGCTGATGTTGACCAACCAGGATTCAGTGCATCCATTGATATGAAAAATATGAAGTTATATCCTTCATTTTATTCACATAACACATTGCTTGCACCATCAACATCTGCTGTAATCAATTCTTCATATCCAAGAGTGAGGAATAATATCATCACTTTGCCAATCACTGGACATGTTCAAAAAACAAATACAGTTTTACCAGGACAAGTAACTCGCAAATCAACTCAAATTAATTTAATTAATGGTCAATTAACACTTCATCCATTTAGCGATACTTGGTACAGTCAATCAACAATTCCAAGTGTTTTACTTAATGAAGACAATCAATATAAAAATTGGAAACAAATAGGAACACAAGGATTCAATACACAATGGAATATATGGGAACAATATTGGTCTGGTGTTGATATTGATGAGAATCCATATGCAATTCAAAACGCCACTCTGTCTCAGAAAACAGGACAGATGGTGAACAACAAAAACAATATTGAAAAAATTATAGGTGATAAAAAAATCAATACTACTTTGTCATTGAAAAATCGTGAACTTCGTATTGGCTTTGTTTTAAAGATGCTCAGATATGATATTGAAGAGTATCAAGTCTTCATCAATGGATCACCAGTTGGATTCAATCAAGGACAACGATTATACTTTGAATCTTCAGGCACAACACCGAAAGCAAATTTTGTTCATAAGTATTTGAACTATGAACTAATTCAGCCCCTCGGTGCATTGGGCACAGCATATGGTACAATTCGTGATATACAATTTGATCAAACAGTTCTGGGTAAAGATTATTACTGGCTATACATTACGAATATTACAGAAGAACTATTTCAAGTTAATCAAAATATTACAAACTTTGTTGGTACAGTTGTACAAGAGCATACATTCTCTTCGTTGTATCTTGATAACCGATCGAACATGTGTGGAGACATCACGATTAATGATGGTGACTATGCCACAAATACTTCACTTGAAGTTCAGGTAAGACGAAAAGCTGGTGCAAAATATACAGTAGCAACAAATCGTTTTCCTATTGCAGGACTGCTTGAAACTAAAACAAGTTTCTCTCAATCTGTAAGACCGGTACAAAGAAAACTATTTTCAAATGATGAAAATGAATATATTGATGATAAAACTTTTATTATCAATAGCACAACAAGGATTAAAAATCCACTTCATCAACCATTTATTTTTGATGACTCTTGTTTCATTTCTCGTATATCAGTGAGAATGAAAAATAATAGTCCAAATGCAGAGAAAGTAATCTTTACAATTCAACCAATAGTAAATGATAATCTTTCACCATCACTTGTTTTACCTTTCAGTGAGCAAGTGTTTACATTAGATTCAGGTTTTGATGATGAATATCTAATTGACTTTCCAGTACCTGTTTTCATTGCATCAAATTCTGAATACTCATTAGTAATACGAAGTGAATCAAATGTTGAAGTGTATACAAATAATGGTACAAATAATATTCTTGTTGATAGTTGCATACCAGCACTTCAACAAACTGGTAATGGTTCAGAAGTTTTTCAATGTCGAATTTTCTGCGCACAATTTGATACTTCAGAAAAACAAATTAAATTATACATCGATGATAATAACTTTAATCATTTTGTTGACCGTTATCGATTGAATTATAATTCACTTAAACTCACAGATACCTATACCGATTTTGAATGGAAAGCAAGAAATCATGATACATCAGTTCTAGATGTTCTATACAAAAAAGCAAAGCCAAATGTAACGACCTTGCTTGAAAAAAGAAAAGTATTTTCTGCAAATGACTATGAATTAATTTGTAAGATACGATCAAATGATGTAAGATATAGTCCAGTGATTGACCTTGAGCGGCTTTCTTTAACAACTATTCAACATAATATTAATTCAGGCAAGTTATCTGCGGCAACAGTTAGTGGTTTAAGAAGTGGCTTTGATGCCAACCTTGTCCAGATTACACTTGAACAAGATCCAATACCAAACATATATCCTGGTGGTATCTGTAAACTTGATATTGATTCAGTAGGTCAGATTGTAAATTACTATAGTGATCCAAATTTCTTGATGTACACACCTGACTTTGATATTACAGCACAAAAAGCTAATTCAACAACTGGTGTATTTGAAAGCATACCTGGTGTATACATTGATACAACTACAAATACAGTTATTGCAAATGAATTAATGATCAACCTTGACATCAAAACTGAATTTGATGCTCAAAATAGTGGTAGTGCGTACTATCGTTATTACTCTCCAGTAGTAACTTTGGCTGATGATTTCGAAGCAATGCAATTGTATGTTCAAATGGATGCAATCTTAAAAAATAATAATGACGTTTTCTTATATTATCGTGTTCTCGAAAACACCGCACCGTTCAATAATTTTGTTTTACAACCATTCAACAGAATGCCTTGTATAACAGGTATTGCTGATAAATATTCAAATAACAATCAAGCTAAAACGATTGAATTTGAAACAAATCGGATCAGCCCTGATCCAAGATTTAAATAATTTCAAATAAAAAATTGTTTCACAAGAAAAAACCTTGTTGATAAACCTATTGCCGAAAATGGAAGAATCCTAGCATTGGATAATTAAGGAGAAATAACTTGGCAGTTTTAAATGTAAAACCTCAAAACCATCCAGGTGCTGGATGGCAACCTCCTCAAAGGAGAAAAGTTGAATTAAATGACCATTATCAAACTTGGTTAGTTAATTACAATGAGATTCGCAAAGAAGTAAATTCAGCTTCTGCCTTGTCAACACCAAGAACATTAGTATATCGAAATGAAGCCGGTAGTATAGGTGTTAACAAAATTTATATGAATGAGATGGTATTGGGAACTTCAAACCCATATGCAGATCCTGCAACAGTTCAATCAGATTTTGTTTTAACTAATACTGAATTTAAACTTGGACCAAACATTGACGTATCATTTGGTGGCCCTGTTTTATTTGGTGATACTGTAACAATTGGTGGTGCTATATCAGTTGGTGGTATTGATTCTACAGGACCGTCAAACTTTACTGACTTAGTTTCGTTTGGAAGTATAGTGTCATTTGGACCAGGAAGCCAACTTGTTGCAAATGGTCAAGCAATATTCAACAATCAAGTTTTTGCAAATGATGGACTGGATGTCACAGGTGCTACATTTTTCAATGGTGCAATTGAGGCAACGGGAGATGTAATCATTGAAGGTAGTGTTGATATTGAAGAAGATTTAATTGTTCGTGGTAATCTCTCAGTTCTTGGTGTTCGAACACAATTAGAAGTGAGTGAACTTGTTGTTGAAGATAAGAATATTCTAATCAATAAAAATGATTTATATACACCATTAAATTCTGGTATCTTTATACAAAAAGGTACTGATGTTGAAGCAGGCTTTTTCCGTGTACATGATGTTGATGACAAATATTTACAATTTAAAGCGCCTTCAGCACATACATTAACTCTCGACATTCCATATCAAGATGTTACACTTCGTCTTGAAGATGATTTTAGTGTTGATCAAAGTCTCACTAAAACATCAAACGTAACATTCCGTTCTTTGACCCTTGATGATAATTATGCAAGACACTCTGGTGTACCCGGATATGTACAATCAAATCTTGACATCATTGCAAATACACGTGGTTGGATATCAACACCTTGGACATATACAAATGTAGTTGAATCATTCAGTGATTTAACTACACAAAATACAACCGGCTTGTTCATGGGTACAACATTCTGGACAAACCGTCATGAAACAGCACTTGTCAATCAAGGTAAAGAAAGTATTTTGATCACTGATATGGGCAAAGTTGGTCGTGGCACAACTCCCCCAACTACACA
>JAAHTH010002645.1_pt1 | contig 13337 bp, 16 predicted proteins | sample 6116091 | NCBI WGS metagenome assembly JAAHTH01 (sample SAMN13939990, study PRJNA603662) | sponge metagenome | isolation source: marine sponge | host: Mycale hentscheli | place: New Zealand | collected 2006
ATGATAGTGTAATTACCTTGTAATACATCGTCATTAGAGTCTTTAGGAAGTAGTATTGAATCTATATAATCCTGTACATCTACGTCAATGTCAAATAAAGGGAGTAATGTTTCGTGAACAATATTTCCGTTTGGATCTAGTATTTTTAAAGCTCCAACTACATCAGATGTCGATATGCTTTCAGATGCGTAGTCGGTGGTATCTTGTATTCTAAAGTTTTGTGGGGTATTATTTAGCTGAAACCTAGTTTCTAAAGAGATTTTATTTTGAATAGCCATTTTTCACTTTTTAAGAAAATTTTCTTTTTTGTAAAGATATAAAAAAAACCAAAGCATTTTCACTCTTTGGTTTTTTTATAGGTAATTAAAAAGTTTTTTACTCTTTATTTTTTTTGAGCTGTAGCTTTTTTAGATTTCTCTCCATCTTCAATACCAGCCACTTGAAGTGTAAGTTTAAGTTTCTCAATTTCAGTCCTTAACTTTTCAGTTTCGGCTTTATGTATTGCTTCAGCGTTTGACTGAGACTTTTTGCTTGGTTGAACCTGACCTGTTAAAAGCTCCATTACTTTTCCGAAAGTATCTTCTTCGTCTACGTTCTTAAACCATGATATTAAAGCATCTACTTCATCTTCACTTTTTCTAACTGTTGCAAGTGACTGTGTTTTGTTGGTTTCTTTATTTGACAAAATCCATCTTCCTTTGTCACATCTAATAATACCAGATTCAATGGCACTTTGTAAATTAGATTTCATGGTAACGTCTTTGCCTAAACCGACACTCGACAAGAACTTGTTAGGGTTGTATTTGCACATTTGTTCAATACCAACCTGAACTTCTTCTAAGCTTAGAATATCTACATTTCCTACTCTTAGTGATTTTGCAATGACTCTTAATTTATCCTCTGGCAATCTATCGTCTTCATCATAGATTAATTTCTTCATTTTTGCAATCCCTACTTCAGAAGCAACTTTTTCTTTAGCTTCAGCTTTTTTGTCCTCCATGTAAAACAAAGGCCTTTTAGATCCTGAGCCGTTTTTATTCTTAGCTCTTCTTGGGTGGTTTAACATAAAGATTATCAAATCTTTATCTTGATCATTAACCGTTAAATCTCCTCTAGGTGAGAATGTAACTGAAGGTGGTAAGTACTCTGTTAAAACAGTTCCTAACTTTGTTTGATTGTTCTTTTTAGATTTGTAGTATAAGAACTCTGAAACATTTCCATGGTCATCAGATGTTGAGTATGCGTTTGGCGTTGCCCAACTTCTTGGCTTTTTCTTTTTACCGTCATAAATAGAGTTTACCAATCTAAATACTACTTGAGGTTTGTTCTTTACTAATTCTAATTCTTTTTTGAAAATTTTCTCTATTCCTTTAGAGATATTATCTCCATCCTTTTGTAACATATTTTATGTTTTAAGATATTAATAAGGGAGCTTCTTTATGAAGCTCCCTATGATTATTGTTTTTCTAAGATCAAGGTCTTAAAAGAACCATTTGGTTTCCAACCATGTTATGAGAGCCAATGTGAGATCTTAAATAAAGATTCTTGCTGTCATTTTGGGTAACTTTATTTCCGTTACCTGCTCCTGAAACATCCCAAACTTCAGAAAACCTGTTATAGCTTCCTAATTGCTTGTATCTCATTCCGATTGTAGGTAATTTTTCTGACTTGGCATTAGAGTCAAGAGCTTTGTTCATTCCTAATGGGATAAACATACCTTGAGAAGAATAGTCGTAACCAGCCGCTCCGTATGTTTTTTGATTAGAAAAAGAACCGAATCTCTTAAATCCGTATCTTCTACCAGATTTGTTCAACATTTCGAAACCAATATCAACTCTTTTTTTACCTCCAGTAATATCTGAAGTGAAAGAAATGTTAGTTTCTTTATTGTAATCAACAAAAGTATCGTCTAATTCATCGTGAATATCAATACCCAAGAAAGCACAATAGTACTCTGGTGCAACTTCTTTGTCTGCAATCTTGTTGATTTCGTTAAACTTAGCAACTGTAAACGAACCTGGAGTGTAGTTAACAGTGTTTCCATTGTTCTCCATGTAAGTGTAAGTTCCTTCGGTAGTTCTTACCTGTTTACCAGTATCAGGATCAACTGTGTTCGGGTTGTCATTTCGTGTTCCGAATAAACAAGCTCCTTCCATTGAAAGTGCTAATCTATATTCAGCGTCCTCTTGACCTTTCACATAGTATCCTGTAATTTTTTCACCGTTCTCTCCAGCGTAAGAAACTTCATCAAACCAATTTCCATCAGTCATGTTTGTTCCTGTAACGCTTAAAGTTTCCTTGATGATTTGCATATCATTTTCGTACTTTCTTGTTCCAGAAAATCTACCATCTGGCTGATTAGTTCCTTCATCAAAAGAGTTTGTTGTGATTGCTAATTCATCTGCTGCCGTTACTTGAGCTACTGCCGAAACGTCCAATGGTGAAATTGTAACAACTGGGGCTGTAGGTGTAGTAACGTCAATGTCTTTAACCATTGCTCTAACTCCATTCTGCAACAATACATGATCTCTCTCTCTCAAGTAAAATCTGTTTTCGCTATCTAATGAAGCTGGTGCCACTGTAAAAGTAGTATCTGCTCCTGCTCCACCTACTACGATTGGTGCTACTGCTCCAACTGTTTCGTGAATCCAATCATCTTCATAGTGTCTGAAAGTTTCGTTCATAGAAGGAACTTTAAATCCTAAAGATGTTAGCATTTTAAAGTAATCTGCTTTTTGATTACCGTGTGACTTCATTAAGCTAGACCAAACTTCTGGCTTTAAGATGTCAAATGATGTTGCAATTTCGTGCGTATAAACTGCTTGAACTGCTGTGTTACCTGCTGGCATAATTATATATATTTAGTTAAACATTTTTTTTAAATTTAACCAATTAATCCTTTTTTATTGCGACCAAAGCTTGTTCATTGCTTCTTCTGCTGACGGCAATTCTTTCGATTGCTGAGGCATTTTATCTCCTCTTGCTATAACAGAAGGGTTGTGAGTTTCTTTGAACCATTCTTCGTTTGTTGAGTTAGCAATTTGATTTCCATAAGCTTTTAAGATTTTATCAAAATTGTCACTTTTGAATTTCATCTCTATCATTTCTCTTGCTAACCCTGGGGCTTCTTCTGCTGAAACTCCTGTTTGATAAAGTCCTTCAAGGGCTTGTGAAACTAATGCCTCAACTTCTTTGGCATCATTACCAAAATCATACTGAAACACTTTGCCTCCTCCAATAGTAATTCTTAAACCTTTTTCTTTAAAGGCTTGTACTGTTTTTTCAACATTCGATTCCCACGCATCCATTCTTATTGTCTCTTCAGCATTAAAAGATTCTTGTTCTTGCCTTTGAGATTCTGTAGTTTTTGCGTTCCACTCTTCTTCAGATAATCCAGACACTTTTCCGGGAGTGTCATCTGCTTGAAGTGCTTTTATGGCTTCTCCTGCTTTTTTAGAGTCAATTATTACTTTCGTGTTGTTGGATCCGTCCTCATCATCAGCAAGGTCGTAAGTTTCCTGAATATGTTCTCTGGCCTGAGCTTAAGTTATCTTATGTTCCATTACTAATGCTGTAGATAGTTTTTCTACAGGACTCATCTCGTCCACGTTTGCACCTTGGACTCTCATAAAATCTGCAACCGTACCTCCGTTACTAACGTATTCGTTAAGTTTTTGAACGGCTTCGTTTGCAAACTCTGGTTGTTGAACTTTTTCAAGCTCTTCAACTTTAGAGTGTAAGGAAGTAATGTACTCACCTAAATCTTCTTCACTTTCAAATTCTCCCTCTAGTATCTCACCAAAGTTTAACGAGGCATTATCTAATTCAGAATTTTCGGTAGAGCTTTCCTCTTCCTTGTTAGTTTCTTCAGGAATTACGTCAATAATTCTTGAACCTTCAGATGCTACAGTCTCCTGTTCTTTTGTTTCATCGGTTTCAGTCTCTTGCTTTTCTCCCTCTTCTTGCGTCTCACTAGAAGTTTCTTGGGTTTGAGCTGTTGTTTCTGTCACTTCTGAAGTTTGAACTTCTTCTGTAGCTTGCTGTTCGGTAGATTCCTGAGATTCAACTTGTCCTGATGACGCTGATATTGCATCATGTATTGACATAGCTGAATGATCTTCATTTCCTTCCATAGCAAATATTTTTTTATTTATAGTTTATAATAGACAAACTTATTAAATATATTTTAATAATTTATCCTTTTAACAAATCTTCTTTTATTTTGTTATTAGACTTGTTATCGTCTTGCTCTCTTATTATGTCTCCTTTTTTCTCATATTCTTGAACATCAAAGTAGGCTTTTGTTGCCATTTCATCTTTTTTGTTTTCGGAGTTTGCTTTCGCTTCTACAACTCTTCCTTCAGTAGCTCTTGCCTGTTGATCTTGTATTGCCTGAGACTGTGCCTGAACTGCTTCTTGTTGTCTTTGAGCTTCTAATTTTTCGTATTCTTTCTCTTTGTATGCTAAGTATAGTTGTGCTTGTTTTAAGCTACCTCCTTCAATTATGTTTTCAATTTTCATAATATCCGAAAGTCGGATTGTGCCTTTTGCATAATACTCGTTAGCTTTTTGCATTATTGCATTTTTCTCTTTTGCTCCTGGCTTCATTTTTAATGTTATACCGTATTGGGAGTGAGATATTGGACTTCCTGATTTGAAAACCTCTAATATTGCTGATCCTACAACATTCATGTAGGGTTTGTAATCTCTGTACCTTATAATGTTTTGTATTCTGAAGGAAAGGTTGGAGGATGTTGCTTCTTTTACGGTTTTGTATGCGAAATACATTTGATAGAGAACTTTATTTGTGCTCTCTGCTGCCATTTCTGAAGTTTGCACTAATGCGTTTGGTGATGGAGCTGAAGCATCTACAATTTCGTTAATACCTGTGATGTTTCGAATCATTTGTATATTAAAGTCAATCGTATTAATTTGCTCTTGAAGGTATGATCCCACTCCTCCAGGAAGGTCATACACGGGTCTTCCTGCGTTTGGATTTACTACTTGGTTGTGATGGGTTGTTGCACTATACAGTAAATCACCTGTTTCTCTTTTTATTTGAAGTACTTGTTTTGGTGTTAGTTGGTTTTTACCATCAAAGACATTGCTTATTGCGTCTATGTCAATGGCCATTCCTGGGGGTTGTGCTTTTGCTAGTGCGTTTTGGAAATTTAACCAAGCTAGGTTTATTCCGTCTTCGTGAGGTATGATTTGTTCCAACATTGATTTGTCAGAAAGCTTGTATATCGAATAGGGAAGTCTTACTGTCTTTTTTGTTGGTCTGATTATATCTTCATCTTCACCAAAATTAAAAACGTAGTTTGTTCCAACAATCCATTTGCATCGGTAAACCATTTGTTTTTGCCCTACCAATATCTCTCTTTTCCCGTTTGATTTTTTCTTGTAGTTAAAGTCTACATTATTGTAGTGGACTTTACCTCTTTTGTCTGTCCTTTTTTCTTGTTTAATTGTGTCGTTTGTTATCCAACAAATATCTAGGACTTCTATATCTTCATTTCCGTGTTTTTCGTAAAAGCCATTAACGGTATTATCATAGCTGTAATCGTAATTACTTTTTCCGGATGATATTATTTCTTCTATTTGTTCTATTGTGAGGTCTTCTCCTGCAAAAGTTCTAATTTGATTAGGAGTGTAGTACATTATTTCTCCAGCATAATCAATGTTGTCATATTTTTTGTGATTAGAATATCTTACTACTAAGTTTTCTATATCTACAAATCTAGTTTTTGCTTTTCCTGAAGCTACATCGGTATAATCTTTTACAGCAATCATTGCTGTGTCGAATATGTTTTCGTAAAGTCTTTGTTTTATTATTTCCCAATCAGAAATATTAAATGAGTCTTGTAATAATAACTCTATTCCCATTTCCCATTGCAACTTGAAGCTTCCTACCGCTTCCATCATATTAAGTTCTTCTACGGTGCTAGGTATTACTGCTTGTGCTTGGTCAAATTGCACTCCTGCATTAATGAGTTCTTGAAATGGTTGTAGTGCTCTGTCTAGTTCTGCTTTAGCCCAAAGCTTGTTTTTCATTAATCTTCTCTCTCCTCCTGACATTTCATCTACTGCATCAGCAACTATGTCGTGGTGCATCTCTAAGAATTTGCCAATAACTATACTACGGAATTTAGGGATTACAGAAATTGGGTCAAGACTTAGATCCATAAAAGTCCTTCTTTTTCCAACTTTATCTTTGGGGCAAATAATATCTAAGTATTTTTCTACTGGCTGTCTTCCTTCAGCATATAGTTTTAAAATTGAAATGTCTCGCTGTTTAGATCCTCCTATGTTGCCTTGGTATTTTTTGTGTAAAGAGTATGCTGCCTTGGCAAAATCCCTGCAATATTTAGGTTGTTTTTTTAATGCTGGATCTATATTGTCGTTAGGAAAAGTATTATTTCCTTTTGAGTAGTTGGTCTTTGACATTTATGATTATTTTATTTCAAAAGTAAAAAAAAATTTCGTATGAACGTATTATATTGTTCTGTAATCCATAAAATCGGATATTCCCATGCCTACCTCTTCAGATTTTTTACTGCTATATGTATTTTGTTCATCTTTCATAGATAAAAATATCATTCCTCCTGCTGCGAATAAATCATAGTCTCCCATTTTTTCACCAATAGCTTGCAATTGCTCTAATAAGTCATCGTGATAAATCCTGTATCCATGCAGTTTTATGTACAGTTGGTAAGCTCTAAATATATCTTCTACTTCTTGTTGCCCTGTATTAAATCCAGGTTTCTTTTTGAATTTGCCATTAGTTCTGTCTATTGCATAAAACAAGTATCCTTCATATCCTCTTCTTTCAAAGTGATCCCATAGTGCTGGCACGTTAATTTCTGGAACCATCATTGATCCATAGTAAACGCACATCATAAGCATATCTTCACAATATTCATCTACATTCATTGGTTTATGTAGGTATGTAGCTACAAATCTGTGAGTTTCCCAATCTTCTATAGGCCTTGAGTCTGGATCAATAGCGGTATCTCTTTTCATAAACGTGGCACCACCTCCAAGAGATTTCTTACCACTTTCTGTAGTTTTAAATTTAAAAGTATCCCCTCCCGATCTAAACAAGTCTGCGTTTCCTGGTATTTTTTTACCTCTAAATATTCTTGAGCTGTTTGCTTGTTGTTGTGGGTTTGGAAATTGGTAAGATACTAAAAATCTACCATTGGCTCTAGGGTAGAATACCACATAGGAGTCTTTTACTCCGTCTTTCCACATGAAGTCACCTCTGACTGCATCATTGTTTTCGAACTGATATTTATCAAGCATATCTTGGATAATTTTCATATCGAAATTATCTTGATCGCTGGCATTTCTAAAACAGTCTCTTAGTCTTAGTGGGTATTGTCTAGTGGACTCATTTAGTTTTTCAAAATCTTCGTCTTTTAATGCTTTTTTTCTTTCATTTAAAAGATATTGTCTTGACTTTTCTTTTAAAGACATTCCGTACTTGTCAACCTTAAAACCTTCATCGGCTGGAATAAAAAGTGTGTATAATCCCGAAGTTGTTCTCCCGTTGTCATCTCTATCGTAGTAATCTGATGTTGTTATTAGTTTTTTAAACTGTTCACCACCGCCTTTAACCATCTCTCCAGAAGTTGAGGTGTATATAGCTTTTCCAATAATAGAATCTAGGAATGTCATACATTCTCTAGCTACCAGATGCCTTTTATAAACGTCTACTGATTTAGTTTTTCCGACCTCATCAGCATGATACCTTTCTAATCTGGAACCATCATAAGCTCCTTCAGTAGACGATTCGTAATCAATAGTACTTCCTAGGTCTTCCATTTCATCGGAGCCCATATTTGTACGTGTAATACGCATTGCTGGAGCGTTCATGGATAGTTCTGATTTTGGGTTAGTTGAACCTTCCCAAACAGGTTTAAAAAAGAAAGGTATTTTTCTCCATCCTGGTATTAGGTGTTTTTGAAATACCATTCCTGCATGCGTATCTGTCATAGACTGAATACCGCCTCTTACTTTCTCTCTTCTTGATATGTATTCGTAATTCCAGCAAGCAGCTTTTGTTGTTGCTCCTTCTCTACGGTGTTTTGGGTAAACAAAGCCGTAGCATTTATCATCTTTTTCGCAAAAATCTGAAAATATAAAGAATTTTCTATCTCTATCTCTGTAGTCGGGAAGTCCGTTATTCCTTTTATTACCTACATTCCAATAGCATAAATAGAAATAAAATACTCCTGGGATAAATGTTGGCTTGCCATTGATGTAGTACCAAACGCCATTGATCCTTCTATGCCATTCTTGTTGGATAAACGCAATTTCTTCCGCATAATACTCATGGTCTTCTCTAAGTATTTCAGATTTTTCATTATGTGGTATTTTTTTGTCTGAATTTAGTTTGTATAGTTTGGCAGGCATTTTTGGCCTTTTAAACATTTGTTTTTCAGGAGCCAAACCATAGCCTATTATTTCTTTAGGGTCAGGAGGGGTTGGCAGGTCTACTTTTATTGGTTTTAAATCAGGATCCTCATTAAACATTATGAATTTGTCGTGAGGCTTGTATTTCTCAGTCGTTTGATGCTTGGGCATAGTCTTCAGGTGTAAGTTTTATATGTTCTGCTTCTTCCCCTGCTATTTCCCATAGCTTATCATGTAGTCCTTGAGCTACTTCTTGTTGTAGAAAATTTCTAGCTGTTTCATCGAGCCTTATTCTCATTTTGTCTTTCTCCAGACTTAGTTGAGCTTTTATTTTTGCTTGTGCATCTTTTTCGTCTTCATTACCAACAAGGCCTCTTAAAACTCTACGGTTTAATTGATAATAAACTTCTTGATCTACAGCCATACCTGTAATGTCTTTACCCTGCAATCTAAGGTAACGTATAATCATTTCGTTTATAACATCTGACTGGCAATTAAGCATACTTACGACACTGCTACTAAATCCGCTTGCATGGTTGGTTCTGAACCCTACATCTTTTGCTGCTTGAATTTTTCTAGTTGTAAGATCGCTAATTTGTGTTACGTATGGAGATTTGCTATCGTAAATAAATACGATGTATTTAAAAACTTTATCTATTGGAGTAGATGCCGATAGTTTATTAATCGACTTGGTAAATTCTGGATAATCTAAAAGATTTGGATATGATTCAAAAACATCTGCATCCTTTTTCAGTTTATGAACGGGATACAGTATTTTGTCAAAGTCTTTAGCTTTAAATTCAGACATTTTTTTACTTTTTGGCCTTTTCTTTTTCTGCTTTAGCTTTAGCTTTTGCTTGCTTTACGATTTCTTTATTTTGAGCTTCAAGCTTGTCTTCTTTGGCTTTTATCCTAGCTACTTCAGACTTTTTCACTCTAGCATTTAAAGATTTATCACAAGAAATACATTCGTACTTATCATCTTCAAGTATTTCTGATACTCTTTTTTTGTTTGCCTTCTCAATGCATATTGCATTTGGGAATTTTTTTCTCAATTTGTTTTTTAGTACAATTGATTCGTTGCTTGACTTTGAATAAAGTAGTGCTATTTTTGCTTTCATGGTTTTATATTAATTTATGTAAATACTTAATAATTCTTTTCTTTGTACTCTGAAGTACTTTTGTTTTAGTGATTGGTGCATTGGATATTCTACAGGAATATCTGATTCCGGAAGGAATATTACCGTATCACCTTTTTTCACATCAACACCTGCATCAGTTTCGGATCCGTAAAAATATTCATCTACAGGATTTCCGACAAAAGCTATTTCCCCCATCAGAGGGTCGTGTTCTTGTCTATTTTTTGGTAATGTATCTAAATACTTTTTTTCTTTGTCTACAGCAAGCTTTATTGGCTTTAAAAGCATCCATCCGTTAAACATTATGTATTTATCGTTTCTTATACCAAAGAATAAGCTATCTAGTTTGATAAATATGTAGTATTTACCGTCTTTATAAATAGTTTTGTTTTGATTTACGGCTGTATTGATTTGCAGGTAATGAAAAAACACCTTATCTCCTGGCTTAACTGTGATTGGCATTTTAAACTCTAAAGACTCAATATCTCTTTTGTTAAAATATATATCTTCAGGAATATTCCTTACTATTCCGTTAGTTTGAGCGTGTTGCTCTTTAGCAAATCCAGGATCAACAATTATCTTGTATCCATTTTCGAAAGCTATTTTTTTATGCCTTAAACAATCTACTTCTACGAGTACATGGTTTTTTGGGATCCTTTTTATCATAATAATGATTTTGGATAAATTTATCTAGCAAATATATGTAAAATTATTTTATGGGGGAAACTGTTAGTTTCGGCTAATGTATGCTACCTTTTCATAAACACCGTCACCATTAGCATCATATTTAATAGTGCCTTTTTTAAAGTCGTGCTCTGTTTCTATAATTTCTCCTTTATTATTTTGGCAAACAGTAAGGGCATTTAGATCAGAAACGTCATAAAATTTCATTGCAATAACTTTAAAGACATCTGAAGAGTCTCCATTTGAATAAACAAATTGTCTGGTGTCTAAATTATCACTAAAGGTAGCGTTTATTGTAACTGTTTTCGATACACTAGGAAGTTCTAAGGTGTCTACACCTACAATTTCACCTATTTTATCAATCTTGGACTCTACCTGAGAAAATACATTTAAAGAAATTAATAATAAAATTGGTAATACTGAGTTTTTTAAATTTTTCATGTTATTTAGTTTTTAGGTTTGGATAAGTAAACGCAAATGTTATTATAATGTTGCAATAAAAATTAAAAAAACCTCTAACATGTTAGTTGTTAGGGGTTTTAATTTTATTTTTTTACTAATTATTAATACTTTCTGTATTTTTTCTGTCTTTTTTTCATCTCTTCAAATTCTTTTTTACGAGTAGTAGATCCTGCATATCTTCTTTTCCCTCCTTCGTATTTTTTATCCATACTCTCCACTTCTTTAGAATAGTCACCTCCAGCTTTCATTTTTGCTTTACGATAATTTCTTCCTCCTATGTTTTCAGCTTGATCTTTGCTTTTGTAAAAAACACCATCTCTTCCAATAACGCCTTTTTTATAAGACTGTATATCTCCAGGTTTAACTTCTAATTTTTTATACTTTTTAATTTTCTTTTTATCTTCAGGCATAACTTTATGTTTTAGTTTAAGCAAATCTACAAATTTTATGGCAAAAAATAAAACCCTTCGGTGAGAAGGGTTTTAGAAGAACAAGTTGCAATAGCAATCAGGATTAGTTGATTGTGGTTGTAAAGATATAAATATTTTATATTTATTTAGTTGTTTGTGGTTTTTTATTTTAATTTGTTACCATTTTGTTTTGTCAGCCCAATACGCAGCAGACATTTTTCCTTTGGCAATGTTTTTACGATGTCTAGCCTTAAAAGATTTTCTTTTAGCCTTCATTTTATCTGACTCTCCTGCTTTAGGTTTTCCAGCCGTACTTGCCCCTTGCTCTCCGAACCTAATAGTCTTTGTCTTATCTCCTGATTTAACAACTACAACATGTGATTTTGTTGGATGAGATGGTGTTCTTTTTGGGCTATTAAATTTTGATACACCTGCTCTGGATAATGCACCGTTTTTTTTACCAGCTACCAACATTGCGTTTGATTTGCTTTTCTTCTTAGAATCTCCGTATGCCATAATGTATTAATTAAAGTTTATACAAATATAATTCTTTTTAACAAAGAAAGCTCTCGCATGACCAAGAGCTTTCAACCTAATAACTAAAATACTACCGGGAATAGAGTTTTAGAAAATTCAAATTTAGTAAAAAAAATTGAAATTACTGTTTATTCAATTGTTTTCTTTAGCTTTTATAGCCAGTTCTTTAGTTTGGTAGTATGTCTGAACTAACCCCTTACCAATCTCTATTCTCCTATATTGCCATATCTTTCCGTTAGTGTATATGTTAGACTCTGATCGAGAAAAAATACCCGAAATCATATCAGGTTTTATAACAATGTCAGTACCATCAAAATATTTTTTTCGGGAATTTGCCGTACTTCTTTTTTGAGTCTCTAATTCTATATCAGGAATACCACCACCAACAAAAGAATCCTCAAGCCCCTCAGTAAAATACTTAAAACTTATATTTTTATGCTCGGCCTGATAAGCCAAAATGTCCTCGCAGTGCCTCTGATAACTCACACCCCTCTCTACAGCCTGTCTTCTTAACCTGCTCTCTGATAATCTCGATATTTTTATGTTCTTATAAGATCTAGCCAATTTTTATTTTTTTAATTAATCAAGTACCTAACACTCTTAATAATAACGGTTTAACATAAGTTGTAGTGTTGCATAGCCGGTTGTTATGTGCAAGGCTTAATTTCATCATCACTTACGGGTTCTCCGTTATTAGTTTTAGATTTACCCTGTAGGTAGCTTTCACTTGTTACTTGCCAGTGCAGTTTACCCAAGGCTCTTGTTAAAAATTCATCAACGCAATCTAAAACTAAAACTCCGCAGTAACTACCTTGCTCAACTCTATCTCCTTCTTTAAATCTTGTCTTATACTCACGCCCAGCACATAACACAGTATATAGTGCATTGCCTTCGTTTTCTAAATTATATTTGTTCATAACCTTAATCTTTATTTGTTAATTAACCTTTTGTGATGCAACGCACCATATACAAACCGTTATCTTGCATTATGTTTTAGCGTGTCTCCAATGTTTAGCCCTAGTGTTCCTCCTATTCTGCAAGTGTAAAAAGTATTTGTAGAGTCTTTTACTGATATAGCTATTTCGCAATGGCTAAACGACCCCTCCATTTTGCTAATACCAACTACTTTTGTTAATCCCTTGCATTGATTCATCATAGTAGCAAACGACCTATATTCGCCATCTTCAAAGGTTTCACTTCTTAGTGTTTGCTCACAAGAGAAAAAAACGCAAGATAACAAGGTGCAAAAAGAATACACCGCTATTTGTTTAATTCGTTTCATAATTTATCTATTTAGTTATTTATTAATTTTGTACTCATTTTGCACAGAACGTTGTGCGTAACTACTTTTTTAAAGTAAGTTTGTTGTTTATTCCGCAATTACTACAAAATGGAGCAGATACACCTTTTGCGTGAGCTATTCCGTATGCGTACCCTTCATATCCACAAGCACCACACTTGCAATAATCACCGCTACGCACAACATTATGTATATTGCATTGCTCTTTCTTAGAGGTTGCGGGGCTTCCTTTTATGTGAGTTAATATAGCTTTTATTTTTTTCATAATCTTGTTTTTAAGCAACGACAACATACATCTACCATTATGATTCATTTTCTATTCTGATTTTCAAATCAATTATTTCCCTTAGCCATTCATCCCTACTATCTATATCTCCTGAGTAGTGC
>JAAHTH010002647.1_pt1 | contig 13334 bp, 16 predicted proteins | sample 6116091 | NCBI WGS metagenome assembly JAAHTH01 (sample SAMN13939990, study PRJNA603662) | sponge metagenome | isolation source: marine sponge | host: Mycale hentscheli | place: New Zealand | collected 2006
AACAAACAATATGACTACTACTATGAAAACAACTAACAACAAACCGACTAAGACTTTCCTTATAGATTTAGATGGAAAAGAAACACTAATTGAATATGAGGATAAGAATACAAGACAAGAAGGAAACAAAATTTATATGGGGATACACTTCGAAAATCTAGTTAATAGAATGTTAGAAATTTACAATGATATATCTAAGGAAAATAGAGAAAAATATAACATTGATTTTTTAGAAATGATAGAAAAAGGTAATATATATGATATGGTTAATATACCTCATTACATACAAGAAGACAAAAGAAAAGAAAAGAAGATAAAACAAAAAGAATACGCTAAAACATATAGATTTAATATAAGAGTTAAAAAGAAGATTGAAACAATTAAAACACTTATAGAAGATACATATCAATTCGTCCATAAGAATAATATTGAAATGTGGGTTAGAGCAACAAATGACCATATGGAAAATGCTAAACAAATAAGGAATAAAATTGATAATGCTATTTCAAAAATAGACAATAAAATATCTTCCTTTATTACAATAAAACATTTTAAAGAACAAACAAAACTTAATGATAAAAGCAATATGCTACTAAAAGACTTAAAAGATATAACCGTTGAATTGATTGATAGAAAAATACATATGAAAGAAATGTCTAATTACTTATATTCTATTTACAATAATTAAATTGTATAATTTCCATTTTTCATAAAAATTTTAACTAACAAAATAAAAATTGAAAAATTTAAAAATTCTATTATTATTCATTTAATAATACAATATGAATCAACAACAAAAACTATGGACTAATACTACACGATATTTAACAAATACATATAAATTTAAATGGTATATAATTGATATAAATGGTAAAGAACTCAAAACCGATATAAATGATAGGTGTATTTTAGATATGCTTATATTTAATGAATTTATGCTCGAACAACCTAATTTATTTAATATTGGAAGCACGAAAAATCTTTATATGAAAATGTATAATATTCTAAATGATTTTTATGATATAACAAGGAAAATTTCTTATAATGAAAAACGAAAAGAAATAAAAGCAAAAATGGAGTTTATAGAATGTATAAAACAATTTAGGACAATATGTGATATGGTATATGAATATTTAGATAATGAACTCGATTCAAGTAATGAAATTCACGATTTTATTCAAGTAATGGACTTTATGAGTGATATTGGAGATGGTAATACGGAAAGTAGCGATTATGATATGGACGAAATATATAACTATATTCAAAAAGATATGTTAAAATTTATACAATTAGTTTATATTTGGTATAAAAATGAAGATAAAGAAAAAAAGGCAATACTAAAAATAGAAAATTATTACTTAAATGCCTTATACTCCCCTTATACTAAAATTGGAGTCAAAAGACTAAAAAAATCTATGGAAGAATTATATGAATAGAAAAAACAAAATTTTATATGAAAATGTAATAAGAGAATTTAAAACAAAAACAAGAAACAAAAAAAAATATATTCTATATATGAGAGATAATAATTTTTTATTTATGCTTCATTTTTGTTTTAAGCAACAAGTCAAGGCGTTTTATTGTTATAAATATGAATTACGATATTCTAAATAGTCAAAAATGCAAATTTTGAAACAGTAGTTAAAAACAGTAATAATACAGTATTTAAAATATACAGTATTTATATAGATATGGATAAAGATACAATAGATATAATACAGAAACAAATAGAAATTTTAGAAGAGATTGAGGATTTAATCGCTTTTAATCTGTCGTATAATGTGCCTATAAAAGGAACATTAGGAGAAATTAACAGATTAGATTTATTAGAATATTTTGAGGACATATTTGGAGATACAGAAGATTACCATAGTAATTTATCAGCATAATAACTGTTAGTGCCTACTTTATGTCTATTTTTCTCGTGTCGTATTTTATACAGTCTTCTTCTGTTTTCGGCATATTCTTTACCCATTAACGCCATATAAGTAGGAAAATCGTTATATCCTATTGCTCCAACAGAAGCGACCTTTTTACCATTTTTAAATACATCAATTTTTTTTTTAGTATTTAAAGAAGGTTTTACAACTACTCCCAGTTTTTTTGCTTGTTTTCTTGTATAAGCAGTAATTTTATAAGTCATCTTACTTTTTTAACAGATTTTTTTTTTTTATCATATTCGACAAAAACATCTTTTACAGTTTTTTTTTTCTTTTTTTTTTTTAATTTCGGATTCATTGTAAGCATATCATTAAATCTTTCAATTTCTTCTTTTTCCTCCATTTCTCTCTTAAACTTATTTAATTGATTTATAAAATGTTTATGACTTTACATTTACATTAAACAGAGATTTTATTTTCGTCTCTTTCCTTTATCTGCTCTTACCTTTCTTGGTGTTCCATCCTTGTTAAGTTTTCTTCCTTTAAGTGCTTTTGGTTTAGGAGGCACTTTTGGTTTTCTTACAGATTTTTTTATCATTCTTGGTGCTTCTGTTATAGTTATAGTTGGTATTCTCCTTTTAACGATTCTTCGTGCTTTTCTTAAAGGGACTGCTTCTTTCATTTCTTGTGCCTTTTTTGATTTTTGAAAAGTTAAAGGTCTGCCTTCTTTTCTTTCATCCTTTTTCCTTTCATTAACAAATCTTCGAGTTCTTTTATCTGTTAAAGGTTTCGCTTCTTTTTTTTCTTGTGCTTTTCTTTGTTGGACTATTCTTTCACTTTTTCGTGCTTTTGATTTACTACTTCCAGCATTTCTTTCATTCTGTGATATATCTCTATTACAAGTAGTATAAAATTTACCTCCCGCTTGTCTCTTAAAACATTTTAAAGGTCTAGCATCAGAATAATTCTTTTTATTTACTGCTTCACTTTTGGTTTTACCCATACCATATTTACGCTTAACATTACCAGCAGTCATTTTAGATTGAACCATAATTATTTTTATACTATAAGTAAAGAAAATAATTATTTTAAAAAATAAATAAATTAAAAACCCATATCTCTTAATCCACTTTTTCGATATAGTATTTCAGAAACTAATTCCTCTCTCTGTGGTTTTTTTAACGCTCCTATGCCTCTATAAACATATGGATTCGTATTTCTTTCTCTTTCAAGACACGCTTTACACTTTGAATGATAAGATTTAAAACCCTTTCCTCGTGCGTCGGATTTCTTTTCTTCCTTTTTAACAGATTTTTTAATAATTTTTTTTGGTTTATTGTTATGAATAGGCATTATATTTTATACAAAGAAATTATTTTTTTACTAAATTTGGATTTGGAGGGACTATTTCAATAAATACTGTATTATCATCGCCTATATCATTATATAATTTATTTCCTTGTGAGTCTGTAATACAAACCCTAACTTGACTTAATCGAGTTGGTTCTCCTTTATACATAAAAGGAATACTTGCCTCCGTATTTGCCGATGTATAAGTATCTGTTGCGTAGTATCTATTTACAATAGCACTTACTTTATTACCATAATTTAATTGACTTACACCTCGCCATTCTGTTCTTCCGAATCCTAAATCTACCTCGACCATAAAATATCCATCAGTTGCTACATCCTCGGAAAATGGATTTTTTGAATAAATCATATTAGTTGTTCCCGTTGTGCTTTTTATTGTTAATAAACTAGGGACGGTCATACCACCAGTAGCAGTAATAAGAGTGTCTAAACCTCTAAAATTTGAAGTCATATTTTCTCCATTACTTAAACCGCTATAATTTCCAGTATTTCCTTCTAAATTAGGGACATTGCTTCCATTTGGACTTGATAAAATAGGATTACTGGCAGCATCATTCCCCCAGTATCCAGCAGTTAATTTTTGAGTAGGTGGTTGGACTAAAATATCACTACTAAAATTCAATTTATTAAACCAAAAATTAACGGGTTGTAAATCTGTAAAACAAACACCGCCATTCCTTCCACTTACGAAATATTTTCCACTATTTCCCGCCTCGAATACTTGACTTAAAAAAGTTTTTGATTGATTTGAAGAATCGTAAAGTGGTGTATGAATTGCTGTAAATCTAAAACTTTCTACGCCGTCATCTCCTCCCCACTCTAACGCTATTTCTGACGCTCCTACATAAGTATCGTTTGTTGGTGTTGCTTTTTGTTCCGCTATTCTCCTACCATCGGTGCTTATAAAATATCTTTTTTTAGGGGTTCCACCTACTGATTGGACGCATTCCGAAACTGGTTTTAAAAAGGCAGTTTGACTCTTACCATTTTGGAGAGGACTTGTTGTAAAATATTTATTACTAACAGTATTTTTCCCTTCTCCTATATCTGTTATTTGGTCGGTGATATATCTTGCTAGTTCAGAGGGGTCATATCCTTTTTTATTTGCTGGTATAGTAAATTCAAAATCTTCCGTATGTAATTGTAATTCATTTCCTCTATCTGTTTTTTGTGTAGGTTGATTACTCCAATAAATATTTCCGACTCCATTATTATCTCCAAAATGAATATAGACTTTATGAAGGTCTTCTAAATTTAAACAAGTTAAAACACCATCAATAGTGTCAAATTTACAAACACTGTCGTATTTATGATAATCGCCACTTGGTAATTGTTTAGGGTTTCCGTCGGGTGTAAAATCTCTTGCTCTTACAGAAGGTATTTTACAAGTCCCTTGCTGTATTTCACCATTTGGAGAGGTAAATTGAAATCGTGCCTCAACGCCCCCCATACCTTTAAAAACACTACTGCCGTATGCTTGAATCCATAAATCCTCTACTTCATAATAATCCGTAGCACTTCCAGAAAAATCACATTCAAAATAATCAAATCCATCTGGTATTTCATTAGTAGGGACTGTTGCCGTAGGATAATAATTAAAATTCACACTTGTTGCCGCCGTGTTATTAGTCCAATATTTTACCATAGACATTTTAACTGTTAAATCTTCATCTACTTCAATTTTATTTGTATTTTTAGAAACAGAATCGACGAAAACTTGTCTAACTAAAACTTCTGTTCCATCTTCAATAAGAATATCTTTATTTAATGTATTTACAAACTCTCCGTGTTTATCTAATTCCTCATTCGTAGTTTTTGAATTATCGTATGCTTCTTTTATTTCTAAAATATAAGGGTTAGACATTATTATATAATATAAATATATTTTATTTATATATATGACTATTAAAAATTTAATTATAAAACTAAAAGATTTTTTATATAATGTATATTTAGATTATGAATACGCTATAAGGTGTCATTATCATTTAATTTAATGTCTTTGCTGTATATAGGCGTTTATAGAAGTTGTATTTACTTCGCTTAAATTATTTACTTTTACTCGAATAAATCTTCCGTCAAAGGCACCTCTACCAACAACAGCGGGGACATAATTAGCATTTACATCTGCTCCCATAGGATTAAATATGAAACTATAATCTAAAAAGTATTTTATACCATCATAAGATTTATGAACTTCAAAAGAAAAATTTGTCGTATTTGTATTCGCCCCTGTATCAATGTAAATCACTACTGAATTATTATATATATTGTTAGAAGTATCACTATATACATTATTATTATTGATGGTTTCTATTGCTGTTGATTGTGTAGAAAAACCTTGACCTACATTAACACCACTTAAAACTTGCGTATTAGTATTTTTGTTAGTATTATGAGTATTTATTGAATTCAATATACCCGCTTCTATATCGTTTAATGTTATTTTAAGGTGTCCGTTATTATCTACATTAAGAGGGTCTAAATTTCCGCTTTGGTCTTTTCCGTAGCATAATATTTGTTGTAATCCATTACCACCACCAGTTATATCTCCTTCTCCTTGTGTTATTTTAGAATTATTTACTAACAATTCATTTTTAACATTCATTCTTAAAACTTGTCTGCTTCCGTCTGATGATGTAGGGTCTGCTATAACTACTTTTGCTCCGCTTAATATTGCTCCATCTGTGTCTTCCACGCCTACGCCTTTATTACTTCCTACGCTATTTTGTCCCGCAATTCTAACACTATCATTACCATTATCTAATCTCACTATTAAAGCACCAGTTCCATCACTATTTATTTTATTATTTAAATTTACTAAATGAGCGTCTAACCCTGCGTCGTGAGTTTGTAATTTTCCATTACTATCAGTTTTTATTGTTCTTTCTGTTCCGCTTCCATCGTTTCCATCATTACCTTTAATTAAGGAAGCACCACCACCCCCGCCACTACTTGAAACGCTTAAAACATTATTACTAACACAATTAGAAAGTGTTAATAAGGAAGATGTCTGAGATTCTTGTTCTTTTTTATCTGCTTGATTGTAGTTGTAATTTTCAGAAAGTATATCTCTTGACTTAAAAGGCATTATATAATATAAAAAGATTTAAATTTCATTATTTTTTTTTTTTGTAATTGATATGACTTCTCTTAAATATTTACTTGCTCGATTTGGTCTTGATATAAGATTATCAATTACATTTTTACTTACTTTTATATTTCTGTTTTGATAAATTACTGTTTGAATTATAGTATATAAATCATCTCTTTTTAGATTTGCGTATATGATTTGCTCCCTAAAATTAAATTTTATTGAGTATAACATATTTAGATAATTTGTATTAAGGACATATTTTTAAATCATTTTAATAAATTTTTTCTTTAAATACATATTTAACATATTTAAACCATATATAATTAGAATGTCTTTCATTGTATAATTTTCTTATATATGATTCACTTCTATAAGTCTCATATATAAATTTAAATTTTAAATATATAAAACCGTCTAAATGTATAACATCTTCAATTTCAATTATTTTCCCTTGCTCCCTAAATAAAAAACCATTATTTTTTTGTATTTCTACCATTTTTCGTTATTTAGTATTATTAACTTTTTTTTTAAGTGATGTTTTAAATGATATAACTTTATCATCATCTAAGGAGTCAATAATATACAATTGATTTATATAACTTGCTCTACTAATAGCAGTATAAAACATTCTTAATGATTTAAATGAAAGAGTATCAATATAAATATTGTTAGTCTTGAAATTCTCTCCTTGTATTGAGTGCGTCGTATAACCGTGCCTAAATTCTTTTTTAATATCTTCGTCCTTAAAGATAATGTCCCCATTATGATATTCTCCTTTATTTACTTTAACCTTATATTTTTTTAAATCTTTAAACATTTCACTATAATAATCATTTACATAATGTTCGCTACACAGTATCATATCTTCTTTCTTATACATATTTTTTAGTTCTTCTCTTGTTATTGTTTGAATACCACACGCTTTTTTAAAATTGATATTTAGATTTTTTGAAATACAGAATCTTAATTTTCTTGCTAGTGATTTTAATTTATCACATTTAAACCTTCTTACATTATAATATTCAATAACATTTTCGAATCCCTTTTCATTCATTTCAATTAAATTTTCCTTATTTGAAACTATTGGTGGTAATTGAAAACCTAAATCACCTAAGAAAATTATTTTTCCCCTTATATTATTTAATAAATATTCTTTTGTTCCATTAGTCAGCATACTACACTCATCAATTATATAAACGCTCCATTTATATAAATAACCTTGTTCTTTTGCGTAAGGTTCATTCAATAAATGATAATGAGTAGTCGTCTCACATCCATATTCATTTTGGACGGCACTACATAACTTATACGAAGGAGCAACATAAACTAAATCAATTAAACCTTTATCCATTAAATTAAAGTAAGTTTTACCAGTTCCCCCAGCACCTTTAAATAATTCACTTTTAAACCATTCTCTCTTTTGAGTTTTATGAGGAAGAAATAAATAATTTACTTTCTTCTCACATATATTCATAATATATGTATTATCGGCATCTATTTTATTATTGAAGGTCATTTTATCCTTCTTACTCCATTTAGAATCTTCACCATTAAGAATATTATTTCTATTATCGTAATCGTGTTTATAGTAATAAATACCATCTACACAGAGACGAATCAATTTTTTAAAATCCATTTTAATTAGTTGTTCTATCATATCAATCAATAAGAATCCTACAATTTGTCCCGTGATATACTTTCTATTTCTTACAGATTGTTTGTCAATTCTAAATATAGCATTCTTATTGTATGTATCATAATAAATATTATCGGTCTCTTGTCTTATAAGTTCGGCGTGTTCTAAATCCATATTTGAATAAAATTCATTGTATTTTTTTAATGATGAAAATATACCAGTTGCTTTGGCGTATCCACTTATATTATCATTATCTTTTTTCTTGAATTCTTCATTAAATCTTATATCGTGTTCTATTCCATAACATCCATAAAGGACATTAAATTTACATCCTAAATCTTTAAAAAATGAAAGTATATGAGATGAATAAATATTATTACTTATAAACAGTCTTAATTGCTTATTGATTCTTTTGAATTGCGGTATAGCGTCTTCTAAATTGACATTATCTATGTAATAGAATCCTACTTTATTGAAATTATCTACTCTTCTAAAATCGGTGATTTTCGTCATAATCCCATTGTAATATTTATTTTTATGATATGTAAAATACGCTTTTGCTCGGTCTATATGTTCTATATCTGATAAATCCTTTATATTTTCGGTTTTAATAAAATCGTGCGTAAGTAAATAATGAGTTCCATAATCAATAAATGATTGTAAATCACTATTTTTAAGACAGTCAGTATCATCCCATTTTAAATTTGTTTCTTCTAACCAATTATTAAATGTATTATTGAAAGGGTCTTTTACTATGTAAATCTCTTGCTCGGTATTCAATTGAGTAATATTTTTTTTATTTCTTTTATAAATGAATTTTTTATCATTCTTTTTTGCGTAGTTATAAATTTCATTCATTTCTTTTTGAGATACTTCGACATATTTATTAGCATTAAACAGATTGTCTAAATCATAAGTTCTTGAAAGTTCTAAATGATTTAATCGAGTATTATAAAATTTATAATTGTAAGCAGAATTTTTATGAATATGACTAAAATAAGGAGACCTACAAAAAGGACTATATATTTCAATAGTCGTTTTTAATTTATCTCCTATTTTAGATATTTCTTCTAGTGGTATTCCGTCGGGATAATATTCGGATATTTCATCTAAATAAGTGATTGAAGATTCAATTTTTTTTTTATATGTCTTGCTAGTGCTATTTTCATATCTACTCATTAAATCGAGTCTAATAGGTTCAATTAAACAGTTTTTAACGCCATCAGCGTAAAGTTGTTTAACAAAACGACGAGATAAATTTTGGTATTTAGTAAATACGACTCTTAAATCGTCTCCCGATTTCCATAATAAATCTTCCATACTTGAAACACCACCAGCATAAAAATTTAATCTTGTCGGTGATGAAGTCCAGTCAGTTTGAAATTGAATACTTGAAATATCTAATTTATCATCTCCATTTACATACAGTATCATTCTATACTCACCTTTATTTATAATCCCCGCTTCTCTTATTATCTTTTCCATATCTCCTAAAAATCCACTTACATTCTCTCTTTGGACTATTTCTTCATTTGGTTCATATACAATATTATCGTTTTGTAATCTCCTAAAATTTTTCATATATTTATATTTGAATGTCCCGTCTTTGTTCTTTATCAATCTTACTGCTCTTCTAGTAGTAGGATTATAAGCGTATTTGTCTTTCGTATTGTCTTTTCTATAAAATGATTTTACTTTGCCCTTTTCAATAAGACTAAGATTATAAGATTTAAATGAAGTTGTTAATCGAGACGGATAAACAGTCTGGTATATAGGTTGCCCCGTTTTTTCAATCCATTTTTTATAATATTTTGTATAATCACTCATTTTTTATATATTATATTAGTAATATATATTTTTTTAAGTAATTAAATTTTTGTAATTTTATCAATTTTTATTTCAATTTTAATTTTTCAATTTTTTTTTTCTTAGTAAAATCTTAATATGTTTCACGATTGCTACGCTTAATTTAATTTTCCTTAACATATTTTTTTAACTCTGCTATTCTCTCCTTTAATTGTTTATTTTCTGTTTGATAGAAAATTATTCTCATTTTTAATTTAGAAATTATATCATCTAATTCAGTTATAAGTTCTGTATCGGTCATTATTAAAATCTAACAATATTTAATTCATCTTCCACTTTTTTAATTTCTGTGGCGTTCATTGCCTTCCATATTTTATATTTTCCTTTAAACTTTTCTTCATAGTATTTTTCTTGATATTTCTTACATTCATCTTTATATTTTTTGTCTTCGTCGGGAGGCATATTAAAATTTTTAGAAGTAAAAGAAATAATTGAAGGTTTATTCCTCTCACAAATTAAAAAAACCGAATTTGAAAACCATCCCGAAACATTACAGATATGAAATAAAGTAATTCCGAATTTATGGTCTTCAATTAGTTTTAATCTTTTTGGAGTCAGATTTATTACACCTATTAAAATAGCAAATCCTTTCCTTGCTTCTTTTAACATTTTTTCTAAAACTTTCTGTATCTTAGAATATGGAGGATTTGTTATAATCCAGTCATAATCTTTATCATAATCGAAATAATCTCTATTATCATTTATCTCACACCAATCTTTTTCAATTGATGGAGGAAAATTATTATAAAAATTACCCGTTCCTCTAAATGGTTCTAAAACTTTATCCTCATACATTAAAGGGACAAATTGAATCAATTTCTGTGCTAATTCAATAGGAGTCATTTTCTCATCATTAGGATTTTTTCTATCCTTAATATTTTTACACCAAGATAATTTACCATTTTTAACCATTATTTTTTTTATTTATATTATATATACAGAAAAAAAATGAATAATATTTATCATAAAAATAGGGATTTAATAGATTTTAACCTAATCAATTTTAACATAAGACCAAAAGAAACAATAAAACATTTAAAAAAAATAAGAGATAAAGAGGAAATAGAAAAATATGGAAAAATTTTAACTCCTCAACAAAGATACTACCATAAACAAAAAGGAGAAGATGAATTTAAAAGGAAAAACAAACTATATGCTAAAAATTATTATGAAAGAAATAAAACAGATTCTAATTTTATGAATAATAAAAGAATAAACGCTATTACATATTATTATAAAAAAAAAAATAATCTTACTTAATAATATATTAAATGCCTACTCAAATAAGATTAACCTCAAACAGTAATAATGGAGTTTTTGACGCTAATTTCAAAGAAGATATTTTCATCCCTAAAAATAGTAAGATTGCCTTAAATGGTTTTTGTTTAGAAAGTGCTTATAAGAATTTCGAAATAACAAAGTTAAATGATAAATTCGGATATAAGTTGGAAAATTCAGATAATACGGGACAAATCACGGGAACTGTAAATTTTCCTCATTTAGAATTTAGAGAAGGAATTTATGGAAGTAAAACAGCATTAGGAAATTTTTTTACCGCTTTATTAAGAACTATGTTTAATCAAAATTATATTTCAATTGTGCCTAGTTTAACATTTTTAGCATCGGATATAGATGAAATGAATAATTTTTATTTAGAACCAAAAAAAACCCCCGATATGTCTTATAATCAATTACAGATACTAACTAATGTTTCTTATACGGGAGGTAATTCGGGTGTATATAAAAAAACTACTGGGACTGATAGTGCCTCATTCGATTCTTACTTAGCATATCCTTTGCCATTAAATAGAGGAGTAGGGCGAGTTTATACTCAATTAGGCGATATGACTGGTGGTGGCGGAAATTCTGACGCTGAAAATGGAACAAATGGAATATGTTTAGCATTAGTTGATACAGAACCTAATGATGATGGGTCTTCTACATTTACTTTCTCCGACATAAAATATGGTGTTTATTTAAATAATCAATCATCAACTTATAGATTTATAGAAGATGGAAACGAAACCGATTCAACTATTTCAATAAGTGCCATAGGTAGTAATAATCAAAATTCAGATTTTATGAGTATTGAAAAGGAAGGACAAACTTTTAAAATTAAAATTTATCAACCCGCTTTTAATGGAGCAGTAGGACAAACATTAACAATAGCAACTTTAAATATAAACAATACAACTGATACTTATTATCCCGTTGTATTTTTTAAAGGAGACCCAACAACCGCACAAGCAAGAAATATATCGGGGACATTAGATGTCTTTTATGAAACACCCGAAACAGTGTTTGATACTAGTTTAGAATATGGAGGACTTCAAGCAACAAATTTACATACTCCAAGATTATTAAACTTTGACGAACATACACCATTTAGACAGACATTAACAATTGATAAAGAATCTACTGCTAATTTTTTAGGATTTGAAAAATTACAAAATATAGCATTTCATAATGAAGATAATATTGACGCACAAGCACCAATCGTCGGAGATTACGAAATAAAATTTTTAGTATCAGCAAATTATCATATTGTAGTTTTAGATAATATAAAATTAAAAGCGTATGATGGATTTACAAACAGTAGGCAAAATGTCCTCGCTTATATACCTTCCAAAGAAGGAGAAGAAGGAGAAATTATTTATGAACCAAATAATTTATACTATGTAGATTTAGATAATAGAGAGGATTTAAGGTTAAGAAATATAAAAGCGAGAATTTTAGATAAAGAATTTAATCCTATATTTACAAGTGGTATATCTGTATTTTCATTTTTAATTAACTAGTAAAACCTACAAAAATATTTTGTGATAATATGTTATAGCGAAGCAATCAATAATATATATGAGTAATTTAGATAATTTTGAGATGACCGACGAACAAAAAGCAAAAGAGATTTTAGAGGATGAGATTGAAGAAGTAAAAACAGAAATAAAGAAAAAGAAACCAAGACAAAGCAAACTAACACCCGAAAGAATAGAAGAACTAAAACAAATGAGAATAAATAATTTAAAAAAAGGTAGAGAAACAAGTCTCGAAAACAGAAGAAAAGCAAGGATGTTAAAAGACATTGAGAAAGATGAAAAGAGAAAAGAAGCAAATAAAAAAATAGTAAATAAATTAGAAAATGAAGAAATAAAATCTTTAAAAGCGGAATTAGAGGAATTAAAAAAATCTTTAATAAAAGACAAGCATAGCGAGTTAGACAAGTCGTCAAAACCTAAACCTAAAAGCAAAGCAATAAAAGAAGAACCAAAAGAAGAAGATGAAGAAGTAGAAATTATTATTGAAAAGATAAAAAAACCAAAGAAAAAAAAGAAGGTCATAAAAAAAATTATTTATGAATCTGACGACGATGACTGGGAGGAGGAAAGCAATACCGCCGAAAAAACCGATAAAACTGTAAAGAAAGTAGAACAGAAAGAGGAAAAACCAATCGAAAAGAAAGACAAGCATAGCGGGTTAGACAAGT
>JAAHTH010002556.1_pt2 | contig 13330 bp, 9 predicted proteins | sample 6116091 | NCBI WGS metagenome assembly JAAHTH01 (sample SAMN13939990, study PRJNA603662) | sponge metagenome | isolation source: marine sponge | host: Mycale hentscheli | place: New Zealand | collected 2006
CGTCCCTACGTGATCCTCAGGTTCGCTGCCGCGTCGCTATTCCTGGTGACTGTCGTAGGTTGGGTGTGGGATCGCTTCGGAACAGCCGACCAATCGCCTCAAGCGCCTCAAGGTATGAAAGATACCTTGGAGCCAACCAAAAACGCGGCCATAGCGCAGACACGATCTGAGCCAATTGCGATCATCGGCGTCCGACGGCTATTCGCCATGTTCGTCTACGCGTCCCGTCAGTTAGTTGGGCCCGCAGGGGCGTGGTCTTTGCTCGGGATTTCCGGAGTGGGACTCCTTGCCGCCCTCTTGCCTTATGGCTCCTTAGGTGAAGCAATGGGACGAGACGATTGGTGGGCTCCAACACGAATGGTATTTGTCTCTGTGCCCGTCTATGCAACACCGATGCTAGCAATGAGTCAACTGGGCATGATGTTCCAGCATGCCAATTCACCCGGTGCTGCTTTCATACTTCTGGTACTCGGTGCTGGCATCAATCTTGGAACGATAGGATGGATGAGCCGACAGTTTGGCTATCGAAGCGTCATGATTTGGGTAACGTGTTTACTGGTCATCGTCACGTCGATTGCCTACGGTGTGAATCGCCCACTCGTTCCCCCCGGAGTGACTCCCTCATCCCACACTCACGCTTTCGACATATATACCAATCCCATTCATCAATGGGACTCTACTTCAACCAACTTTGCGCTCAGCAAACTGAGTGAAAAATTCGGATTGGTTGAACAGATTGCTCTATCCATCCTTGCATTCCTCGCACTCGCTGGTATTTGTCTCCGGCTCGCCGGCGTTGACGAAGAGAAACTGGCATCTAAAACGCAGCCCACCCGCTCTTCATCGAGCACTCCTTCTGAAACCGTTTCACTTGGTCTGGATAGGATTGTTGGCCCGAATATTGTTGGCCTTACTCTGATCATAGGTTTAGTCGCAATCAGCATCGTGATGTGTTACGCGTTTTACCCCTCACGCGATGAATGCTTTGAGGAAATACGCTTCATTCGTGCCGATGCTCTGTCCGGGGCAAATAGTGGGGATTACGAGCATGCAAAATTCTGGATCCCTCGATGGGATGAATGGTCAAGACGCATGGAAGTCGGGGTGTATCTACGAAGCGGACGAATCACCCCGTACCAGCGAATGCAGGGATTCTTGCTGCGTCAAAAACTGGATCTACTTGAACATGAAGTAGAACATGATTCACCCGATAAGCATGCCATAAGCTCACTCGTTGCTGAACTCATGGCCACGAACGCCCGTTGGACCAATGCGTATCGAAAGCCTTATAGGCCCGTACGTTAGCACTCTGCCACACCACACCCTGATTCAACCGCAAAGCAAAAGACAAAACGTCGTCATTTTTGCGTCTGTTTTCGCAGTTGTTGGAACGATATTTTGTATCTGAAGTGAGCTCTCCCAACTCTGCAATCAAACGGACTGCATCGCCCCATGGCGATCTGCACCAGCATTACACCCACTGCTCAGCCCAAGTGACAGTACCCCTCACGCAAATGCTAGGGAACCCTCGACCCAAACGCGCGCAAAACGATGCAAGAACTCTCCAACAACCGGTAGGCTTCACCAAGCATGCGCAACAGATCGTCTGCCTCAGAAAGTCCGCAGCGGTCGATCTGAAAGCGGCCCAAACATGTTCTCCCCACTCTGTCCTTGTGCGAAGTCGACAAGTAACCGCCCACCTCGCAACGAGAAACTTTGGGAATCAGCGTGCCGCCACGCTTGTCCTGATGCTACGTTTTTTCCTCCTGCCCGCCAAGTCGTTCGTTGCAATGTGATGAAGATTTACCCAACTTCCGTGCGCACAATGAAGCTTCACATTCAGGGTGCTTACACAGCCGACTATTTAACAAGCCTGCCGGCTTCAACGGTGATCAGATCCGTGCACTTCCCTTCCCCGCCGCACGACCAGTGTCCATCACTGACACCCGGCGGTCCGCACTTTTCTATTTCTGCAACCTCCAATCCGCACTTATAGATCCGGTACTGATTCCACCTAGCCCTCCACTCCGCTTGCCCCCGATTGCAATGACTCAAATCACTCGATGCTCACTAGGGACCTCGCCATCTTTTAGTAGGTGTCTGCTCCTATCCGCCCACCGCCTTGAGACGGGAATTCAATTCCGTCACCCAGCCTGAAAAGAAAACCGCAGACCTCGAGCTGTACATGCTAATGCTTCAGTACAATTTCCGCTCAAACAATGCCAACCCTGCAAATCGCGGCTACTCCACCCAAGGTGCATCTAATTTCCGCTAGAATGCCCGCCGATCACGTTTCACAAAACTCCACTCCCCGAGCGCCAGAGACATCCATGAATAGACGACTCACATTTTCAATCCTCGGATTTCTTCTGATCCTAACAGGCAGTTCCGTCCGTGCTGATGTCACGCTTCCCTCTATCATTGGCGATGGGATGGTACTGCAACAAAAGATGGCAGCGCCAATCTGGGGCTGGGCAGACCCAGGTGAAAACGTCACGGTATCGTTCAACAAGCAAAGCAAAGCAACCACTGCCGACCAAGATGGCAAGTGGATGATCAAGCTCGACCCCATGAACGCCAGCAAAAAAGGCCAAAGCCTCAACATCAAGGGCAATAACAGCATTCACGTGCAGCAGGTACTTGTTGGCGAAGTCTGGATCTGTTCCGGTCAATCAAATATGGAATGGAGCGTTGCGAACTCACTCAATGCAAAAGAAGAAATCGCTGCGGCGGATCACCCCATGATTCATCTCTTCAATGTTCCTGGGCATACAACTTCAGACAAACCAAAAGAACAGTGCCCAGGGCAGTGGGAGGTTTGCTCGCCGCAATCTATCCGAGGTTTTTCGGCGGTGGGTTACTTCTTCGGACGAAGGCTAAACGAAGAGCTCAACGTGCCCATTGGGCTGGTCGGGTCGAACTGGGGCGGAACACGAATTGAACCATGGGTCAGCCTCGATGGATTTCGTTCCGTCCCGGAACTCTCCAAGCAGGCAACTGAAGTAGAAAAACTGTGGGCCGACGGCGGCAAGGTTGGAAGCGGTACACCGTCCGCAATCTACAACGCGATGATCCACCCTCTCGCGCCTTACGCGATGCGTGGCGGCATCTGGTATCAAGGTGAATCCAACGGAAACGAAGGAATCAGCTATCACCATAAAAAAACCGCGTTGATCAACGGTTGGCGGAAGCTCTTCAATCCTGACCTCGCCTTCTACTGGGTGCAACTGGCTGATTTCCGTACATCGAACGAAAAACCTGAAGGTGGAGACGGGTGGGCCAAGCTGCGTGACGCGCAACGCACCAGCTTGAACATTGACAATACGGGAATGGCAGTCATTCACGACATCGGAAATGCAAAAGACATCCATCCAAGAAACAAACAGGATGTTGGATGGCGATTGAGCCAATGGGCTTTGAATCAAAATTATGGCCGTAATGATCTCGTTCCCGCCGGACCGCTTTACAAATCCCACAAAGTCGAGAACAACTCGATACGCCTAACCTTTGATCACATTGGGAAAGGTCTGATGGTTGGCAAAAAAGATGGACTAGATCCGGCAATGGAAGACAAAGATGGAACGCTTGGTAGGTTTGCGGTGGCCGGTGAGGACAAGGTCTGGCACTGGGCAGATGCAGTCATCGACGGTGACAACGTCTTGGTCAGTTCCAAAGAAGTAACCAATCCCGTTGCCGTACGCTATGGATACACGATGAATCCTCGCGGCGCAAACCTCTACAACAAGGATGGAATCCCAGCCTCCCCATTCCGGACGGACACCTGGTAGACGCGGTACGGCTGTCGACAAACCTTGCAGATCAAAATTGAGAAGCACGCGTCCTGCTTATTGCGGGCGCGTGCTTAATCAAACGGCTAAAGCCGGCTTTGCCGTCGACATCATGAAATGAACGCCGAAATACAACGCCCAGGGGTTTTCATTTCCTATCTTCAGCTTGCATCCGTAAAACGCACCAAATCGCCTGAAAACGATCCAGTTAGAAACCATTACGAATGCGCAACCGAACACAAGCCGTGCCGTCAGTCACGCGGGAACAAGCTCGTCAACCAGTGCTTAAAATCCTAGTCATCGCACGTCCATGACGAGGACAGACCAAAAACGTCTGAATGGTGGAGGTTTTGGATTTCTTTCGTGCATCTACGAGCGTGGCTTTCATTACGTCTCAAAATCAATGTTCGTTTGGTGCAGAACCTCGCCAGCAATTCTCTCGAGACTCAATTGACGAAAAAACGCCCTTCTTTTTTTCCCAGTGCCATCCTACGCCACGGTTGTTTCTAGCTTCAAGTTAACGCAGCAACTCTGCAGCTTTTTTGCTGACATCATGGCCGATCTGTTCCTGATTTTTTGTTGCCGGTGTTGGACTAGTGCATGCATTTTTCGCGACCCATCTCCAAGGAAAACACAAAAATTGGGTTCATTACGAAAACGTGAGCAGAGACAATGATCTGCTTTACCGTTTCCCATAACAACGAGTGCAGCTTGATCTACAACACTAACGCAACCTTCGGACGTTGCAGCGATCTACCGTTCAACGATTCCAAAACCTTGCCTCCCCAAGTCTCTGTCCCCCAAATTACCCGGCGTTGGCACCAAACACAGCACCGTACGCAACGTGCGTCTCAGTCTTAGCAGATGGAGCGAAGTGTTCTCACATTTAAACAACGGGTCGTAAACGACATGCTGGGCACACCGTCTATTGCAATTGGTGAGCTAGCAACTGCATAGATTCACGCCAAGACGCTCACACCATCATGATGCAACGAAAACGACGAATAAAAAACTCTGGTTACCCAATTGAGTTGCCTACCCTTCTATAACGTTGCTACAGCCTGTAGATAACGACTCAACCATAAATTGATCAAATCAACGACAACACGCGGAAACTGAGGCGGTAACCAGTCATCCCACTCGGCCAGCATTAGCCAGCCTCAGTCGAGGCTATACGACCAATGACTCCAGCTGCACCGTTCCCAGCTATTTGACAACCAACGACAACGACCCCGGTGCCTACCGCCGGAATATCTCACTTCTTATCGGAGAGTACAGCTTTCCTTCCTTCGGCAACCATTCAAGTGAGCAAACCACGCTTTACGGGGGTCTAGCCATAGCCTGAATATATGGATCGGAAAACCCCTGACACTCAAAGCAACACGTACCACCCCATTCGCCTCAACCTCTTAAATCAGTTTGGAGAGCGAATTCATACGAGACAAAAAACAGGAGTCGCCGTTTAACACCCCGGCGAGGCGATTCCAGACTCGCTCCGTTCTGATCTTGCCAGTCGGCACCCTCCTAATGCATTTTCAATTGGAATTTGGAGCAACCTTGATCCTAATTCCACCCCATCATTCCATCTCTCCCATCAAACAGGCTGATATCGTTAATACAGCTCAGATTCAGCCCCAACTTTCCTACATTCAGTGCAATCTCAGAAAAAACGATCGAGAACAACGTGGCAGTGTGAACAAACCGTTATATTGTTGAGGTTGAGGCGCGACTGCCCTTCATGCATCTAACAAATAGGAATACACCAATGAGCCACCACGAGCAAAAAACGACGCGTCGTGACGTAATGAAAGCGGCAGCCGTCGCAACCGGTGCCATAGCCGCCACCCCCTACTTTCCCTGGTCAGAAAAAGCATTTGCAAACCAGGACAAGAACGACCGTCCCAATATTGGCTGCATCGGAGTCGGCAGCATGGGTTCGGGAGATGCTCGCGGGCACGCCAACTTCGGTAACATTGTTGCCGTTTGTGACGTTGACGAACGCCACGCCCTGCGTGCGAAAAATGACGATCGTATTGGAAAGGGCGTAGCCGACGCTTACGGGGATTACCGCAAAGTCCTTGACCGAAAAGATATCGATGCGGTCAGCATTGTAACCCCCGACCATTGGCATATCAAAATAGCTGTTGAAGCGCTCGAGGCTGGCAAGCATGTCTTCGTACAGAAACCACTCACGCTGACATTGGAAGAAAATCAACTGATCAGAAGAGCTTGCGAGAAACATTCAAACCTCGCTTTCCTCGTTGGAACACAGCAGCGCAGTGATCGCAACAAATTCATGCGAGCTGTGAACATGGTCCAAAAGGGTTTGCTCGGAAAAATCAAGCATGTGACCGTTGGCATCAACGGTTCACCTACTGGCGGCCCCTTCCCAGTAGCCGAAGTCCCCAAGGAACTCAATTGGGAAATGTGGCAAGGTCAAGCTCCTTTGCAAGAGTATCGCGCTAGGAGATGTCATTATGAATTCCGTTGGTGGTACGAGTACTCCGGGGGAAAATTTACCGACTGGGGCGCACATCATGTCGACATTGCGATGTGGGCGCTTGACAAAAATGGTTCAAAACAGGGCCCCGCATCTGTGGATGGCACCAACTGCGAACACCCCGTTGCCTACAAAGACGGAAACCCGACGGTGGATGATTGCTACAACACATCCCACAAGTTTTCGGTCATTCATACCTTTGACGACGGTGTTACCATGGATGTCACCAGCCACGGTGACAACGGCATCACTTTCGAAGGAACCAAGGGACGCATCTTCGTCAATCGTGGCAAAATCACCGGAACGCCGATTCAGGAAAACTGGGACAAAGATGCCTATACCAACGACGACGTTGCCAAACTCTACAAAGGTAAACCTTACGAGGGCCACAAGAACAACTTCTACCGTTGTATCCGGGAAGGCGGACTCACCGTTTCGGACCCCTTCAGCCACGTACAAGCGATGTCCGTTTGCCATTTGAGTACCATCGCCGCACGACTGGGCCGAAAATTCAAATGGGATCCGGCCTCCGAGAACATCATTGGTGATGAACAGGCCGCGTCGATGCAAGCGAGAAAACGGCGTGAAGGCTATGAGATCCTTGAAGTCTAAGCCGTGGCCGCATTGACACTGGTTGGACTCACTGTCTGTCGACAGTGAGTCCTTCCGACTTGCATGAATGCATCCGGAAGTGTCACACAACTTCGGACACCCAGCCATCGACATGCTGCGGCAGCAAAGTTAACTGTTCTTGTTCACCGCATTCAAAGGAATCGGTGAACTGCAGACCACAAGCGGCTTAGAAAACTAATAAGTAGCTCTGTCGCACGATCTATTTTTTAGCTGCGCGTGCCCCCTTCTCCCCATCGTTGCCGATGCGATCTGCGTGCAGAGTTACGCTTGTAACGAAACAAGCAGGCGATTTGTTGACCGAGCAACAACCTACTTTCCACAGTAGCCCAGATTCCCAATTAGCACCGGATGCTTGCCTGACAGCGTCGACTCCGGGTGGCCATCCGTGTTGAGTGAATTGGTTTCTTGAGCGATTTCATCGAACCATTCACGACAGCATCGCGGTGCTCCCATCTTGCCACGTCAGCACAAACATGACAATCAACTCGCCTGACGTGCGCATTCCGGGGGAATTAGACAGTTGCCATTGCCTTTCTTACCCCGCGCGCTTAACATTAAACTATTGGGCGATTTACGTCCCAAACACTGAAAACGATCGGTACAAATGAGATGCGTTGCCGTCCCGGCAAACGCAGTCCGATCACGAGGACAAGTCTGAGCTAAGTGCTCAGATCCTCGATCGGCGACCACCATCGCCATCTGCTGCCCAACCACGGTCGCGTCGATCCACTGGAAAAGCTGCTCGCATCATGATGATGCATCCAATTCTGCGACATTCTTATTGGTCCGGAATTAGCGGAGAGCCGCTTGTGCTGATAAAGCAACACAAGACACGATCTTCAATAAACCAATGACCGGCCAAATCCTCATCATCTTCTGACAAGGCTCACCGCCTCCGGATTAGAGTGACGTGGCCGCAGACAGCCATTCACCGTCCGTTCTGATGCGAATCCCGTGATGCGTAGCCACCTCCTGTGGTCCAGCTTTGCGTGACGCACTCATCGGATGCACACAAACTATAAAGAATCAACTTGAGCGATTTCAAAAGCATGGATCTGTTCGCGCCGTTACAGCGAGCCTTAGCAGAACAGAACTACAAACAGCCAACCCCCATTCAGGCCAAGACGATCCCAGCCGCCATCGAAGGCGCTGACATCTTGGGGTGCGCCCAAACAGGAACCGGAAAAACAGCAGCCTTCGCGCTGCCAATCCTCGACTACCTGGGCCACGAGAAACCCAACACCAAACCAAACCGACCGACCGTCTTGGTTTTGGCCCCAACCCGTGAACTAGCAATCCAAATCGGGGATAGTTTCCGTACTTACGGGAAACACATGAAATTCCGGCAAGCACTTGTATACGGCGGCGTTGGTCAGGGACAGCAGGTCAAAGAACTCCGCCGCGGAATTCACATCTTGATCGCAACCCCCGGGAGGCTTCAGGATTTGATGGACCAAGGGCACGTGAATCTCGACAACATCCAGATTTTCGTTCTTGATGAAGCAGATCGAATGTTGGACATGGGCTTTTTACCTGCCCTCAAAAAAATCATTGCAAAGGTCCCTAAGCACAAGCAGAGCCTCTTTTTCTCGGCAACCATGCCTCCCAAAATTCGCGATTTGGCAGCACGACTGCTGTTCAACCCGATCTCGATTACCGTAGCCAGTAAAACCCCGACCGTCGAACGAATCGTACAATCCGTTCGATATGCAAAGCGAGGAAATAAGCTTGCATCACTTACGGACCTATTGAACGCAGACGACGTCGACCGCGCAATTGTTTTTACCCGCACCAAGCACGGCGCCAATGGCCTGGCAAAAAAACTCGACCGCGCGGGAATTGCGGCGACTGCCATCCACGGCAACAAAACGCAAAATGCCAGACAAAGAGCCCTGGAAGCTTTCCGGCAGAAAAAAGTCACCGTGCTTGTGGCGACGGATGTCGCCGCGCGAGGAATCGATATCGATGGAATCACCCACGTCATCAATTTTGACATGCCAGTTGACCCCGAAAGCTATGTGCACCGGATCGGACGTACCGGCCGGGCCGGCTCTGACGGCATAGCAATTTCGTTCTGTACACACGATGAATTGGACGACCTGCGGGCCATCGAAAAACTGATTGGCACAAGAATACGCGTGGAAAACCCGGAAATGAAGTTCGACGCCGCACAGGAGCCGCGTAAAACAAAAGGTAATCAACGCAAAACGACGCGTTCCCGTCGGCGGAAAACCACCAACTCCGAACTAAGGACCGGCGCACAAAATACCTACCGTCGCCGAAAAAAATTACATCCGGCGGGCAAATCGGGCAAAAAACAGCGTACCGCACCGAACTAACCATTCGCTGACACCCCAAACACCAAGGTATACCGGTTAGCTTCCCTACCTGCCTGCCATCTCGGTACAGCGGTTGGCGTATTCAACACCCGACATGCTTCAAATTGCGGAGCCTCCGCGTTGCAAGTAGCAGAGACTCCGCGAATTCACTACCCCAGGCACACAACCTCGACACGGTGTTCTCGCCAAGCAACACCTGACCCACACATCCGTGTGTCGCACATAATCGCCAAGCTCGAATCCATAAATGCTCGGCTGAAACCGATACGTGGGTCGTTATCGGAGGTACACCTAACGATTTGCTCTTTGTAGATTGTAAACACAGAGCCGCTTCTCAGAAGGTCACTGCTGTTCTCTGCAAATCGCAAGAAAATCTCGCATGTAAACGACATTTTCCACCCCCCCGCCTCCTGCCTTGCGAACCGCTCCGCCCCGGCCATACGGACAGCCATCACGTTGAACGCCCCTGCGAAATGCCGTGGCATACGAGACGCAAAACTCGAGAATGCTGCAGTTAACTTTCTCGTGCCTTCAGTGGTTGATCTAACGCATCTACATGTTCAACTTCAGACAACTTCTGTGCCTTTAAACGCATCAAGAAGGGAACCAACGCTATAGCCCAAAACGGAATCCATATCAGGTACTCAGCATTTCCAAACAGTTTTTCCATTACACGTAAGAAATCAAATTCAAACAAACCTTTGCCGACAAGAAAACCAAAAGCCAACATGGCCAAGGTGTCGTATCCAGCCTCCGTCATGCAGCGCCCCCAAGTCCTCCACTCGCCGGGTGCAACCTTTTCCTGTTCATGAATCGTTGCACCACCCACTGGGGTCATGAACACTCGCCACCCATGAAAAAGCCCCCATGCGATGCCATAACCAAACATCGACATCACCAAAGCAACTGGCGTGATGACCCAAGCTAACGTTCTGACTATCCAGCGTATGAACGTAAACGCGACGACAATAGGTTTCACAAAAACGTACAGAAACCGTTCCATACACGGTCCCCCGCAACCACAATAAGAGAGTTTTGAATCGCCATTCGCTTGCATGCTTCATAGACCGATAAAATTGCAAACCACAGGGCTAAACGAAGCATTACCACCTCACCGTCTTTGCTAACGAGGCAATGCTTAGGCCCTCACCATGCAACCGGGTTTGGCCAGCGGACCAATCTCAGTACCTTAACACTTCGCACCTTAATCACAAATGATTAAGCCAAGGACTGATTTGCAGGTACCTGAACTAAACACTCACCCCCAGGCTGTTAACGATTCCTCAACACCAAATCATGGCAGCCCCGTCAATTTTGTCTACATGCTAATCTCATCTTGCTCCCTGGTGACATCCGCAGGTGAGTACCTGCGGTACATCACTCATTTCTCCAGCCTCTGGCCAACTGTCATCAACATGGGAGTCATCCAGCAAACCACCACTGACCTAATCGATGCTATGACCTACTGTCCCGCAACTGCTTTTTCTTGGTTCCTCGGAAGACTGTGGGAAAACAGCCATTCGTAAACCCCTTCAACTTGGTGAGACTTGCCCGCCGCGGTCGCATGATTTGCACCTTCAAACACCGTAGTCCTTACCACTGTGGACCCAAGTTCAACCAATGCCCTGCTCATCGCAGGAATTCCCTCTGAGCGGGGCTTACTGTCGTTCGTTCCCACCATGGCCCAAATTGGCAGGTCAACCATGCCCTTCACGTTCGCCAAATCAGGAATGAAACCTTTGGGAATGATGGCTGCAAAACGTTTGGGCGACCTCATCCCCCACTCCCATGTCCCTTTTCCTCCCATACTGTAGCCAACGCAATAAACCCGATTGGCATCGATGCCAGGATTCATTTCGAGAACATAGTCAAGCATCTTGTCCAAGGAAGCCGGATCCCACTCTCCCTTGCTTTGTGGAACCAAGACATGAACACTTGGGTATTCCTTCTTCCGTGATACGAAAGGTTTAACTTCCCTCTTCCATCTTGAATTCTCGATGGATCGCCTCGCCCCACCAGATCCGTGCAAGAATATCACCAGCGGATCATTTTCCGCGCGAGAGCTGACGGGATGATACAGCAAGGCCTCCGAGTTGAGCCGCACGAACTCCTTCGACACCTCTTTTGGAATAGAGATCGTCTCCAGACGCAAATTACCGCGTACGTTCTCTGAAGCACTCCCACGCAGCTGCGCATTTGCGGAACTCACTGACACCAGCAACGAAAGAAAACCGCAAAACGCATGATTCATGTTCTTCATCACCCTTGATCCGCTTCCTATCACACAAATATCTCTACATCCCCAACATCGCATTTCCGCTGATTTTTTTCACCCGTAGGATTTTACCATTTTAAACCGACGAAGGGCCCAGCTCTCATCCTTACGATTGGCGGCCCAACAATACGACGCCCCACTCACGGGAAACCCTTACCCAGACCCAAACTTTCCCAGCATCACGAAAGCCACCCAACAAACCGAAACTCTGAACAGAATCCGCCACCTACCATCAGCAAACCACTACCGGTCATCTCTGTGCCGGAGCCATGAGTAGGAACCCACCGCCTTTCAAAACGGGTAAGTGAATTCCATCGCGGCCATTCGTTGAACTCTACACTGGAATACGCAATCCCAATCGCTGGAGCCACAAGCACACGTCTTGCAGCTAGTGCCTGGGAACAGACAAACTTTGCTCAAGCTAATTCAAATCACGTGAAAACAACCCGCGTGAATTGTAGGCAGCCACTGTTCGCCAACGTCTGAGGCAAGTCCCCGAAGAAAACTTTGACAACAACGTCCCTGCACAACGTCCTTGCACAACGACAACTAGCGTCACCACGGCCGAAGCACCGACCAAAGCGTTGTCGTTAGTCCGGAGTCAAGCGTTCTACCGCTCCCGTATTTCGCCCAAGGATGCTGTGATTCATGTTCGGCCCGAAAATCACCACTGGCAAGATCGATCGATGCTCCCACCTCACCATCGGACTCGACCCACACTTGGCTTCCAGTGTCGTTGTACTTAAGCACCACGTGCGCAAACCCAGCGTGTACTGTATCTACCCAGTAGTGTTTCGGCACAGCACCAGGGGCAATAACAGTCAACCGATCATCTGTCTCAAATCCACCCGGACGGGCTTGAAAATAAACTTCAGTTCCAGTTACCAACTTGCCTCCAACCTTCGGCCCCCAGGGTGCAGTGCCTATCAACACGCGTCCAATTGCAAAGGCAATCCACAATAAAACCAACACAAAGATCACAATGATCACCCCTAAAAACAGAAAAAGCGTCCCCTTTTCCAAACGGTACTCTTCCGTCGTCATGCGTTCACCTCACCTTGCAATGCATCTTACAGTGCCCCCACCAACACCAGTGGTTCCAGTAGTAACTTTAACCAAAACTTTGTTACTCAGCTGACGAGCAACACCAAACTTCTCGAAAACCTTGTTTCTCGGCCTTTTTTCCGGGGTGAGTGCAATTCTCGCGAGTGGCACTCACCAACATGTCGCCCCTCTATCTTTCAGGCGTACCAATAAACCCGTGCAACGACCAGACAAAAATAACTCGGATCTCTGATACCTGCCGCGTAAAATACTTCCACCTCAATTAAATCGAAACTGACTCTTCAACTCTAACCCAAAGTACTTAGGCAAACCACACTCAAGATCCACTAAGGCCTCTCAAGAAATCATTTGGTTTCTATAAGCGCCCCTTTCAAAACCTTGACATTCAGGCTGTCCAAATCCAATTGGTACATTGATTTTCGCTCATTCGTCACAATCAAAACGTTCCCGCGTAGTTTTAACGAATCAATGAAGATGTCTTGAACATCTTTTTCCAAACCCACATCGTATTTCACGATGTAAATCTGCCGCCTCCAAACCATCTTTTGGCTCTTTGTATTCCACGCTTCAACACACCCCATCTCGCTGGTTGGTGCTCGATACTCAAGTGCTCCATCCATGACAGCTGGAACTTTGGCTGGTGCACCACGCTTTGCATGAGCGTTTGAAACGCTGAGGACGGAAAGCAACATCAACCGAATTCCACCAATTTTCATTTTACTCGTCTTTA
>JAAHTH010002650.1_pt1 | contig 13328 bp, 8 predicted proteins | sample 6116091 | NCBI WGS metagenome assembly JAAHTH01 (sample SAMN13939990, study PRJNA603662) | sponge metagenome | isolation source: marine sponge | host: Mycale hentscheli | place: New Zealand | collected 2006
CAGTTAATCTCTCCATAATTTTATTTTTATTCTCCAAGAAATACTTTTTAAGAATAGGATGGTATGCTGAAAATTTTGTTTGTAGCGATCCCTTATTCAACATTCCTAGGATCGCAACCGAATAATTTTTATATTCTACCATTCTCTTGTATGGTAAACAACATCGATGAGTAGGTGAAAATCCAGGCTCATTAGTTAGTGGATTCTCATTTAGTAATGTAACTAAAGTAAGAAGAATACTTCTTATAGTTTGACAGGATGTCCATTGATCCCCTTTCCAGGTGTTTAAAATAGAAACACAAACCTTTCCACTACGATATAAATTAGGATTGAATCTAGTAACGCCATCATTTGTACAATATGTCAATGTTGGAGGCCTGAATGGATATTCTTTTGGAAATTTAAACTTAAAAAAATAAAATCCGTGCGCATATGGCGTATCTGAAGGGCCAATAATCATAGCCGTACCTTTGAACATATTACCCTCATCATGAATATAGTGAATTCCCTGTTCACACAATGGATTTCGCATAATATCTGCTACATCAAGAAGAAGACGTTTTGTACTATTTTTTGAGACAACCTTGTTTTTGTTTTTCATTTTAAATTATATGTTTAGAAATATTTAAATGTTTATACTAAAATATTAAATAGGATCAACTGCTTTATGTAGTAATATATTATTAAAAACTCTCCCCAAATACTAATTATGAACGTTAAAAATAAATTGATATAAAAAAATGTCCGGGTATATATACCAAAAACAATGAGTAATTATCCGATAACATTAAATGGATTTCTTGCATTACATAAACATAAGGATGGTAAGGAAATTACCCACACAAAAATAGGCAATGCATCCATGGGAATATATGGTGGAAAATTTAGTATTCCCGATGAGGCGATGGATGATTTTTGGAAATTGTATCACAAAAATGTATTTGTAGATGGAAATCCAAGTTATTTAACTGAATCGCAAAGGAAAAATGCAGGACCCATGCTAATAGATATAGATGAACGGTATAATAATGATATAGATGAGAGACAACATACCGATGAGCATATAATTGATTTAGTTGAATTATTTATTGAAAAAATTAGAACTTTTATGGAGTGGAATCATGATACTTATGAAGAAGCGCCGCGTGTCTTTATATTTGAAAAAGATAATGCGAATACAACAAATGATGAATATACAAAAGATGGCATTCATATTGTTATTGATATATGTGTCCCATATGCTATTCAAATGGCAATTAGAGACAAAGTATTAAAAGATATTGATAATATCTTTGAAGATCTTCCCTTGATTAATGATTATGATTCTTTGGTGGATAGTAAGATACCTAGTGGAATTAATAAATGGCAAGTATTTGGTGCAAAAAAGCCAGGAAATGAGGCATACAAAATTAGAAAAATATATGCAATTAATATTGATGAGGATGATGATTTAGAATTTGAAGATTTTCCGATAAATATGAAAAATGGCGCATTAAAAATATTGAAAGATGTCAGCGCTAGAAATTTAGATTTAAAACAGGCAGTTTTGACAGATTCAGCTAAAGAATTGGTTAAAAAATGGAAAGTTATTAAAGGGAAACGAAAGGCAAAAATCAAGATGAATTCTGGTGGGGGAAACAATAATCAGCTATTTTCAATGGGAATATTTGAAACCATCGATAGTGAGCAAAAATGTAATGCTGTCGTGGATCAAATTTTACAAATGGCTAAAACCAACGATGAATATGATATAATTATGGCACATGATATGGTTAATATGCTTAATGAAAACTATTACGAACCTTACGATAAATGGATGGAGGTAGGTTGGGCACTTAAAACTGTTTCTCCATTATTATATCCTATTTGGCTTAAATTTTCGGCAAAAAGTGACAAATTTAATTGGGTAGATAATGATTGTTATAAGATGTGGCACGAGCACGGTGGAAATGGTGCATTAACCCTTGGTAGCTTAAGATATTGGGCTAGAGAATGTTGTCCTGATGATTATGATAAAATCAAAAACGAATGCGTTGATTATCATTTAAACAAGACTGTTGAATGTGAAGAGCCCAATGAGTATGATGTGGCCAGATTGGTATATGTGATGTTTGAAGGTAAATATAAATGTACAAATATCAAAAATAAGATTTGGTATGAGTATAAAGGAGGTAAGTGGAAAGAGATCGATTGTGGAACTACTTTGAGACAAGCTTTATCAACTAGAATCAATAAATTATATGCAAAGAAAATACATGCATATGTCCATCTTATTAATACGGCAGATGATGCGGGTGGCGAGAAAGTTAAAGAGCTTAGACTGAAAAATACGGCTTTATCTAAAATGGCATTAAAACTAAAGAAAACTTCATGGAAACAAAATATTATGAGAGAGTGCTGTGAATGCTTCTTTGATGGTAATTTCATTAATCTTTTGGATAAAAACACGGATCTTCTAAGTTTTAAGAATGGAGTATTGGATATGGGGAAAAAAGAATTTCGTGAAAGTAGATCTGATGATTATTTATCGTTGTGTACAAATACAAATTATATTGAATATAATCCAGAGGATGATGAGCATGTTGAGATCAGGAGTGAAATTACTGAATTTATGGAGCAATTGTTTCCAGATCCTAGTTTGAATAGATATATGTGGGAACATTTGGCGAGTGTATTGATTGGAGATAATCGAAATCAGACCTTTCATATTTATACTGGATGTGGTAGAAATGGTAAATCAAAATTGGTAGAACTGATGGGATTAGTCTTAGGAGAGTATAAGGGATCTGTTCCTCTAGCTTTAATTACACAGAAAAGGGGGAGTATCGGAGGAGTATCTCCCGAAGTAGCTCAGCTTAAAGGACTTCGCTATGCGGTGATGCAGGAGCCTTCGAAAAACACAAAGATGAATGAGGGTATTATGAAAGAGCTTACAGGGGGTGATCCTATTCAAGGCAGAGCACTATTTAAAGACACTGTTACTTTTATTCCACAGTTTACATTAGCGGTGTGTACGAATCATTTGTTTGATATTCAAAGTGCCGATGATGGTACTTGGCGTAGAATCAGAGTTTGTAATTTTGCATCTAAGTTTGTGGACAACCCTTCAGATAAACTTGAAGATTTGGAATTTAAAGTTGATAGAAATATTGATAAAAAATTTAAAAGATGGATTCCTATCTTCACAAGTATGTTGGTTGAAATACTGTTTAAGACAGATGGTCTCGTTACTGACTGTGATGCAGTACTTGCTCCTACTCAAAAATATAAAGCGCAACAGGATTATTTTACAGGATTCTTAAAAGAGCGTATTGTGAAATTAGATGGATCCAAGATTAAGAAACGTGATGTTCTTAATGAGTTTCAGGAATGGTTTAGTGAATTGTATGGTGGTAAAGTACCAACTGGTAAAGAATTATATGAGTTCCTTGAGAAAGAACTTGGTAAGCCAACTCGACTTGGTTGGAAGGGATATAAGTTATATCATGCTCACGATCTAGTAGATGATATGGATATACAACCCAATGGACTCTAAATAATATGAATTGTTTAAAAAATTCAAATTATTTTTATCTTCGTCTTCTAGTACGTTTTTTCCTTTTACGAGTTGATCTTTTCTTTTTACGTTTATGTTTTGTTTTACGTTTTCTTCGCCTTCTTCTGCGTTTAGTTTTCCTCCCTCCTTTTTGTACCATCCCTTTTCCAAGATTACTCAAGAACTCTCCCGCTCTAGTTTGTATGTTATTCACCGCCTGCTTTAAAGTTGTTGACGCTTGATCACCAGTTGTTTTAAGCTTTGCAATACCATCTTTTGCAGTATTTTGCGCTGCGTTTAAAGTGGAAGTAGCAGCAGCAGCAGCAGATTTAGCAGCATCGCCGGCAGCTGCTATAGCCTTTTCTAAATGTTGTTGTGGAATTGATGTCATAGACTCTGAAGCGGGTTGTGTTGTGGGTTGAGTATTTTTTGATAGTGTTGTCGCAGGCGATGTTGTAGGTGATACAGCTGGTTCAGTCGATACAGCTGGCACAGTCGATATAGCTGGCACAGTCGATACAGCTGGCACAGGTGGCAATTTAGACGCCATTTTTTGGGTTCCTTCATCTGCTTGAACTCTTGCGGTATTGATGATTGTCTTGAGATTTTTTACTTTGTTCATAGTATCTCTAGGAGTGACTGATAGTGTTTCTTTTGTAAGGTCGCTTGGTTGTGGTGATGTAGATTCTAATGCAATTTCATTTTCAAGTATATTTGTATTTCCTATTGCAGTATTTTTAATAGCATTTAATGATTTACGTAATAAATCATCCATCATTTTTTTATCAGTGATGCGGTGACCATAACATTTAATTTCTTTACCATCATTCATGCCTACATTATATTGATGTTCTGTCCAAAAATTTTTAGGTAATATTCGATTATCACTCATTTTAATATATAATTAGATTAGAAAGAAATCTAGATATATATCTATGCTTTTACCCTTTTGTATAATTCTAAAGCTGCTAAACCTCCGGCCACTTGGGCAATGATATATGGGAGTAGATCTTCAGATGGCAATTTACCCGCAGCAACCATCATAACAGAAACTGCTGGGTTAAAGTTTCCTCCTGAGAATTTACCCAATACCATAATTGCCACTGCTAAAGCTAATCCAATTGGAATAGCTGACCCAGTTGCCATAATAACATACAGGAAAAAGAAAGTGCCTAAAAATTCTGCTACAAATTTGTTCATTATATATTATTTAATAGATAATTTATAATGAGTATTATAATATTTAAAACTTCAATAATCCAGCACCAGTTATTTTTTGATCGCACGCGTATTTGCAAGATTTAGTATTAAATAACTGTCTCGAACCGCCGTACAACCGTCTCCATTTTGTAACATCTGAACCCGATCCTCCATTGGCGGAATAGATATTATTACATTTGCCTCCGTATCTTGGTTTCTTAGCTAATCCGAATACCGGTCCATATGCATAAACTTCATTACACTCTTCTCCTTTGAATTTTTGCCCATCTGGCATGCAATTTTTGATTTGTTTAATAACTGCAACGCGTCGTCTAATATTATTTTCTCTTGCTACCTGACTACCTTGTAATTTGGTAGGGGATGGCTTTCTTGCACTATTTAGTTCGCGCAATCTGATACCACAACCTTTATTTGTTGCGGCTCCTTTAATTCCGAAAAGAGGTTGCAAGGTTTTTAAACAACATTTTTTAGAATTACCATATCTACATTTTGGATCAAATTTACAGTTTGACATTTATATATTTACTAAATATAATTTTCTATCCAAATGTAGACTCCCCGCTATAAGAAATATATAAAAAACCATCGTCATCTTTATAATCTTCATAGTATTGAGACAAAAGTGCAGAAGTGGTTGGCATAACATGGTCATTTACAAATAAATAAATTCCTTTATCGGGAGATAATTTTAATCTTTTTCGAATGACATACATAAAATTAGCTATTGATAAATCATTGGGTACTAAATATTTTTTTCTATCTATATCAGGTACATCATCATCATTTCCCCATTTTTCACAAATAATAGGAATTCTTTCAGGATATTTTTCCCTTATCCTAGTAGATTCATCCAATCTTTTTTGAAATGGAAAATTATCTCTAAAACCTTTCCGCGCGGGTTTTAGATTATCGTTAAAAAATCTTTCTAAACTCTTCTTCATTAATAAAATAGTGAGACTTTTTCTAAATATTTTATGCTAATTATTCTGTAATTACCCTTGGAGCAATATTCATTGTAATTAGCTCTTGCGACAGTAACTTGAATGCGTATGGAATATTAATCCTTGAAAAGCCGGTTCTATTACCACAAGTTCTACACTGATGAATATTCTTTTCATCATTAAACACGGCAAATAATCCACAGGATTTACAAGCATATACATGAAATTTATCCGATGAATCATATAAACGGCCTTTGGTAAAGCGACTACATCCGTGCGATACCATACAATCACGTTCCATTTCACCATAACGCAAACCACCTTCACGCGATCTACCTTCCGCGGGCTGTCTTGTAAGTACCACCATTGGTCCTGATCCACGAGCGTGTTGCTTATCATTAACCATATGCTTTAATCTTTGATAAAACGCTGGACCTATGAATATATCTGTTTCTAACTGTTCGCCTGTTTGACCATTAATCAGTATTTTATTACCGCGACTTTCATAACCTTGTTTTGCCAATAATTTACATATATCGGAAATTGGAAAATCGTTAAAACTTGTCCCATCTCCAAAGAGTCCTAGTTCAAGTAGAACCATTCCCAAAAGGGTTTCCTTTAATTGACCAATTGTCATGCGAGAAGGAATTGCATGGGGGTTTATAATGATATCTGGTCGTACCCCATCTTCGCCAAACGGCATATCAGATTCAGGTAAGACTACGCCTATAGTACCCTTTTGACCATGTCTCGACGAAAATTTATCCCCAATTGTCGGTTTACGTCTAGTTCTAATTCTAACCTTTGCAAAAGTATATCCGTCACCATTTCTATGAACATAATTTTTATCAATATAACACTCCTCGTGAGTTCTATGAGCTTTGCTATGATCTTGATATTTTATTACCTTAGTATGATCATTACGATTTGCTTTAATAGGAATTACTTTACCAAGTATGATATCTTTGTTTTCAACGAGTGTATTTTCTGGAATTACACCTTTATTATTTAACTTATTATAATTTCCGAATTTCATTCCTTTGGTCTTTGAAGCATCAGGTTTACATCTAATCTCTTCATCTCCGTGAATTTTCTTGTCCTCATCTTTATCAGAATGATAAATAGTGGCGCAAAATAATCCTCTATCCAATGCTGCTTGATTGAATATAATACTATCTTCCTGATTATAACCGGAATAACACATGATTGCCACATTAACCATTGTCCCAGATGGAATCAAATTTAATTTCACAAAATTCATTAATCTTGTATCTACCAAAGGTCTCATTGGATAATGTAAGATATATGCGGTTTTATCCATTCTATTATCAAAATTTGTAGCATACATCCCCATTGCTTGTTTTCCCATCGCACATTGATAAGTGTTTCTCGGCGATTGATTATGCTCTGGAAATGGAATACACGACGCTAGAATACCAAATATAGTACTCGGATGGATTTCACAATGAGTAAAATTGTATTTGAATTTATCTTCATGATCCTTGAGCATTTTATTTGCAGTCATTGCTATCATAGAATAGTTTTGCTCTTCCGGATCTAAATATTCAATTATTGAATCTGAGATTTCATGATTCAACATTAAATCGTCCCACTTTAACTCTCCCGAAAAGATTTTTTGAGATATTTTTTCATCAATGAGTAAATTATTATTTTTAACACGCAATAGTGGTCGTGTCGGCCTTCCTGCATCATTACATATTCTTATTTCTTGAAATGTACAATCAAATACAATTCCTGTATAAATATTTAAAATACCATCTGCCTTTTTTTCTTTCAAGAACTTATAAAGTTCAATAGGTTTATCAGTAATACCTATCCAAGCACCATTAATTAATACCTTTACTTGATCATATAATTCGTGTGGTTCACATTCATCAATAGGTTGAATGCGCGGTTCAACAATATCATATATTGGCTTACTATTAGATCGAATTGTCATATGCGCCAGATATGATAAATTTTTAACTACGCCTACAGGAGCTCCCTCTGGGGTCTCTGCTGGACATAAGTACCCCCAACCTGTACCATGAAGCTTTCTTGGAGGGATTAGCTTTCCACTTTTATCAATGGGCGTATTTACTCGCCTTAGATGCGAAAGACTCGAAACATATGTTAAACGATTTAATACCTGTGCAACACCCACCTTATTCGAATTTGAATTTTTAACTCCAAAATCTCCAGTCGCCAAAGCTCTCTCAATGCCATTTTCAATTGTGGTAGATTTTACAATTTTATAGATATTAGTACGATTGATAATATTCAAGAAGTTTTCAGTTGATCTCCAAGATCCATTATTGATTTCCCTGACAATTTGTTTGGACATATCTTTCACTAATTTATTGAAATAATTCCTGAATAAATTATTTAAAAGAGTTCCAGTCAAATCAATACGTTTATTTAAATAAGAATCACGATCATCTATTTTTCGCCAACCAAAGCTTGTTGAAAGCAATTTATTTGCCATATATCCCAGAAAATATACCTTTTGTTTCTCGGTAGGACAATGAGGAAATAAATCATTATTCAAAACATTAACTGTAAATTCTTTCTTTTTTCTTTCACCCGTCTCCTTATCCATATTAATAGGCGTATACATTGCATACGATACTATATAATTCAATGCATCTTCTTTTGTAAGGTATTCGTTTGATTCAATAATAGAAGCTTTCAAAGCATAAAGCATCTTTTTCATTTTCTTTGCCTTGGTATTCAGAATAATGAATGAACAAATCTTTTCATCTTCATTGATTCCCAATGCACGAAATAGTATAAATAGTGGTATAGGTTGTTTAATTCTGGGAATTTGAATTTGAATTGGATGTCCGAATCCATTATTCTTTGTACAAATTACAACTTTAATTTGTTTTGGAGATATACATTTGAAATCGGGAATCGATTTGATTTCTGCTGCCCACGACCATTTATTGTTATTTTTTTTAATATTAAAACACATCACCCTATTTTCCGCAGCCCTTTCTTGCGCAATAACTGTCTTTTCCGAACCATTAATAATAAAATACCCTCCGGCATCAAATCTACATTCTCCAGTAATATCCGCATTTAAATGAGAATTCTGAGTCAAAACACAAATCTCGGATTTCACCATAATTGGTAATTTCCCAATATGGATTTTGGGTAACTTTTTATAATGCGTTTCGCACTGTTGAAGATTTTCGCCAGATCTGTGTATAATTTTAATATCCAGATCCAGTGTCATGGCTGATGCATAAGTAAAATTACGCATTCGTGCTTCTTGTGGATACATAATTTTTGTAGCTCCATTATTTTCATGAATTTGCGGTCGATAAATATTAAAATTTGTAAATGTAATGATTAATTCTAGTTTATATTTTTGACTTTCTTCATCATAATCCTGCTCAGAATGGATAGTAACGGGGTTAAACATGTCAATCGTTTTTTGAATTTGCGTGGTTGCAAAATCATTATACGATTCAAGTTGATGACGTATGCACCTTGTTAAATGTTGACCCTTGAAATAAGTTTCGATAATCTTCCATGATAATTCGTCTGAGACGTTCCTATTATTAGACATGATTTCCAAAGACATTATGAATTAATTTATATTTCAATTTATCTTTAAATAGTAATTAAAATAGTAATCAAAATAATATTAGGTTAATATATATGAGTAAACCAAAAAATCCTAATAAAAATACGGACCCTAGTAATAATAATAATATAAATCTTATAATTACAAATGACCCAAGTAAAAATATTATAAAAAATCCCTTTATTCTACCCCTACAAGATTCTAAGGAAAATAAAACGAATACGATTAAAGACGTACCTACTGATAATAAAAAAACAGATATAAATAGTAATAATGTATTATTCACAATGAAAATGAATAGTGTTTTGAATGAATTAAGAAAGAATAGGGAAGGTAATAAGAGCAATAACGATAAAAATAATAAAATATTTGCAAATAGTTTGGATTTAACATTTAAGGATCTTGAGGATCCTAGCAGAAATCTTTCGCTAATTCCATTTACTAAACCCAAAAATAAAGAGGATATGAATGATATAATAAATAAAATTCATAAGCGTTATAATTTTTTATATAATAAAGATGCTTCAGCGAATAATGTTAAATCGGTAATTAAGCCAAAACGTATATTTAAGAATACGGGAATGCAATTTCCGCCTCTTCCTCCCCCACCTCTACCAAATAAATTTGACTCTTTATTTATCCAAGGTCGTAAGGTGCGATCAAATTCATTGAATGCTAAAACTAATACAAATAATGTAAATTGGGCACCGGGTGAAAGTTGGACTAATTGGGATAAAAAATGGTCTCCACCACGCGCTAAATTTCCCCCACCACCTCCGCCGTTAAGTATCAAAAAAACAAAAGTTGTCATAGAAAGAGAAATTAACGGATTAAATGATCTTTTAAAATTAATAGAAGATTTTCCTTTAAAAGTAGATATAGAATACAATATAAACATGAAAGCTATACATGATATTAAGGCGCCTCTCACTGACCTAGATAATATGATAGGAATGCACAAGTTAAAAGATTCAATCATTGATCAAGTCATATTTTTCTCTCAAGAATTGCATAAGGATAATGATTTTATGCACACTGTTATATACGGTCCTCCTGGAACTGGCAAAACAGAAATTGCTAAGATAATGGGCAAGATATTTTCATGTATTGGCGTATTAAAAAATAATAAATTCAGAAAAGTAACGAGAGCGGATCTTATAGCTGGTTATTTAGGACAAACTGCCATTAAAACAAGAGATGTAATTGCGGATTGTTTAGGAGGTGTGCTTTTTATCGATGAGGCGTATGCTTTAGGTAATAGAGAAAAAAGAGACAGTTTTGCAAAAGAATGTATAGATACGTTATGCGAAGGATTAAGTGATCATAAAGACAAACTAATGGTTATTATCGCGGGATATGAAGATGATCTAAATAAATGCTTTTTTTCTTATAATCAAGGCTTAAATTCAAGATTTCCGTGGAGATTTCATACCGATGATTATAAAGCACCCGAGTTAAATCTCATTTTTCAGAAAAAGGTAAAGGAAATTGGGTGGTCTACAAAAAAAGAGATTCCGGACAGTTGGTTTGAATCAAAAATGGAATACTTTAAATATTTTGGCCGCGACATTGAAACATTATTGGCAAAGACAAAAATAGCACATGGTAGGCGCGTTTTTTGTAAATCGCAAGATGAGAAACGTGTTCTAACCATTAAAGATCTGGATAAGGGATTTGACATGTTCATTGATAATAATGAAGTGCGTGAACGTAAAGGGAAATCCCAAAGTATCATACAACATATGTATGTATAAATCCGTTTATTACGCCTCTTTTTAATAGATTATTTTATTAATATGAGTGCAAGAAAAACCATTCAAATTAATCCCGATTTTTTTAAACTTAGTGGAAAAGGTAAAACTCGGAGAAAAAAAGAGAAGAGGGAAAAGAGAAAAGATCTTAGAATGTCTATTAAGCCAAATAATATCAAAAAAAAATTAATGGCAAAAATCAAAGAACATCAAAAGCAAAAAGCTGACGAAAATATAACTACTCTTTCTCTAAAAAAAGACGAAGAAGCGCAAGAAAAATTTACTAAAGATTTCAATAAACAAATTGATTATTTAGAAAAAATTATTGGAAATAAAAAAGAGAAAGAGCGTAAAAAGAAAAAAAGAAAACGAACGCGAAAACGACCAGATACCGTCAATTCAAATACATCTGAAATTAAAACATCAATTTCGACATCATCTATGAAAACATCTACAGCACCACCGTATGGTTGTTTAAAAAATGGAACAAAGCCTACCTATTCTCAATATAAAAAAACTTTGAAAGTAAGAGAAAAAATCTCATTTCCTCCAGAAAATATTGTTCCCAATTTAGTACCAAAAGAGAATACACGCGAAGATAAACTTAATAAACTTAAAAAACGATTGGCTACACCTAAAAAAGCGAAACCAATTCAACGGTTAGTTTCAGTTAAAAAAACAATTAAAATTTATAAATTAGGAAAAAACAAAAAGGACGGTAATATCGGGGTGTTAGTTAAATCTGGAAAAACGCGAAGGTTAATTCGTAAAGAACATGAAGTATTGCGTAAAAAATGTGTATCAGAGATTAAAAGTTATCTTAGAAAACACAATCTCATTAAAATTGGTTCATCGGCCCCTGAATCTGTTTTAAGGCAGATATACGAAGACTCATTTTTAGCCGGCAATATATATAATAAAAATCCAGATAATCTACTGCACAATTACTTAAATGATGAGACTTTTAATTAATTAAATGATATTAAATACATTTTAGATCTTTATATAAATGACATTAATTGCAGATTATATAAAGAATGAAAATAAATATATTAAGCGATATGGACCAAAAACAATGTTTTTGATGCAGTGTGGTTCATTTTTTGAGGTATATTGTTGTAAAAGCAATGGTTCTTTTTTAAATAATAGAATTGTTGAGTTTTCACAAGTTTGTGAAATGAGAATCGCAAATAAAAAATCAAAACATGAAGGGATGCCCGTTTATATGTCGGGATTCCCCGAGATTCAATTGGATAAATACATCAAAAAGTTGAATGAATCTGGATATACAGTTCCTGTATGGATACAAGAACCTACGAATCCTAAAATTAGGAAAGAGTATGGTATATTTTCACCCGGTACCAATTTTGATTTAACTCAAAATCAAATATCTAACAAAATAATGACCGTATGGATCGAAATGTATGATAAAACAATGTTGAATAAAAAACCTAGAGTGTGTTGTGGAATCGCTTGTATTGATATTATATCAGGAGACGTTATGACATTTCAGAATCAGGAAGAATATTTTCATTGTCCAACAACATTTGATGAATTGGAGAGATTTTATTGTAGTTATAAACCAAATGAACTCACAATAATTCACAATTGTACAGATTCACAAATCAATGATATAATTTCATTTGCGGATATTGACAGTAGTCTTATTCATTTACTTTCAATGGATGATAAGAGTAGTGAATGGACACCTGCTATTAAAAACTGCCAAAAAGAAACTTATCACGAGGTAGAACTTACTCGATTTTATGATATACCTGATTATGATTTATTTTATGATACGTATAAATTAAGAGAACGAAAATTTTCAACTCAAGCTCTTGTATTTTTATTAAATTTCTTGGATTTTCATAATAATGATCTTGTAAAACAATTAAAAATGCCTACGTTTATAAATATTGACGAACGTCTTAGATTGGGGAATCACTCATTAAGACAACTTAATATTATTAGTACGGGTCGCAGAGGTAAACTATCATCTTTGGAATCTTTGGTAAATAAATGCAAGACTTCTATGGGTAAAAGATGGTTATACCATAAGTTATTAAATCCGGTTACTGATCATAATTATTTGAAAAAGGAGTATGCTATTCAAGAATATATATTAAAAAATGTAGAATATGATGAGATTTACTCATTATTAGGAGGGATTACTGATTTTGAAAGATTATTTCGTAAGATAATTTTGGGTAAAGTTGCGCCATCAGATTTGTCGATGTTATATGATAATTTAAATATAGTTTCTCAAATTCATAAAATAACAAATGCTG
>JAAHTH010002490.1_pt1 | contig 13327 bp, 19 predicted proteins | sample 6116091 | NCBI WGS metagenome assembly JAAHTH01 (sample SAMN13939990, study PRJNA603662) | sponge metagenome | isolation source: marine sponge | host: Mycale hentscheli | place: New Zealand | collected 2006
AGCTTTAGATCCTAATTTTCCTAAAAAACTACCTAGACCACCTTGAGCTTTAATACCAATTCCAGGCATAAAATACGCTCCTGCAGCTAACATAGCTGCTTTACCTAAATCAGATTTAGCAAATTTTTTAACACCTTTACCTATTTTTTTAACGCCTTTTTTAAGACCCTTTGCAAGTTTACCTAAAAAATAACCTTCTCTAGGTACAGCGTCTATAATTCCGCCTTGATTATATAAATTTCTCTGCATTTGTCCTCTTGTAATAGTCATAGTTTTTAAATGAAAAGCAGGCGTAATTCCTGAAAGTAAGTTAATTTACTAGTTTTTTAAAGACTAGTCAACTTTTTTAAGAGCATGTATTGGAGTACCTTCATATCTATACTCTCCTACATGAACAACGTTTTCTGTCATAATAGCGTGTACTTTACCACCAATATTTTTCCATAATCTACAAAAATTAAAATCTTCCCCATAATACTTACCTGTTTTTTCATCAAAATAAGTATCAAAAAAGTTATATAACCATTCATGTGTAGTATTATTTCCATTGACATTTATAGGTTGGTTGATCTTTAAATGTTGATATTCTTTCATCATTTTCTCAAAAACATGTCTTTTAATTAAAAGACATCCAGCAGGCACGCTTTCTACTTCTGCAATTCCGTTTTCATATAATTTTAAATTATTGTTTTCATCTGCTTTAATTGGCCATTCACAGCCTATCGTTTTTAAATTATCTTTATTGGTTATTCCTTGATCTTTCACTGCGCTTATTATTTTATCCCAAGTAATACATTTCATTGGATAAGGAGCAGCAATCACGTCTTTGTCTGCATCAATCATTTTCATAATTGTTTCATATTTAAATTCAATATCAGAATCAATAAATAATAAATAATCAGTTTTTGGATTATTTTCAGGTTTAAAAAAATCATTTACACATAAATTTCTTCCTTGAGTAACTAAAGAAGACTTATTAATTCCTACATTTAAAAGAGTTTTGTTAATAAAACATCTGTTTTGAAATGAAAGAACAGATAAAAAATAGTGTATTGATAAATTACTATGAACTGGAGTTGCTAAAAATATACCTGGTTTTTTATTATTTTCTTTTTTAGGTGTATCGTCGTTATTTATCCATATGGGTTCATTATTTTTAAAATTACTCATTTGTTATTCCCTCTAGAAACGAGCTCCATTGATTACCTATTTTATTCCAATTATAATTTAAATGAGTATAGTTAACCTGATGTTTAAGATGTTGAATACTTTGTTCGGTGTAAAGGTACTCCGCACAAGCTTCAATTGATCTAGCAAATGTTTTTGCTAAGTTTAGATGATCTTTTTGATATGGAATATAAGAACAGTATTCAGCCCCTGTTTCAAATAAAGCTCCATAATTTGTTGTTATACAATGTAAACCTGCTCGCATAGATTCTAATAAAGAAATACAAAAAGTTTCTTCCCAAATACTAGGATAAGCAAATATATCATACTTATGTAAATTTTCTTTTATATATTCATTTGGTTTATAGCCAATGTAATTTACATTAGGTAATTGCTCTGCCTGATCATATAAAGCTTTAAAAGCATCATCATTAGTCTTTTTAAAAGATTCACCATATACTTCAGTTGAAGAATATACATCTAAAATAATATTTCTGTTATTTATCATTTGCATTGCAGCAAGTAAAACACTTAAACCTCTCCAAGGTGTAGGTTGAAATATAAGTCTAATTTTATCTTTTTTATTTTCTAAATCTCTTACCTTTATATGATCTAAACCATTTTTAATAACAAGACATTTTTCTCCTGGTAAATCAAACATCATTCTAAATTTTTCAAAGTTCCAATGTGAATTAAATACATACCAGTCATATTTATTATGATTAGATTTATCTTTAAACCATGGATGTAAATTGGGTTGATCATAAGAATTTTTTTGCCATAAAATATTTTTCTTTTCTGGATGAAGAGATATTTTTTCTGGCACAGAAGTACATATTTGTACTTTATCCAATAGTTTTGGATCTACATGGTTTTTTAAATATTCGAACTGAAGCTCAGTTCCTCCTCTAGGTTCTTTCATATATCCTCTTATTTCATTAATTTATGTAAAACTTCTAAACCTTTAGGACTTACTTGAACAGTAACATCTTTTATAATATCATCTGGTCCGGCTTCTATATCCATTTTAGCAGCTTTCTCAGTTTTAAAAGTCTGTCCTGTTTTTTTGTTTCTCCAGGTTTCGACTGTCTTACATTCTATTTTTTCTAACTTATCCATTCTCTTGTGATCTATCTACCAGAAGATAGCTCACTTGTCCAGTGATCTCGTTTGCTACATCTGCTTGCATTTTTAATACATCTCCTGCTTCTAGATTTATAATATCTTTTGCAAGATTTTCTGTAGACTTATTTAATTGAGCATGTGCAATTTCAACATCTGAACCCCCAGATTTTTTTAAAAATAAATCTACATCTACATTACTATTATCTTGATGACTTGTTTGTACTGCTTTTACAATAGCAATAGATGATGTATTAATAGTCAACACTGTAGTTAAATTAGTTGTTGTTAAATCAAATGTTTCACTTTTATAAAAATTTGCCATTAGCTAAGAAACCATTCAAATTGTTTTTGTTCGTTTTTAAGATCTTCTTGATAACCAAAGTTAAGTTGGTTTTTCATTGTATCTAATGCTTCTAATTGTTGACGTTGATTAGATACGTCATATTCTTGAGAAGGCTCAGGTATATAAGTTGTAACTTTTGCCATTATTTTCTACCATCTGGTTGTATGTCAACACGGAATGTACCATATCTCCAGTTGTCATCCAATGAAGTATTTTCTACTTTTATACTTGCGAATCTTCCTCTAACTCTCGTGTCTACTTTATTTGTAGTAGGTTGAACTCTAAAAGAAGACGTAGTAGTATTTCCTCCTTTTGAATAATCTTTAGTATTTAAAATTACATCTGCGCTTCCTATAAGATTTTTAAAATCAGGTAAAAATCTTCTAATATGTAACATAAATTCTCCATCTCCACCTTGAGTTAAATCAAAATCTCCTGATTGAATATATGCTTCAATCGCAACTGGATTTGAGTTTAATCCAATTTCATTAACTCCAGTTTCATGAGCAAAGTAAGTAGAAGCACCGAATCTATCTGTAGCTCCCTTTATACCTGGAAACTGTGGGACAGCTGAAGCATCGTAAGAAGTTGCATAAGGTAAACTATATGTACCAGAATCAGCATAAGTTGTTCTACTTAAAGTATTTATAGACCAAACGTTTTCTACATAATTATAAATTAAACCTCTGTTATTTTGAATAGCAGGATTACCTAAAGGTGTCCCTGTTGGATAAAACCAAACAATTTCATTATATAAAGAATTATGTTCTGCATAAATTGTTTCAGCAGAATTAAAGTTTACACCTGGATTATTTCCTCTTGTTGTAAACACAAAATCTTCTACGAGTGATGGTAATATTTTTACAGTACCATCATAAACAAAAAAACCACCTGATAAACCCATCCAATATACATTACCATTAGCAAACGCTACAGCATGTTGACCAATACATCCACAGTTTGTACCTACTTGTCTAATAGAAAAAGTAAAGGGTGGACCTACGAACTGCATTACATATGCTGCAGTATCCGTTAAAACTAAAACATAATCTTTACCAGAAACGGCTGATACAATTCTGTTACCAGCATCTAGTCTAAATGTTCCTGCAGTGTTTGTTGCGGTTGGTAAATAATTACTTAAAGATTCTTGGTCAGAAAATCTTATAAACATCGGATCTTGTGTATTAGGATCACCAATGTCTTGCTCTGTTCCAAAATGAAATAAATGTCTATCTCTATCAGAAACAACTGTTAAACGAGAAGATGTGGGAGCTCCTGATATAACAACAGCTCTTGTGTCTAACGGATTTGAAACTCCTGGATTCCATGAAAAAGTTCTACCATCTTTAATTGTTGCAACCAATATTTCTCCAAAGTTATCTAAAGACCAACTTCCTGGTTCTAGTACAACATTTGTTTCATCTGTTTCTTCTCCCCATGCATTAAACTCATCGTCATTTATAACTGTGCTTCCAGTCGCGTGATAAACAGCTTCAGTGCTTTCTTGACCACGAACACAACCTGTTAAATCATTTGTAGACTTGCCTGTATAAGTTATTATTTCACCTCTAGTTATAACAGTCGCTGTATTACCGTGAGCAGTTGCAGGTGTATCATCTACACCTCTTGTTAAACCTGTTAAGTCATTTGAGGATTTACCGCTGTAGGTAATTTTTTCATCACCAATAAATATAATTCCTTGAGATGGAAATGTGCTTGCATCTATTAAAGTTAATGAAGTTGCAGAATCTGTAATTCCTCCATTTAAACTACTAGAAGTGCCTCTTATTAAAATTGATCCAGAAGTTGGAAAAGCACTTGCATCTGTTAAAGTAATCGTAGTTGCTATGTCAGTTATCTCACCATTCAAAGTTGTAGAAGTTGCACCATCATCTTCTCCTCCCCATGTTTCTGTTCCCCAACCATAACCATAAGTTTGAAAGGTAGGACCAATACTTACATAAGGTGTAATTGTTGCTGTTCCACTTGTAGCAGAAGCATTTGCATTTTTTTCTAAATCAATTGTAAAAGTTGTAGCTGTTGGTACAGTTAAAACTTCAAAAACGTCTGTTGTAAAATCTGTATCTATGTAACCACCAGGTAAACTACCTACTGCACTAAATCTTATGTAACGACCAACTGCTAAGTTGTGAGAGGAAGAGGCTATTACAGTTACAAGAGATGATCCGCTAACTGTAGTAAAAGCATTACTTGCAATCGTAATTGCAGTATCTAAAGGTGTAATATCGTAAAATTTATCTTCATAATAAATTGCTAAAATTTGTGATGTTCCTAACGCTGCATATTTTTTTCCATCTAATGCAGACCATGTGTGCTGATCTCTTGCAGGCCCTGAAAAAGTTTCTTGACCTATTGCTTGCCAACCACCTATTTTTTCAGGTTGACTATATCTAAATCTAATATTATCAGCGTCAATCCACTGCCCTTCTGCTCCAGAAGGTGTGTCAGTCTTATTAATACCGGGACGAATAATTGTATTTTTTAAAGCCATAACTTATGTATATAAACAAATTATGGAAAAATCTATTTTTTTTCTGGTAATATATTTAAGTTTTTTTGATTATTTAAAATATTATAAGTCTTTTCATTAGATTTTACCATTTCATTTCTAAAACTTTCAATAGCTGCTCCTGCTTGTCTTGTTTGTTGAGAATTTTCTATTGTTAACAAAGGTAAATAAGAAACAGCACATCCATATTCATCTTGTGGTTCACCTGTTTGTGGATTAGTTCCTCGTATATGAATAAACCACGCGCAATCAAATTTTTTGCAGGGTTTAAAATTATGTAAAGGACAATTGTTCTTTATCTCTAGTTTCATTAATCCTTTGAAGCTAATATAATATCAACGTATTCTATATCTAAATTAAAATTGTGATTGTGTGAAGCTCCAGCTAAACTACCACTACCATGAGAGTGACCTGAACCACTACCTTGATAATCAGTATAAAATCTTTTTGCTCCACCGGCATTTCCATCATTTCTAGTACCCGCTGAAACACTAGCGCCTGTACCAAATTCACTATGACCACCTGCTAAGTGTCTGTGTGAAGGCATTTGAGATATACTTAAAGCATGAGAAGAAGTGCTTCCAGATATACTAACGGATGTACTGCTAGTGTTTTTACTGGTATTTAATGCATTTGTGAAAGAGTTGGTTCCACCTGTTGTAACAGAACCGTTTACAACTCTTAAAGCTTTATTATTATGTGTTGTAATTTTAGTAAAACCTGTAGGAGCTGCCGTTTGTTGAAATAACATAACTGTTCCCGAAGGTATTGTGCTTCCTACTGCATTTATATTTGTTCCATCAGAAAAAACTATCTGACTTTGATCTTGTTGTAAATTTATTCCTGCGACTTCTGATACAGTTTTGAAAGTTAAATTATTTCCATTGTGTGTAGTTGAATCCTTTAAAACATACATTTTTTCTATGTTATCTGGAATAGTAATAGTAGTGTCTGTACTTAGAGCCCCTGTAAACTCAAGAACCATATTTCTAGCGTTTGAGATAGAACCATTAGACATAACTAATGACACATCCGAACTTGCATCTATTTCTTGGTAACCACCAACTGCTTGTTGTACTAAATTTAAATTTGTATTTGTTTTAGTTCCCCATGTACCAGCGTTTTCACCAGTAGCCATTAGTTCAAGTTTCAAATCTGAAGAATATGTTGATGCCATACTTTACTTTATCCTTTATGTGTAATTTTGTCAATTACCCTGTGTCTACTTCTGTCCAATTTGTAGTAATTCCTGTTTGAATTTTTGACCACGTTATAGGTATATTTACACTTCCTAAACTAGTGTTTGCAGTAAGTTGTGTTACCGGAACGAGAACACCTAAACCGGCTCCTACACTAGATAGTGATGAATTCATGCCTAAACCAGTTACCTCAAGTGATTTCCCTACTAAGATATTAATATTTCCTAAAGCAATACCGGCAAAATTTGTATTTAATTCAATTGGATAGTTTACATTATCTTCTTCTACCGTTGTAACACTACCTACAGCCGAGTTTTCTAAAACAAGCTCGTTGATAACTACTTGATTATTTGTACCTCTAGGGAGGGCTGTACCTGAATTGTTAAAACCCGATCCGCTTGAAAATGTGTCTGCATAGTAATCAGTTCCGCTTTCGGCTCCAGTAAAAGCAGCACTTGGAACAGTATATGATGTTTGTGTTACATCATATTGAGCGATGTAAGAACTTCTAAAATTAGCTATGAACCCATCAAAATTTTTAAATCTATAATCACTGGTAAGACTCCCTAAAACCATTTCCTTAAGCCTTAATGAATAACTAGTATTTATACCCCCAAAAGGTACAAACATTAAACCTAAACTACTAAAGTCTGTTGTTCTGCTTGTACTATAAAGCGCACTTGTAAAATTACCATCTGAGTTAATATCTCGAACAAGCACTTCACCATCAAACAAAATTGAAACTTTATTATCTTTTCTAATAATAGCCAAATGGTACCATGTAGATGGATCAAGAGGTGTAGCTGCTCCAGAGTTTTTTCTAGTAGTAAAAGATGCAATACTTCCACCTGTCTTACCAGTAGTATTTGTTATTGTTATTTCACCACTAGCCGAAATTTGTACAAGAAAGTTTCTTCCAAAATTAGTATTTGCTAAACCTGAATTAAGTGGTATAAAAAATACACTTCCTTCAGGATCATCAGTTCCATTTCCTCTTATAAAACATTCTAAAGTAAAATCATTTAGTCCCCAAGCTATTCTTCCAAATGCAGGAACGTAACTTGCGTTAGATCCAGGAGTTACTCCTGTAAAATCATAAGAATTAATACCTGAAAATGGAACCGTAGTTGAAGCAGTTATACCTGCATTTACTAAATTATATATATTGGTTTGAAGCCCAGCACCTACGACAAAATCTGCCATTGGGTTTCTCCTTAAGCTATTCTAATAATAGCTGCTGCAGTTGTAAAAGCAGGAAACTGAATTGTAAATGTACCAGCTGTCACTGATTTATCCGAACCAAAATCTAAAACTGCAACTGCAGCGTTTGATGTAACTGCTGAAGATGAATTATAAATTAATGCACCTCTTGATGAAATAGTTACTCCGGTAAATGATATATCTTGAAAATCTACAATCGCAGTGCTTGTAGCAACAGATGTTCCACCATTAATTAAAGTTCCTCCACCTGCAGTGTATTGTCCGCTATTTGGAATTTCTTCAGTTGTTGAGTAAGCAGTAGTTGATGCATTTAAAGTTGCATTAGATGTGTATAAAGCTAATTTAAAAGTATCTCCACCCGCTGATCTAAAATCCATATCTCCATCAACAAGACTTTTTTTAAAAGAATCTGCTAAAGCTTGTGTTATTGCCATAATTTTTCTCCTATTGTTTACTTAATCTTGGAACTCCATCTTGATACTCGTCTCTTCTTCTTCTACCCACTTGCTCAGCTAAGAAACCTTGAACTGATTGTGTGTATTTTTGTTCATAAAATTGAAGCATATCTGCAGGACCTTTTAAAAATCCATACGCTTCAACAAGACAAGCATACAAAAGACCGTTTGGAAATTCGTCACTTAAGTATGTATTTGTATTAGTACTCGATAAACCTTCTGGTTTCAAGATGTAATTTACTTGAATTGCATAAGTATTGTCAGGGATAGGGGCTAAAGCAATTGTATTTTCATCCCAATTTGCGTAGTATTTAGGTTGTCCTCCTTCTCCTGTGGAATTAAATTCTGAAATAAAACTAGTATCTCTTTTTTCTAAAAAAGTTCTTGTTGTCCCTGCGTTGAAAGTTGTACCATCCGAAACTTGAGCAGATCTAATAACTAAAGTATTTAGAGGGATATCTATAAATCTTTGCCCATTTACTAAATTAGAGGTATCATAACGTCTATTATTATCTGAATCTACATCTCTTAATAATCTAAATTCAGCGTCTTGAATAAAACCATTAACAATAGTAGGTGTTAAAACATTTGCGTCTACTTCTGTGTAATCTCTAATTTTTGTTACTAATTCGTCATATGTCATGGTGTTAATGTTACTGGACCTATTGATGCAATAGCTCCACCTCCTCTTGTTGTTTGTGTTGCAGCAGAACTTAAATTAACTGTTAAATTAGTAGTTGTAGCTGAAGTTACTACAAAAGACAAATTATTAAAATTAGGGGCTCCTAAAATCGAAGAAACATTTCTAAAAACAACCACATCATTCACAGTTCTCGGACTGTTGATGGCCATAGACACTGTCATAGTAGTAGAACCGTTTTCAAAAGAGAAAGGATTACTAGTCAATAAAGCAGCTACTTTAGGTTCTGTTCTTGCAGGTCTTGCATTTCTTAATCCTTGTGGATCAGCTACTATAGGTCTTGGTTCTAACTGTGGATGTTTCTTTTCATACTCTGAAATATGAACTCTTGCACCGTTCCATTCTATCATCATTTCAGAGTATGGAAATTCTAACCCTGAACGATCAGAAATAAATTTTGCATATTTCCCTGAAGATAAATTAGACACTTGGATTATACGTTCTCGGACTTATAAACGAGCTGCTAGAAGAGCCGTCTTCTCTTAGCGCTCTTTGAAGTTCATCTTCATAAAGAAGTTTTAGTTCTTGAATTCTTGCAGGTGCTTTTTTAATTGCAAGATAATAAGCTAAACCTGCGGTCATACAAGGAACAAAACGATAAGGTACATCTGCTACATTTGTATAATCACCTGCGTCTTTAATTCTTTTAACATAAAAATAGTTAATAGTATTTCCTGCTTCATTTGAGCCAGGAGCTAGATACAAAGTAATTGTAACTCTATCTATAAATCTTTGAACCCAATATTGAGTAGGTAAACCTGTTTCAGTTTTATTTGATAAAGCTTGATATGCAGATCTATTTATTTTTGTAAGGGGAAAGTCAACATTTTGTGAGTTTCTATAAACAGCTTCTAAAACATCATCTACTCCATAAACTGCTGTAGCATCAGATATTCCATCTGAAGGATCTCTAAACATTGTATATTCAGATTGACCATCAACTAACGTTAAAGAATTATTTGCAACTTCCCAATAATGAAGACCACGATTAGCCCATTCTTGAAACATTATGTTTAAAGAACGTCTTGCAGATTTTAAATCATAGCCAGAGTTAACTTGTAATCCAAGTCTTTCGTATGATTCTTCTATAACTTCATCAATAGAAAAAGTTGATTCAAATTTACTAGTTGTGGCTATTGCCATTTAATACTCCTAGTCGTATTGTTTTAGCCACGTACATACAACAGTAGCGGTATCTCCTGATGTGTGAGCTGGCATTATTAAATTAACGTCTCCTGTAACTCCAGCCGCATTGGTATTTTGTAACCCACCAAAAGCTGAATAGTCATAAGACATTTCTCCATTTAATGTTTGAAATATAACATCAGTTGTAGCGTCCCATGCTAATCTAATAGCATGTGTGTTATTTGCTGAAACGTGAAAATCTACTTTAATTAATTTAACTCTTGTACAAGGTCTTCCGTTTGCAGTAGTGGATGCACTTTTTGTTAATTCAGAAACATCAACTATTTTTGTTGTATTACCTGTACCATCACCTACTACATTGTAGTGAGTTATTAATCTTTTTGCACCGTCAAATACGGTTGTGTTTAAAACTGTGTCTGCCATTTTTTCTCCTTTTAAAGGACGCCTGCATTACCAGGCGCCCCGAGTTTATTATTTATTATTAATTTGACGGAATAGTAGCTGGCGTTGCTATTTGTTCCTCAATACTCTTACTTATACTTTGATACTGTATGCCTAAACTTTTGTTTACAGCCTGTTCGGTTTCGACTCCAATATAAGGAATAAGATTTACATTATCAGCTAATGCAAGACTTTTTTCAGTGCCTGAAGTAACTGCAGTTCCTGAAGTTCCTGCTGTAGTAGTTACATTGTACTGAATACCATTTACAAAAATAGATATTTTTCTTTTATCATCTATTTTAATTCTTAAATGATAAGGTCCATTCAACGTTGCTTTATTTAAACTAATCGGTAATCGACTAACATAGTCAGTGCCACTAACGCTATAAACAAAATGTAATTTGTCAGAATCACTAAATGCTTCTCCATTAGCTGAACTTGTTTGATATTTAAAATAAGCTTGAGTAGAGTCAGTTGCAATTAAACTAACATTAGTTAGTTTTAAACCTGCCCAAAATTTTGAAGGGTTTTCTGCATTTTCAGGTATATATATTGAACATTCCCATTCAACTTCGTTTTCTGTTCCAAACTTAGTACCTGTCCAAGCTGTTTGGTTAAAATCTAAATGTGGAGCAACTATACAGTTATCTCCTGTAGAAGCGTATGTCTGAATTACAATACCAGCACCTTGCGCTGGAAATGTAACAGATTCGTCTGCAGAAGCAGTGCCTCCTGAATTTACTAATTCAAAGTTTTTGTTTGCATTGTCATTTGCAACATTAGCATTAATAGTTGGTTTTTGTAAAAAGACTTCATTTAAAAATTGTCTTTTTGAGTCTTTTATACCGTTAAGTATTTGTGTTTCATTAACACCGTTTTCGTTTATTACTTCGAAACCACCCTTTGATGCGACTGGTCCCGAAAATGTAGTTCTTGCCATAATTATATCCTCCTAGTTTTTGATACATAGTCTCTAGGCCGTCGACTATACGCGTCTACGTATCAATTTAAATTGTATAGTGAAGTTAAATTATAACTAATTTTAGAAAAAAGCAATAGATACTTATAAGTGTTGACCACTTTTGTAGAGAATATATTTAAAGACCTAATTATCCAGCGAAAAGGTGATTTTCACCATCTTTTGGATTACTAGGCTTAGCTTCTTGTGCCAATAGGATTTCTCTGATCGTTTTTTTGATCTGATCTCCTAAAATAGACATATCAGGAGTTATTACTCCTTGGTTCTTAAGAAACAACTGATTCCATGTGGACTCAAGTTGTATTTTTCTTGCGAACAGTGCCATCTTGCTCGTAGCCATCATTAACCTCCTCATAGGTTATGTAAAAATCATTTGTAGTACTATTATACTTCAAATCGTTTTTTTCCCATTCTATACTATTTTCTCCCATATAGTCAATGATTATCTTATGTACATCTTCTATGGTATCCAAAGGTTTTTTACTTTCTACAATAAAATTTGTTTGTATTGGTTTGGTATATATCTTTATTAAATATTTCATTTTTTCTTTCTATCAAAAAGAAAGGCCCCAATCAATGAGGCCTTTCAATAAAATTAACCTTAATTAAATTCCATAAGCAGATGAGTTTTTTAGATACTTATGTAAATTTGATCTAACTACTACATTAGAACCAGCGTCTAATCTAGCATTTCTACCACTAGACCCTGTTCCGATATCAGAAAACTGAACATCATCTACACTATTACCTAGAGAGATAAATTGGAATTGTTTAGTAGACGAAAAATCATCTCTTGTAGACATATCTAGTTTCACAGTAGATCTTCTACCATCACTACTTGTACTAGATGCATCATTGAAACTATAGCCTGCATTGATCAGACTAAGAGTTATGTCTGCATTTGTCTTCATAAGATATAGTTGATACGGATCATCAGTAACAAACTGAGTGTAAGTCAAAGTTCCGTCATACCCACCACCAGAAAAATGAGATAGATCTGATGTTGTATAATGATCAGTAAAAATTGGTTTTCCATTAACATCATCGTATTGAATACCAATAAAAGACCCGTCAACACTTGTATTTGAGTATACTGCTCTTCTAATTCTACGAAGTCCTGATCTTCCTATTCTTATAGGTGCTTGAAAAGTAACTCCGTAGTCTGGTTGTTTCTTACACACATACTCGCTAACCTGAGCTGCATTATAATTTGAACCTAATTTATTTATTGGTTTAAGTCCAAAACCAACTTGAGATATTGCCATAATTTTTTCCTCCTTTAAAATTTTTTATTGCGACATTAAAAGGCCCCAATAAATGGGGCCTTTCAATAAAATTATTATTAATAATTAATATTTTGTACTATTTTGTAAGTATTTAGCGTTATTCAATCTAACTATAACATTACTTCCAGCATCTAAAATAGCGTCTTCAAGATTATAAGATACATTTTTAGATGTTTGAATGTCATCCGGAGATGTTCCAAAAGTTATATACTGTAATGGAAAAGTAGAACTATTCGTTTTACTACTACTCTGTAGTTTAATAATACTTCTTCTACCATCAGAAGAAATACCGTTATTAGTATCAGTAGCTGAAGAGTTCATTCTAAAGTTACCATTCATATTACTAATAGTAAGATCTCCATCAATTTTCATAAGATACAGTTGATATGGATCATCAGTAACAAACTGAGTAAAACTATCATTAAAGCCTGCATTATAACTGTCTGCAATGTCGACGTCATTTCTAACATAATGATCAGTAAACACAGGTTTACCATCGTTACCGACGAATTGAGCACCTACAAAAGATCCATCAATTCCCGTAGATGTACTATAAACAGGAACAGCTCCTGCATTCCCTAAGAACCTTTGAATCTTAACAGGTGCTTGAAACGTCATTTGGTAATTTGGTTTACCAACTCTTCTGTATTCACTTACCTGTGCAGCAGTATAATTTGAACCTAATTTATTTATTGGTTTAAGTCCAAAACCAACTTGAGATATTGCCATAATTTT
>JAAHTH010002294.1_pt2 | contig 13323 bp, 15 predicted proteins | sample 6116091 | NCBI WGS metagenome assembly JAAHTH01 (sample SAMN13939990, study PRJNA603662) | sponge metagenome | isolation source: marine sponge | host: Mycale hentscheli | place: New Zealand | collected 2006
TCTGTTGAGGACTCCAAGGATCAACCAGCTCAGGCTTCTCCCAACACAAAAAAAGGGGAACCCACTACTCCGCCATCTCCTACAGACGAAGCACTAAAGCCTGAAAAAACGGTAGAGCCTGAGGTACGAACGGTTGAGGGACAGATCCTCATGATTGACGAGGATTTGTATGTACTGCGTGGTGAACGAGGTGAAATTCGTATCGAAGTTACGCCCACAACACACATTGCCGAGGCCTTCAAATTTGGTGACCGCATCAAAGCCACCATCTTCAAAAATGACAAAGCCCTAAAAATTGAACGGGCCCCATAAGGGGCCCTTCTGCCTCAATCCCCATTATCATTCATCTCCCTAGAACGACGTGCGATGCGCCTTCATACGTTGCCCTCACCTCTTCGACCATTCATATTGACCTGTTTTCCGACAAAGGAGAAGAACCATGGACTTGCTAACCGATCCCCAGACCTGGCTAGCACTCGGCACGTTGACGGCATTGGAGATCGTCTTAGGCATCGACAATATTATTTTCATCTCCATCCTCAGCTCAAAATTGCCATCGGCACAGCAACCAAGAGCGAGAATGGTTGGATTGGCCGTGGCCATGGTAACACGTCTTTTATTATTGTTTTCGCTCTCATGGCTTATGAGTTTAACAACTCCGTTATTTGCTATGCTCACCCATGAGATTTCAGGAAGAGATTTAATCCTTCTCACTGGCGGCCTCTTTTTGCTTGTCAAAAGCACGTTGGAAATCCATGACAAGTTGGAAGGAGAAACGGCACAGGGGACAACTAAAGCCGCCACGTCATTTGCCGCCACCATTATTCAAATTGCGATACTTGACATTGTCTTTTCTTTGGATTCCGTCATTACCGCCATCGGCATGGCTGATCACGTGCCGATCATGGCCACCGCGATTGTCATTGCCGTCATGGTCATGATGGCTGCTTCAGGCACAATTAGCCGTTTCATTGATGAACACCCCACACTCAAAATGTTAGCCCTCAGCTTTTTGCTTCTCGTTGGTATCATGCTTATCGGGGAAGGCTTAGCTTTTCACATCCCCAAAGGCTATATTTACTTTGCCATGGCGTTCTCGGTCTTCGTTGAAATGCTCAACACCAAAATCCGCACTCGGAGGAAGGCCCCGCTCAAACTCCGTCAACGCTATGCCGAATAAACGTTGCGTCGCAGGAAGCACAGCTTCCTCATTCTCATTGCGCGATGCCTACTGACGAACTAGAGTATTACCTCTTCACCTTTTGGCTTCCACCTTGCCGCTAATTGTTGAGCTTCTTCAATTTGAGCAGGTGTCATTTCTTTCCTCAAGATTGCCAAGGCCTGAATGGCCTGATCCAGACCTTGTTCAGTAGCTAAGGTCGCCCACATGAATGCTTGAATGAGGTCTTGCGGTACACCTTCGCCTTTATAGTACATAAGCCCCAGATGGTTTTGTCCTGCGCCATTGCCTTGTTCAGCAGCACGGCGAAACCATCGCATGGCTTCTTGATAGTTTTGTGCCCCACCAAGACCGAGTCGATGCATCATCCCTAGGTTGTTCTGAGCTGTTGGATTACCTTGGTCCGCTGCTCGACGATACCACTGGCGAGCCTCGGCGTAATCTTGAAGCGTGCCTTGGCCATATCGATACATATACCCTAGCATGTTCTGAGCCGATGCATCTCCCTGCGCTGCGAGTGGTCCCCATTCTTCCAGCGCTGTCTCATAATCACCATGAACATAAGCATCTTCCCCACTCTGAAAGTCTGCCCAGGTATGAGCAGCTAACATGAGAATGAATCCGATAACTATCGAATAGCGTAAATATGTTTTTAGCATTGTTCTTTTCCCTTTCTTCTTGTACTTGTCACTATAACAGATCAAAGTAAGGAATCGGGTACTGTCTGGTTTCGAGGGATGGTCGGATGTCACGACTTCTACGCCGCAACTGTTTGGCTTACAGCCATAAAAGTAGCTGTACTTTGGGCGTCACAGCAAGATTTTTTACCTATTCACAGGCTTCCGAAAAGATACGCCTCACCCCTCCCACTGAAGAACTGACAGTCTTCGGTTGCGGGCGACCGTATTTTTTAACCGTTGAGAATTGTCACAACCAAAATGACCAAGGCTAGCAACCAGACGAGGTAGAGCGTGACCTTCTTCGATGTTGGCTGTTTCCGGATTGGTCTGGCTGCTGCAAGCGTTGTGCGTGATGACCTGCAGAATGTCTCCGACGTGATAGGGAGTTGCTGGGGTTTGGTCGAACGGGTCCAGGACTCCCTCCCGCACGAGGAACAGCCTGGCCCAACAATTTTTCAATCGCGTGAACATGTCGAGCATCTTCAATGGTGACAAAGCTTGTCGCCCAACCCTTTGCATTCATCCGAGCCGTACGGCCAATGCGATGCACATAGTCTTCCGGCACATTGGGAAGATCGTAATTAATAACATGGCCAATGTTCGCGACATCGAGACCACGGGCAGCAATATCGGTGGCTACCAAGATCCGAAACCGCCCTCGACGGAACCCTTCCAATGCCGCACGCCGCTGAGAAAGCCGTCGTCCGCCATGCAACACGGACACACGATGCCCAATTTTTTCCAATGTTTCCGTGAGACGATCAGCTCGATGCTTGGTCCGCGTGAAGACCAAGATTGAATCACCTGCATCTTGCAAGAGTGAAAGCAAAAGTGAGGTTTTATCTGCCGATGTGGTGTGATGGAAGGTATGAGTCACACCATCAGCGGGCTTTGCTCGCTTTGCAACCATGGCATGCACGGGATCTTTTAACGACATTCGTGCAAGATCACCGAGGTCCATTGGCATGGTTGCTGAAAAGAGCAAGGTTTGGCGTTCTTCCGGCAATGCATCGAGAATTTGGTTCAATTGTGGCGCAAAGCCCATATCAAGCATACGATCAGCTTCATCAAGGACCACGATTTGAAGATGCCTTAGGTGAATAGTCCCTTGCCACATGTGGTCTAATAAACGGCCAGGAGTCGCCACAAGAATGGTGGGGCGTTGCCGCAACCCACGCACCTGGGCTTGCATATCACCACCACCGACAATCGTCGTGGCAAAAACCCGACGGGAACAGCCAAGCTGATCCACTGTTTCTTGAATTTGAAAAGCCAGTTCTCTTGTGGGAGCCAGGATAAGCCCACGGGGATGCCCTTTAGGCAAATCCGCGAGTCGTTCAATCATGGGAATGACAAACGCTGCGGTTTTTCCCGTGCCAGTCTGGGCACATCCCATGACATCACGGCCTTCCAGTGCTGCAGGGATAGCACATTCTTGAATTGGAGTCGGTTCAATAAATCCTGTCTTCGTTAAGACTTGTAGCAACTGCGGGGACAACTTAAGCGATTCAAATGATAAAGGCGCACTGCTAGACATAGCTGTAGACATATATATTCCTTACAAAAGGATCGTATTGACACGGAGGCAGAAAACCGAGGGAGGCAGAATCAGGAGGAAGTCCGCTCCAAGCAGGAGTCTGATCGCGATACGATCATAGGGCCCGAAGTCGTTCTGGCATCACCATCGCCGGACCGTTTCAACAGTGATGTCGCTCAAGGTACAGGAGAACCAATGATATGTCAATTAACCAAAAGCCTTGTTGTCTTTATGTTTAGGCAGATTTAGCACCCAATCACGGATGCGACTGCCTTACAATACATTACGCATCCATACGTAATGTAACTCATGCCAAATCCTATTCCGTTTTCTCGAACTGACACCTCATAATTGCACCCAATCGAACTCTAGCCATGAGATGGACTCGGACTAAAGAGCCGGTTTGACACAAATGACATACACTTTTAAATTTGCTGATTCTGCCGCCTGATTATTCACCAGCGTGGTCTCCCAAGAATTAATATTGGGAGGATAATTCGTTTCAGCTGAACAATCCTTACATCCCGGTGCCTTGTACCCTCCGCCAAGCATTATTTTTCCAGGTGAACAGCTCATGAGCACAGTTTCCTTTTGGCCAGCAGCCACGGAAAAATTTCCACTCTCCAGCCGTTCCCATCCGACCACGCCACTCCCACCAGTTTGCCCAGCTCCTGCTTGGCCTGCTTCTCCAGGTGGTCCCGCAGGCCCTCTTTTCCCAGCAGGCCCTCTTTTCCCCGCAGGTCCCGCCACACCCGCCTTACCATCACGGCCATTTTCACCTTGCGGGCCACGCAAATCTGTAATTTGTCCAGTGGCCACCATTTTTTTTAATGTCATGGCGACCGTCTTTGAATCAACACTTGGCTCGGCAAGGCCTAGTTTCTTTTTCATCTTGTCATCTTAGCCCATATAGTAAGAAACCTAAAGAAAGAGCAGCGCCAAAGACAATGCTAAACACAATCAATAAGAAACTCATGAATGAAAACCCTGAAGATTGAGGTGAGAGAGGTGTTGACAGGTCTTTTCCTGGTTCTAACGCGTCACCCATACCTTGCTTACCAGGCTCTTTGTCACCCCTCACAATAGGGGTCCATTTTTCTTGAACAGGTTTCGACATGATGGACGTTCCTTCTTTTGTTTAATGATGTCTATTACTTCTTCACGGGAAATGAAATAATCATTCCCCCCATCAAGTCATCAAGTTGATGGTCTTTCCTTGAACTCTTCGGGTGTGAGTTATGACAATCGACACAGGCGTCGCTCACTGCAAAATCTGGATACACCGCTTGGAAATAGGTGGTCCGTCCTCTTCGGGTCCGTCCTAAGTATGGCCTGAGGGGATTGTCCGACACCATACCCAGTGCATTTCGCTCAAATTCGTTCGCAGGGCTATTATTGAAATTGATGGGCCACTGACTAATCAACCGAAGATTGAGCCTCATTTTACTCCCTCTTGTCAATCTCCCCGTATTCAACAAAAATTGATCCGGCAGCGGCAAGGCGTTTTCATCGATCCAAAATTCTTTGGCTTCAACAATGTCGGCAGCAGCCATTCGTTTCACAACATGCTCGGTGTAAACGTATCGATCTGACTCCAACGTCGCATGGATATAATCCGAAACAATTTGTGGGGGAACCAGAAACACCTTCCCCTTCTCAGCAAGCGGCACATTGCTTAAAGGAACGTTAATCAAAATGCCTCCGATAACATCCCCTAGTTGATAGTCTTTTTTACTGGAGTTGGGATGTTCGTTATGGCAATTTACGCAGGATTGAGAAATAGCGACATCTGGGTAAATGGCTTGAAATGTCCACGTACCTTCTTTCTGAAGCATCAAGGTAAACGGCTCATCAGAATCTTTACTCAACCCTCTCAGTCCTAGCGTCTCTAGGTCTGTCACTGCCGCATTTTCCTGGTTGATAGGATTCAACCCTATTAATCGGATTTTTAATCCGATCCCCAGTTCACTGGAGTTTTCGGCAGATAATTTTAAAAATTGTGCTGGGAGTGGAAGTGTATTTTCCTCCTCCCAATTCTCAGTGGCTCTTAGCGCAATTTCATTTCCCAGACGTTCGACAACTTGTTTGGCATAAAATGCCCGGCTGGCTGTCACAACAGAATGAATATAATCTGCTGCCGATCTTGCTGGAATTCCACTGGATTCGTTACCTTGAGCCAACACAGACGACGAGACGGTAAAAATAAGACAGACAAAAAGAAGAGCTGCCAACGCCACTGAGCGTAATCGTATTGCACCCATCGTTTTCTCCATGTTCCCTCCTTCTTGACTCGTTTTATCGTGGATTAAAGATTCTCTTTCCGTTCTCTGTGAATCATGCCAATCACACGAGACAATGATTAGGCTCTCCCTAGATTGCCATTTTCAGGAGAGCAAAGCTGGATTTGCATTATACTCCTCAATTACCACGTGAATTCAACTTATTCGTACAATTGCAAGGCTGAGAAAGAGGCCAGGAGCAGGAAGATCAGGGGAGGGGCAGGGTGATCTCGTTAAATTCGGTAGAATGCCGGATAAGCCTCCGATGTGCTATCCGTGATATTGCATCTTAACTGTTTGGTCAAGCGGATCCTCCAAAAATCTTTCTTGAACTACTAGTCAGAGTGTTTTTAAATACTCGATCAAGTCCCAACGTTCCCGTTCGGATAAAGCAGGTCCAATGGTCCCGTTGGCCTTCGGTCCATCTCGAAATTCATGACCCACATTTGAGTTCCCTGGAAGACGTGTATCAAAGAGAAATACGCGATCAGCCATTTTCTAGAGACAAATCCCACATATTTTGGGTCAAATTTGGCGCTGCCGACGTAAAAAACAGCATCGCGTTCTTCGCGTGGAGATAAAAGTTGGTAGAGGTTAGGAACAGATCCATTGTGGAGGTACGGAGCTAATGCCCAAACAGCACTGTGGGGACGGGCGATATAGGCCAGAGGAGCCCGCCACAAGTTAGGCCGATACCCATCCCACGACCGTTGTTGTTCCTTAGACAGTTTGAGCTCATGATATTGTCGATTTCGTATGTTGGACGTGAGGTGTTGCGTAGCCTCTGCAGCTGTTTTGACACCCAAGCCGAGAGGGCCTGTCTCTACCATACGATCGTGAAAGTTTGTGGCTGAAAGCGGATCTGTTCCGATTTCTTCTAAAGGAATCAGATTGACCCTTTTGAATTGTCTCCCATGTTGATTCGGTGTCGTCATCTCGGGAACATGGCAATGGGCACACTGCTCCTCATACAGTTTGGCTCCTCGTTTCACTTTTTTCTGATCGATGGTCCCAAAAATTTCAGAAGGCCAAACAGGCGGTTCTAGTTGTTGAATCAGTTCTTCGATTGCAGCCAACTCTTTTACATTAACGCTAGTAGCAAACTGATTCTCGCCAGGCTCCAACACTAAGGTGGCATTCACACCTATTGCTTGACCCAGATTGCGGCCCATTGGTTGCGTAATCGCCCCATTCCATTGCATCCACTCGAAAGTCCAGGCATTCCACAACGCAGGAAAACTGACCGGGGCATCAGCCGGTCGAAGGTTGCGTGGATCAAGTTTGGTGAGCACTGAATTGCCGCCTCGACCTAACGCATCAAGTCGCCCAAACCCCCATTGGATGGGATAAGTCTTGTGTTGTTCATCAATCTGTTTAATTGCTTGCAGGTTTTGTAAGTAGGCTGTGACAGATTGTACAAGTCGTTGTCGTGTCGTGGCATTCTCGTCTCCTCCGAGAACAGCTTTCGCAAATCTGTCGAATTTTTCTGGATTGGCCAGTGTTGCTCCAACAGCCTGCTCAATAGCGCGTGGAAGCGTTAACGCATCGAGCATGGCTGGTGCCCCGTCGATCCGTATCGTATGATCTTGGTAAAAAAATTCTCCGGTATGACACACGGCACACGTGAAACCTACCCAAGTCTCTTGCAAAATTTGGTCAAACGTTTTCGCAAATCCTACCGGCAATCGATCAGGATTTTTCAACATATTCTGGTCCGGGATAATGCCAAACTTTCTGACATGTTCGTCTGACAGAAACGCTTGAGCATTTGTGGCTTGTTCCAAAGCAAGAAACCATGCATATGGAAGCAGCTTCGCTCCTTGCGGGGCATGGTAATAGGTTTGCCGCATTTCTTCGGTCCAGCCTTGCTGCATGGCGACACAGCCAGTCAAGACCCCACCAGACAAGATGATAAATAGACACAGGGCTTGCGCCTGTACAGACATAGAAGCTCTTTGCTTGGAGCTGAAATCATTTAGCTCACGAGGCATACAATGGTAGCTCTTGGTACTTTTTCTATTCATCGCCCGTTATTCCAACGCTCTGTATTATATGCAAGTCTCTTTTAGCCTAGCACAATAGCTCTGAAAACATGAATCGCTCATATACCCTGCTATGCGTAGATTTTATTTATCTGCTCACCTAACACTGCAACAATGATCTGCTCTATTCTGTGTCCCCAAAGGGGTAATAGATCACAAACAACACGAATTTTCTCGGGAAATTTTTCTTTCGTGGCCACATTTAACATTTGAATGCGTTCTTCCTTGGAGATCTCTGAAGGTTGGGGCGGGAACAACTCCAGGAGTTCATCAGCACTTGCGAGACCCGTCGCTTGCCTAAAGCTCTCATAGTCATTGCCCAAATGGCTGCATAGCCAAGCCTGGCCAATCCATTGTCGCAACTGCAAATAGCTGAATCCGGTTCGTAAGACTAATTCCAAGGGAATGGCATTACTGAAGTTTTCGACATTATCATATCCTTCCGTAACGATGCGGACTTCATGGGCATAGCTCATGCCTGGAAGTTGTGAAAGCGCCGTGGAACGATATTTTTGCGCCCCAACTCCCAGCAGTCTTGTAGCTTTTTCTTTCAGTATCATGAGTGCGCGCTCCGGAAAATGTCCCAGGAAAAAGCTGATGAGCGGGAGAAAGCTGATCATCGGATTTGCATAATCCAGAGGATGCGCAATAACAAAAGATAATACCAACGAAAGCAAGCTACCGATGGTGATTCTGACTGTACTCGCTACAAAGGTATGGGGTATCAAATCCAGCATAAAGTAACTACGGACCAAGTGGCCGATAAAATAGACATAGGCCCCGAGAAATCCGAACTGAAAGGCCGTTAAGCTCAGAATGATGTGATGATAAAAGGCTTCTTGTTCGACTTGAAACAGCTCAATGTACGTGCCAAGCAAAAGGATATTTGCCCCTTTACTGTAATCCACTCCAGCGCCTAACGCCGCACTGGAAACCGGTTTAAATAAGAGAATAAGCCATGTCCCAAAGGCAATCACCAAGATGAGAGCCGTCATGCTTCCGAGGTAGTTGGTGATGCTGAATGATCGTTCGATTGAGGCTTCAAGTTGTTTGCCATTCTGCTCCCATTGTTCGTCGGAAAGTTCATTTTTCAACCGTCTGACCTTTTCGCCTTTCATGTTATGAACATAGAAATACGTAATAGCCGGCACCACAAATACGGCAAAGAGAAAGAGGAGAAGGTTGTATTGTAAAAAGAGAGGATCGAACCAATCTAAAATGGACAGAATCGCTTTGAGATCGCTTCCGACAAAAAGTACGAGAACAAACAGAAACAAAGGAACGACAAGAAGCAACACCCAAGGGAAGGAATCTTCTGTAACCCAAGAAACTCGTGAACGTTTCTGTGGTTCGGTCATGATGTTCTCGGCCTCCGTGTGAGAGTTGATAGTTGTTGCACGATGCGCCTGTAGAACGGAATAGACCCAAAGGGTCGCTGCATGGCCCGATTGGCCATACCCAAACTCCATCCTGCTACTTCGAAATGATCCGCACGCACAATCTCTTGAAAGTCACCCCACATTGCCGAGGAGACCGGAACATGACTATCGTTTGGTCCAGCTGTTTCTGTGAGCATGCGTGTCCATGGACGAAACCACAAGAGCATCTCTTCAACCGGACGAGACGCGGCATAGGAAAGAAATCGGACATCGGGAGAAAGTGGGACTTGTGAATTGAATATGGCACAGGCTTCGGGAGTAAGCTCTTGGATCGCAGGCTTCATCCAAGGTTGAGTCAGCCATTGGGCAACTCGGTTACGTTGCAGGAACCATTGTGCAAGGGGTGTTCCTCGATGAGGCGTGGCAACCGTGGCCACCGCCTGAATTCGGCGTTTAGTATCACTATGGTGCACAACATAGCGACAATCTAACCCACCCATGCTATGACCAATGAGATAGATACGCTCGTTTTCAAGATGTGCCAGTCTTTGAGCCAAAACACTAGCACGCTCGTGAATAGGACGAAGCGAGGGCACCGCCGGAAAATCAACGGCAAATCCTTCTCGCTCTAGAGTTTGCTGGACACCTCGAAAATATTGGATGGAATGCGAACAAAAAGGAAAGGGATCAAATCCTAGAATCCCATGCACAAAGACGAACATTGGCCTGTGGCTATTGGGAGTTGGTGAGGATAATTCGATAGACATACACAAACTGTGCTATGCCCTGAATAGGGGGTGGCGGACATCCTCAACACAATGATTCGACCGTCTATCAACCAAGAGAGGAACAACGTGTATTCTTACATGATTCTCCCTGAGGTTTCCATCATGATAGTGTAGTCAGAACCGCATACAGAACGAGAAAGATCTTGCTCATTAATTGGGCTTGAATCGGTCATAATCCGAATGTGACACACGTCCTCGAATGGCTTCGATCACATCTGGAACCGCAATGCTATTGGCCATGTTCACTATCCATGAGGGCAGGAGGCCCCCAGGGTCGGTAAGAACAAAATATGTCACATGGGTATGCGCCGTACCACAAACGGTTCGCAACTTCCACGACCCTGTATTGAGGGCCAAGGGCTCACCATATCTTTGGGGCACATCACGCTGACGGTCTGCTAAGGTCCAGTGAATCGTAGAGAATGGTGGGTTTGAACGACTGTGTGAATCGGTGAATTTGATCGTATAATGGCGATCACTGATTGGCCATGGAAAATTCAGGTATTGAAAGACCCATCGGCTTCCCGCTTCATCTTTTACTACGCGACTCTCTTCAACATAAGGCATGAATTCGTCATAGCGATTATAGTCGGCAATGACGGCAAACACTCGCCAGACTGGAGCTTTAATAATGCTTTCGGCTAAGACTTCTTGGATCGGTGAATCCTTGACCGTTCGATTGTAGATATGGATATTCTCTGCGCTTTGAATACATTCCCAACCTTCTGCCACTATCCGTTTTGTACAGTGAGCCTCGGAGTATTCTGGACAATCCACAAACCCCATTCCCAGCAATCCATAAACTGATAACACCATAAGCAGAATGACATAGGCTGGCATGGAGGTAAGAACATTCATCATGAGTCGATGGACAGAGACACGTCGTCACCCTTCGTATCAGGCCAAGAACACAATTCACAATCCAAGACTTGTAAAGCCATCAAAGCCGGTAGTTGCCGAATACTTCACGGTCCAGGATAATACACACATGCACCAATTTCATACCTTGCCCTTTGACAATACCTATGTTCGCCTACCCGACGTATTTTTTGAGCGTGTCACCCCTACGCCCTTTCCTCACCCGCATGTCGTCAGCATCAATCCCGCTGTCGCAGAGCTTCTTGATTTAACCCCTGATGCCATGCAGTACCCAACGTTTGCCGAATATTGTTGCGGAGCCAAGCCCCTACCGGCAGACACCCTCTCGCGATGCTGGATGCAGGCCATCCGTTCGGCCACCATGTCCCACAGTTAGGCGATGGCCGAGCTATTCTTCTTGGTGAAGTCCGAAATCAAAAAGGTGAAAAATGGGATCTGCACTTGAAGGGTGCTGGGCTGACTCGGTTTTCCCGGGATGGAGATGGTCGAGCTGTGCTGCGTTCAACTATTCGGGAATATCTCTGTGGAGAAGCGCTTCATGGCTTAGGGATTCCTACCACACGTGGTTTGTGCATTATCAGCGGAGAGGAAGTTGTCTATCGAGAACGGCCGGAACCGGGCGCCATGCTCATCCGCCTGGCCCCCAGCCATGTCCGATTTGGAACCTTTGAAGTGTTTTTCTACCGCCAGCAATATGAACACCTCACAGTGTTGGCAGACTATGTGATTCAACACCATTATCCACACCTCCTTGAAGAACAGAACCGCTACGTACGGTTTCTTCACGAAGTTGCTGCATGGACTGGCCATCTCATTGCACAATGGCAAGCGGTCGGCTGGGCACATGGCGTGCTGAACACCGACAATATGTCCATTCTAGGGTTAACCTTAGACTATGGCCCTTTCGGGTTTATGGAGTCGTTCAATCCAGGGTTTATTTGCAATCACTCCGATCACCAAGGACGATATTCTTATCAAAACCAACCTGACATTGGATATTGGAACATCCGAGCGCTTGCCCACGCGTTATCGCCACTTGTCGAGCCGGATGCCGTCAAAGCCGCCCCGGAAATATATGAGCAAGCCATGCTGACCCGTTATGCGGAGCTGATGCGCGCCAAACTTGGACTAGAAGAAGCCCATGCCCATGACGATCGACTGGTCACTGATTTACTGAATCTCATGCAGACTAACCAGGTGGACTACACGACCTTCTTTCGATCATTGAGCAGATTTTCACAAGAATTCCCACCCGATAACACTGGGATCAGAGATCAATTTGTCACTCGTGAAGTCTTTGATGACTGGACCGTCCGCTATCAAGAACGCTTGAAGGCAGAGAAAAGTCGCGATGAGATTCGAAAATCCCGTATGAATCAAACCAACCCGCACTATATCCTTCGAAATCACCTGGTTCAGCAAGCTATTGTACAAGCGACAGCACATCGGGACTATTCTGAAATCGATCGGTTGCTCACCTTGCTGAAACAGCCCTATACCGAGCAACCCGGCATGGAAGCGTATGCCAACCCTGCACCATCTGGCAGCCCCCCCATTATCGTCAGTTGTTCTTCGTAACATGCGCATTGTTTTTCTCGTTCTTCTGTGTCTTGTCATCTTTCTTGGTCCTCAGTTATGGGTCAAACGCATTTTTGCGCAGCACCGCATCCCGCGCGATGACTACCCCGGTACAGGTGGACAGCTCGCCAGACATCTCTTAGACCGTTTCAACCTAAAGGAGGTCAAGGTCGAAACGACAGAACTTGGCGACCATTACGACCCCATCACGAAAATTGTTCGACTCCGGATAATTTCCATGACAAATCCCTCACAGCCGTGTCAGTTGCAGCCCATGAAGTCGGTCATGCCTTACAGGATCAGGCCCAGTATCAACCATTGATGGAACGAACGCGCCTGGCGCATGTTGCCCAAAAGACGGAAAAAATTGGCTCATTCGTCATGCTAGGGATTCCTATTGTGGCGGGGCTTGCCCGTTCTCCAGTAGCGAGCCTTCTGGTGCTGGGAGCTGGGTTAGCGATCATGGGAATTTCGACGCTGCTTCATCTTCTGACGCTTCCCGTGGAATGGGATGCCAGTTTCAAACGCGCGCTTCCCATTCTTGAGAAAGGTGGGTATGTCTCAGCGGCAGACCAGTTGAATGCTCGAAAAATCCTAAAGGCAGCCGCATTGACCTATGTCGCAGGCTCATTAGCAAGTTTATTGAATCTTTGGCGTTGGATTGCCCTTATACGACGATAAGTACGTGACTCAAAGCCATCCTCTCGCATGATAACACCCCAATGACTAAGAACAACACATACGATAAGACACAACCCACAGGTTTAGACGGGTCTCGCCTAGCCCATCAACTCGCTGGTGCTGTCTGACGCTTGGCATTCCGGATAGCTTCAACTCGCGCCTCTAATTGTTTGGCTTCGGGCTCCCGTTTTGTCTTCTTCAACAGCGCCACATAATTGGTGAGAGTCCTAGCAACTATCGGATGGTCTTTGCCTAACGCCTTCTCATTGATGGCCAACGCCCGCTTCAGGAGTGGTGCCG
>JAAHTH010002652.1_pt1 | contig 13323 bp, 20 predicted proteins | sample 6116091 | NCBI WGS metagenome assembly JAAHTH01 (sample SAMN13939990, study PRJNA603662) | sponge metagenome | isolation source: marine sponge | host: Mycale hentscheli | place: New Zealand | collected 2006
CTTTGGCGATATCGAACTCTTGGTCGGCTCCCGAAATTTGCCACTTGTGATAACGATCTACGCAGCCGTGAAAAGCGGTGCCAAATGTGAGTTTGCTGCTCCCCTTCTTCAAGTGCTCTATGCTTTGATACCTGTATTTATTTGGACAACCTAATCCGCTTCGTTCTGAATTAGTGACCGGTATGCACCTTAACGGCGCGCCAATTACGCAGCTATACCTTGGCGCGTTCATTTCACGCACCCTTAATCTGTTGCTCATATCAGTTGCTCCTTGCTTCCTATTTTAACGCATTATCGCTCTGCAATAAAGACATCAATTCCTTTGCTGGACACTTTTTGGTGCCTAAAAAAGTGGGGCCAGAACGAAGCAACACCGCTCTGGCCCCTAGCAACAATTTTCTGCAGATTATCAAACTGCAAGAAGGAAGTGGTCGGGTTAGCAAAGGAGTTGATTAAAACCCCGACCGACTTCATTGTATGCTTTTTTCGTTCAATCGTCAAACTTCAGTTCCTTCTTCAGCCGTGTTGCTTTGAACGTATGAGAAACAGCCAAGATCTCCGTCGTTTTCGTCTCTCAAGTATACATCGCCCTGCTCGATTACGATTCTGCTCTCCGTTTTCTCCGCAAGGTATAGAACGAGCCTGTTTGGTGGATTCCTATTTCCAAAACCTGTACACCAACTAGACATGCACTGTTGTCTGACGTTGCATTCTTGCGCAATTTGAAGCGATGTTTTTCCGCTTTGAGTCATGTATCGATTGCGCAAAGTTTTGAACAACGCATTCCAATCTATCTTTCTGTTTAGTTTTTCAGTCATTTTCACCTCTATTCATCAAAGCGCTCGAACTCAAGCGCAGATTTGCAGCTCGCGTATGGCACCATCATTGGGCGCGGTGTGTATTTTTTATTGTCGTATTCATTCGCATCATGGCGCAACTTGGCAATCCTTTCGGCCGCTTCGTACAAGTTGGGCCAATATTCAATTTCAGAAATCACGCCAAGCCTTGAGTCAAGTTCTGGATAGCTATATACTCTGATTCCGTTCGCACTATTTAACATATGAAACAGCACTGTTTCATTTTCAGCGTCCTCTAAGATGTCAAAAACGATGCAGACCTTTTCGTTCGCTGTCGGCCTTATTTCTCGGTTGTGATTTGAGTGCTCCGCTTGGTTCATTTTTACTCCTATGCCCACGGGTCATGTTGCTTGTATTCTTTGTCTTGCTGTTTTTCGTGATCTCGACACGCCTTCTGTACCGCCATCATTTCAACGGGACTGCAACTCGCGATGGCTGTTTTCAGTTCTTCGTTGTGCCAACAACACCTTGCTCGCGTCTTGCCCAGACTCGTGCCGTCTTTGTTCCCTAGACACACCGCAGCCGTAGATACTATTTCAAGATCCATAAACCCATTTCCAACAGGCACGCCTGATTGTTCTACTGTTCTGCATAGATTGAAGTCTAAGTCATCGGCTTCTATCACCGTGTTCGTGTTAGGATTTATGTATTCAAGAACGCCTACATTTGTACTTCCACACTTGATGCAGACATAAATCTGCGCCAATGGCGGCTTACCGCATGCTGGACACTTTGCGTCGGTGCCGCGTTTTTCGCTCGTCGCATTGCTGGTCATTAGCGTCACGCCGCACCAGTTACAGTTGAGCATCAACGGCCTCTCTGGAAATAAACAAGTATTCAATTCTGCTATGAGTTACAGAATAAGTCATCATGTCCCTGAACATGCCTTTCCAGAAGCTTACCAAGGGGTCTTTGCTTATCGGAAAATGCTCGTCGTAAGACAGGGCTTCAAATACAGTTGTATCACAGTTTTTAGAGAACTCTTGGTATGAGATAGGCTCCATACAATCAACCAGCTCTGTCATTGTGTCGTAGTCCAAGTCAATGGCACTTACAAAGAAAACGAACTGCTTCGAATTGTCGCTTTTTTCTGCTGAAATCAGCTTCATTTTGTCACTTACTCGCTGCGCCCAACAACTGGGCATCACAAACTTTCGTTTAGAAAAATGTTTTTCTGTTAACACCTATCACTCCTTTGCTGTTGCTTTTCCATGGTAACACGAAACGCGGTAGAAATACACATTAAATCAGTATGTCAGGAAACAAATCTGCTGGGCAACTGTGTCCGTTCAGGTCCCTATATTTCCCGTGAATGAATCCCCTCAAACCCTCATTTATCTCTCGTGACTCTCCCGTAAGAACTAGGTACAGGACCCAGCGAACAGAGTTGCTCTTGTAGCTTTTTTGATAGAACGACTTCACTGAATTGTGCATTTTTTTCCAACGAATATTCATTTTTCGAAATCTATCTATTTCTGCATGAGTGAGGCCCTCTCCATTTCCGTGAGCGGTTGCTCTTAGATTCTCTTTGAACCATACAAAGATGTCCCACTCTGGAAACGAATCAATCAAGGGTAGAAGCTCTTTTGTCAGCATCCAAGCCAGTATCACTTCGTCTTTTCTCATAACTTTGTTCCGCTGACGTTCTTGATGAAGTCTCTTCCATTCATGCTGTCATCTGTCAGTACAACTTTGTCAGCATAGCCGAGAAGCTTGTCGTCAAAACCAGCGTCATTTCCAATGCCAATTAGTATAAGTCTGGACTCGCTTTCGCTTATTCTTTTCACGATGTCGTCACTTTTAACGCAATCATGTCCGTCGGTAATTACGACGACATCTGACTTTGGATTGTTTTGTATTTCTTCAAGCATCGTCCACAATGCGGTTTCAATGCACGTTCCGCCACTAGCTTTAGATGTCAGAACGCTCAACACTGTGTCGGGGTCCATGCTTGTGGTTTTGTCTTTTCTGTATATTTTTCGAACGCCTGTATTGTACTCAACAATAGTTGCTGAACGATTTTGCTTGTTTGCCATTGCTATAGCATAGGCGGTCACGGCTGCCGCTTTGGCGTTTCTATTGTTGTAGTTCATACTTGAGCTTACATCGCGAAACACGAAGAAGTCTCCCTTGCCGCTGTCTGCTTCACCTTGAACCTTGTATTGCAAAGCCCTCTGCTCAACAATTTTTGCAATCTGTAAAATCTTCAGCTCTGGAACGCCTATCATTGCCAATTCTGTAGGAAGTATTCTTTTCAAATCCCCGCCTGTTTCAATGTCTACAACTGTTTGTCCATACTCTGTTGACTTTGCAGCGTCGTTCATTCGCTGCATCCTGCCAGCCATTTCAAGAGCCTTTGCTGCATCCTTGCTGTCCATTAGAATATTGGCCACCTGTGCTCTTGCTTGTTCCTTTTCATTGTCTGTGCCAGCACTTAAGCCAATCGCTTCCATCGCGTCTTTAGCGTCTTTCACTTTTTCCATCGCTTCGGCTGCTTGCTGGATTGCCAGTTCTTGCTTCCAACTTCCTGTGCCATTGTCTTGTTCTTCAGAGTCGTTACTCTGAATCAAGTCCTCTAGTCCTTCACCAAGCTTGTCTAAAAACGCTGTTGTCGCGATGCTTGCCATCGTGCGGTCCTTCAGGAAGCTCCTGCTCATGCTTTCAAAGCTTGGATCGTTGTCACACATTTCATGGATTTTAAATTCCCAATCACTTGCGGTGCTGTCATTTACTTTTTCGGCACCGCTGTGGAGTCTACTAAATAGTTCTTCGGGAAAAGCTTGCTTGTCGTCACATAGGCTCTGCGCTTTTTTATCGAAAGCAAATCTACTCAGGCTGAAGTCTGGTGTCGCTCTGTCAGCCATGTCAAGATGGAACTCGTCCATTTCTGTGACCTTGTAGACTCTCTGCTCTCTTTCTGCTGTGTTGCTGTATGTCATTTCGGGTTCCTTTGCTGCTTCCAATATACTACGAAAACACGTATTGTCGCAAGAGCCTTTGTCTAAAAACCGTGACTCTTGCTCATCATTTCCTGAACCAAATCCGCAAGTCCATTTCTGACCGTTGTTGCTTGCGATACGCATGCTGCAACTCTGTCGCTCTGGGAAAGTTTTTCCATGTCACTTAGAACTGCGCTGCTATCGATTTGTGCCTGAATAATTTTTGTACCCATGTTCGCCCATGCTTGAGCAGCACTCTTGTCGTCGTATGCACTCAACTCATCGCGCAAATCTTTGTCTAGTCTAACAACAATTCCGAGAGCCTTTCGTGCGCTTGCTAAGTCGGGATCGCTCGCTTTCAATACAATGCTGTCAACGACTGGAATTTGTTCCATTTCGTTCCATAAGCAGAAGCGCAATACCCAGAAATCTTCTAGCTGCACTTCAGTTCGTTGCTTTAAAGCCGCTGCCGACTTGAGAAGCTTCACACACTTTCGAAGTCTACGATCACTCACGTAGATTTGCTCTGCTTCTAGCTTTTCAGCAATGTCTAAAAGTGTGTCTAGTGCTTTTTCTGGAACAGAAATGCTCTGCGCTGAAGCCTGTGCGCTTTTGATTTCTTTCAGTGTTGCTGTTGCGGTAACCGTTGGCGCGCCAACCATCTTTAGAAGGCTCTTTTTGTTTGTTCGGCTTTGGATTGGCTGGACCCAAGTCCGAAGAACGAAGCGGTCCCAAAGTGCACCAAGCTCTCCACTGCTTCCGCCGTCTGGCATTTCATTGCTCAATCCAATTGCCATTTCTAAGGGCACGCTCTGACGGTTGGGATTATCAAACTTTCTTTCGTTGAGCATAGTCAACAACGCATTGAGAATCGGGGAATTTGCTTTAAAGATTTCGTCGCAAATTGCAATCTGACACTCTGGCATCTTGCCCGTTGTAACACGTTCGAAAACACCAGAATCAGCGAGCTTTTTAACGTTTGGGCCGCCAAACACCTCGCTATCTGTGGTCATCTTTGTGAACAAGTATTCCCACCCATTTAATCCACAGCTATCAATGAAAGCCTTTGCGATGGCGCTTTTCCCAGTACCCGGTGGGCCGAGGAAAATGCAGTGCTCTCCAGATAGTAGAGCGCATGCCAGCAAGTCCACTTCTGTCTCTCTTTCGTGAAAGACAGTTTTGATTTCATTAAATACGTTCCAGATGTTGTTGCTTTCCTTTGCCATTTTGGTCTCCAGTTGCTTCAAAATTAGTTATTCTTAGAGTTCGTGGAGGGCTTGCTTTGCTGCCGCCCTTGCGATCTTCAACAATCTCGCATCGTCAATCCCATGCTGTTGAGCAGCCCGCCCTGCATCAAAGAAAATGTTATGCAAAGCCATCGCGATGTCTGCCTTAAGGTCATCGACGAATTCTTTGCGTTCTTCTTTCTGTGTTTGCGTTGTTTGTGCCATCTGCTGCTCCCTTGCTGTGTCCTCAATATACTACGTTTCACCGTACGTGTAAATGTCAAAGATGAAAATAATTCAAATCTTTTTGTACCAATCAGGTGCGCTTGTGCCCAGTTTCCAAGTCGCGAATGGCTTGTCGTGTGTGATGAATTTTTGATATGAGGTTACAGTGCAATCTGTTTTGAACTGATCACCCATGCACTTTGGCGGTTCAGCAAATCCACTTGATGGTATGACAAAATCACAAGCTCTTAAGAGTGGCAGCATTCTGCCTGTCTTGTGGTCATTCTTGTATCTCTTTCTGACTTCAAGATAAATCGCAGTGGCGTGACGATACAGCCATAGAAAGTGATCTCGGCTATCACCAGCCCAAATAGTGCATGGGTGTCGCTGATATGCCGGCTTGTAGATTTTGATAATCTCATAATTCAATTCAGGCGCGTTTCGTCGAATGGCTGTGCTCATCATTTGGGCACTCTCGACAATCATTTTGTTGACGTGTTGGTCGCATAAATTACGAGCCGCCTGAACGGGATCATCTGACGTGTAGAATATGTTCATTTTCAACTCCTTTTCTCACTAAGCGTCAAAAACCTTTGCCATCAAGTTCGTTTAGATATTCATCAAAATCGGCGATGCTGATATTGCCTTCAGTCTTTTCAATGCTGCTTTTGAATATGGCAAACTGATCTTGATGTGTTTGACCGTACTTATATCGGAGCAAGTCTATCAGCCGACTCAAAACTTTCGCTGAATCTTGCGTTTCGCGGGTCGGCCAGTGCTTTCTGATAACTTGAGATACACTCATGCTTTCCTCCTTCAAGAAAGGGAAATGAGTGCCCCCCTTTCGGGTGGGGCGTGTTTTTTTTATTTAGGCTTCCGCTTTTGATTTTTCGTTTTTCTTTTGCTTTTCAGCAGCAATCTTTTCAATCATTTCAGCTGCGCCTTCTTTTTCAGCCTGCAACTTCTTCTTAAGGTTTGTCATCTTGAAGGAAAGTGCTTGTTCGTAGACTTTGGCTTGTGCTTCAAGTTTTGACAGCGTTGCGATTCGATTGGCTACTGTTTTGGCACGTAATGTTGGCCGACTTTCGAAGCTTTCAAGTTCTTCTGATATGGCGTTCAGTTTCGAGCTCAACGAGTCTTTGACACTATCTTTCATGTCATTTACTGTTGACTCGTCTTGAAAATCAGCGTGGATAACATATAGCCGGCTTCGAGAAAAGCACTCGCCAACGAATCCAGAGATGCAGTTTTTAACATCATCGAGTGCGCTGTTTGGAACAATGTAGCTTGATGTCTTGCCGGGAATCAGTGGTAGCGCACCTATTTCGTTAATGAAGTACCTAGATAGCATCGGCCGAACAGCGTGGTGATCGTAAAATTCCATCTTTCTGTGTAGATAGTTCTTGTAGACGATGACTGCTTCTGAAAAAGACGGGTCACTTATGATTTCAGCCTGTAAACTGTCTGATGACTTGCAGAATTTCAAGCTTGCAATCTGTTTTCTGCCAATCTTATTGTTCTCGCGATAGAGGACTGCCAAGCCAACGATGATGCAAGTATCGTCTTCGAAAGCAACACCTGCTTCAAAACTTTCTTTGTTGCATACAAATTCGCGCTTGGCATAACGGCGAACCGCTGTTTCACCGTCAATGTCCTTGAATACGAACGGCAAATTATGCTTCGCAGCACTGTCTCGAAGTTCTTGCGGGGTTGCCCATCCCGAAATCCGAAAGTCTGTAATTGATGCCCCAGTTAGGTTTTCTGTTACGTTTTCTGTTCTCATAATCAACGCTCCTTTGCTTTGCTAATTACTCTATGAATATACTGCATTATGCCTTAGATTGCAATACTCATTTCAGAAATTATCAATAATAATCTTAGAGCGGTAGAGTTCGCCTTTTTTGTCTAATCTATATCCCGGTGCCCTGACGTTTCGGCCAACCGTGTGTGAGCTTTTGTCAGCATGCCCGCCTTTGAATCCGACTTGCCTAAATGCTTGAAGGCATTCGCTGTCAATCATGTCTAGGTGCTGTTTGACTGGCTTGTTTTTCTTCCAGTTATTCTGCGCTGAAACTGTTCCCGATAGCTCAAAGACAACTTGGAATCCCAGTAAACTGGTTCGAATTGCTATAAACTTTCCCGAAAGGATGTGAGAATTTACGGAGATTGCCTTCAGCTTTTTTTGTAGCAAGGCTCTGTCAATGCTTGACTCTCCCGGAGCACTAGAAAACTGATCTATGTCTACCAGAATGTACCTGCTTGATTCAGCTTTCCACTTTGAGGGAATGTAATACTCGTTTTCACCCCTAATGACTTTGATATAAGAGCTTGGCTTCATCTGATCTATTGACAAGAACGTGTCTACAACGCTGCCAGTCTCTTTGAGTTGAGCAACAGCGTTTCCCCAAGAAGCGTCTTTTCTGCTTCGCTTTTCGCATCGCCTGATCTTGTCTATCAAGCCTGTTTTAGATACACGCCTTTTTGCTTTTCCGTTCTTTTTGTCAACGCTGTAAACCAGCGTCTGCGTGATGCTTTTAGATTCGCGATATGGCAAAGAAAGAGTGTCCCTGTACTGCAAATTGTGTAATTGATTGCTCAAATCGCAACTCTGGACAAGTGTGTTTTTGTTATGATTTTCAGTAATGATAGGACTCTCGCTGTATAGTCTTTCTATATTGTACTGACTGGTGATATTGCTGCTTCTTCCTGCACTTTTATTTGACTTGGACATGAAAAATTTGCCGTCGCGCTCTATCCAGAACCCTGTCGTTCTGCTCCCATCATTACTCATACAAGCAAAGCAGACGCTCGATCCGCTTTTTCCGCCTGCGTTATTGTTTAGGATCATACTGGGATTCTTGTCGTTGTGAAAGGGACACCGGCACATTGTATTGTTGCCAATTTTCACGGGTTTTACCTCTACCCACTGACGCTTTTCTGCTTTTTCAATTCCAAGCATCACGCAAATAGATTCAACTTGATCGATGCACTGCTTGTGAAGAAGTATATGTTGACCCCACTTGTACCCGCGTTTCCTGTGCCTTATTCTAAAGCCTAAATTTCTAATAAGATTGATATGAACGCTGATAAATCCCACGCGCTCCCTTATCCAGTGCCAAGCCCTTCTGGCTGTTTCAAAGCTACACCCAGAACGCTTGGCAATAAATCCGACGCTCAACTCTGCATAATTAAAACCAGACAAGTGCTGGTCGCTTGAGTACAGGCACTCAAGAACAGACATAACAGCACTCTGCGTCTTTTCAGGTAGACTGCGGATTTGCTGTGCTGAACTGTTGCTGTAGTTGTACCTTCTGCGAAGAATTGCTTCGCTTGATTCCAATGCTTTCATGATAGATCTTTGCTGCTAGGACTGCCAGCTAGTCACTGACAGCCCCGATAGTAGCATAGATCGAAAAATAATACTAGACGATTCTTCTATTCTTCTGGTTGTAGGTCGCCTTTTTCCATCGCCTTAAAAATTTCACGAACTTGGCTGTGCCCTAACACGGCCACACCTGCCGCTCCAAGAGCAGTCACAACTGAAGAAAAGTTAAGAGCGTTGCCACCTAAGCTTTCGAATCCTGCACTTAGTCCAACAGCGAAAACGACAGCAACGGCTGGAAGTGCTTTTCTCATGTGGCTCATATCAAGCTTGGCGAAAAGCTTGCCGGCTCCGTAGGTCATCAGCCAAGTTAGAACGACAACCCCCGCATCTTGAACTTCAACGGGAAAAGTTTCGACACCAACTTCTTGCGTTTCAGCCAATTCAATAGATTCGCTCGTTTTCTCAACAGCTTCGTCGCCAGATGTTGATTCTGTTACAGGCTTTTTCTCATTACTCATGGGTTCTCCGAGACTTGATTGTTTGGTGCAGTAGCGTCACCAACTACTGCACCGCTGAAGTCTGCAAACTTTAACCCAAAAAGGCTCAAAATCATAGCTAGAATGATAACAACTGTCTGCGGCGTGAATACGCTTTGAACCCACTTTTGTCGATTCAGCTGCGCTTCCCGCTCCGACATTTCACGCTTTTCTCGGTATTCGCGATGTTCTCTTTCGCGTTCCTCGTCTTGGCGCATGCGCTCTTTCATTAGGTCTTTCAGCTCAATGCTTTGAGTGTTGATGCTGTTGTACCGTTCGGTTTGAGCCTTGGATTCGTGCTCTAGAGCGACTGTAAGCTTTCCAACGTCAACTTTCATATTGTTTAGATCCGTCTCAATGATGTTGAGTTTTTGAGTGTTTTCCTTCACCCTGTCGTTCAGCTCTGGCATTGTTGTTACCTAGTTGGCCGGTGGTTCATTCTTCTTGTGCAAGCCTTTCTTCTCGCCTTGCCTGTCTTTTTGCTCTACGTTCTTCACGGCGTTTTTTACGCTTTTCACGACGCTCTGCGCGGCGTTCTGGATCACCAGCCAAGCTAACCACAACACCAAGAGCAGCCCTAAAAATCTGACGATCAACTGCTTCAACAATTTTCCCGACTCCGCCTAGATTACTAAAGTCAATCATATCATCGAGGCTATCAGCCAACTGATCAAGAACATCTTGTTTAGGCTTGCCACCATCAATCATTTCGTCTGCGACATCCAGTATTTCGCCCCACGGAATCTTTCCCATGATTTCATTTTTGTTATCGTTCACCTTTTACCTCCTAGAGAATTTGACGTTTTATTCTATGACAACTCACGCTTTCCTTACCAGTATTCGTGTTGACTTTGTCTGCACAAAAGCACCAGCAGGAAATAAAGACGGCAGGGCACCAGCTCCAAAGCCAGCAGAAGCATACTCTAGGCTCTTTGCTGTTGTTAATGGATCAGGATACCCAAGCGTTCCAAGAGCCTCTAGATTGTCAAAGCAGCGGAACCGTCTGTTGCTTCCGTGATCGTGAGCTGCACAAAGCCAATAATTTCCCGGATCAAGTGTTACAGAAATAGAAATTTCCACTGCTCCGATGGATGGATTAGTAACAGCACCAGCGTCTAATTTAAGGCTATATGGCACACCGCCGCTGTCAGAATACACGCCAAGCCTTACATCGCCCGTCACTGATTCTGTCAGCTCTACTGCGATCCTGTCTAGCTCTGTTGTGTAGCCTACTCGAAACGGTACAGCGTAAAGAGTTCCAGATGTTTTAGGTGTGGAAAACGTTGCGCCCGTGGTCAGGTATTGACTGTTGTCGTAATATCTGCCGCTGATCATGGGCAGCACTGGAACAAATCCTGATTGAGGGTCAGGCGTTCCACCAGCAATTCTTGTCCCATCGCTGTTGATAGAACTGTTGCTTATTCCGTTGTCAGCACTGACAGAAAGAGTGCCTATCGCTGTTGTGCAAGTGCCGCCCTGAATCTCGCAAAGTGCGCCACGTGTTGCTGTTAGAACGTAGTCGCCTGTCACGTTGCCATATAGCTGTGGCACGCCAACAAACCCGCCGCCTTCTAGGTCGTTCGAGTTAACCACAAAACCTGTTTGGCAATCAATAAGCCTAATGACATTCATCGTGCCGACGTTGTCGTGCAGCCCGCTCGTTGATCCCTCAAGTGCTATTCCCAGAGTGCCAAGACCGCGAAACACTGTCTCGCCCTGCCATCTTATATTGCCATTCGGATTTACAGAAATTCCACCCTGTTCGCTGTCAAGGCTTGTCGCATACCTGCAATCTACAACAGTGCCTTTGAAAAACTCTATTCCAGCGTTCGAAGATGCACGCAACACACCACGACCGCCAAATGTGCTTCCATACGCGCCGACGTATGAAGTTTGAAAACGTGACCTAGAATTGTTTGTTGTTAAGACTGTAGATATGTTTTCGTCGAAGTAACATCTGTTGAAGTTAATTCTCGTGACGCTTGAAATCTGTAAAGATCGACCGCTGCCACTAGCTGCAATGTTGAAGCTTAAATCTTCAAAAAACAACTGTCTGTTCACGGACGCTGTTTCTTCTGTAAGTGCAGTTCCAACGTCCCATACAATTTCAGTCCCGTGAGTGTATAGGTCAAAAGTGTCACCCGAAGAAGGTGCTGAAAAAGATGTGTTCTGCGTTGTCGTGTATATCATGTCAGACGTGTTTTTATAAATCACGCCATACTTGCCGCTCAATGCGCCAGACGTGAATCTAATAAGTTTTCCAACATGCTCGTCTACCACCCAGCTCGCGCCCGAAACCTCTACCTGCACTCCAGTAGAAGCCGTTCCGCCCGTGTTTGTTGTCGCAACAAGACCAGAAGCATCAACGCTCAACGCGCCTTTCACTGTCACTAAGTTAAAGGCCCAAAGTGTTCGAGAGGGAAAAGAGTATGGGCTGGCAGAAGCAGCCAAGGTGATTGTTCTATGCTCGTCTGCTAAGATTGGTGTAGAAAGCATTGCCTTGCCTAGCGTTCGCCAAGGATTCGCCAAGCTTCCATCGCCCGTTACGTCGTTGCCTGTTGTGTTGTCTACATACAGATTCGCGGGAATATCTGTTAAGCCGGGGTCAACCCATATTCTTTGTCCAACAACCAATCCTGAAAGCGCATTGTCTATGCCTTTGAGATGTGCTGCGAGCCTGTACAAGTCTACAGCATCAGTTCCGGCGTTGTCTTTTGTGTAGTTTGTAGGCTCGAACTCTAACTCTACATTGTCACCATCAATGGGTAGACCCGGCTTTTCGAAAGGCATTATTCTGCCTCGATGGCTTGCACGAACCAAAGGTCGTACTCTGCTTCATTATCGCCTCCAGCATTCCATCCGGCTCTGAAATATAAATTTCCGAAGTTATCAACTTCAAGCGGAACGCCTGTGCTCGGCGTGCCAGTCAGAACCTCATCGAGCGGCTTGCTGACATCTCTTGTTTTTATGCGTATTCTTTCATCTATGCTGTTGCTAGAATAGCCAGCAGTCTCGCCTAGACTGAAAGAAAAGGTGGTAGCGGTGCCTGATGTCGGGTAGAACCTCATGGCAACAACGAACCATCGATTGCTGTAGTCAGGCAAAGAAATAGCAACTTCGCTCGCGCTTGATTGAGCAGACACGCTGCCTCGAACCCGCTCCAACACTGGACTGACAGGAATGCCTACAGGCAATACTGATCCGCCAGTGACGATTCCTAAAATTCTTGAAAGTAGCCACCTAACATCATCGTTCCATGATTTGGGCCTGTCTAAAGTTGTAGGCATTTTTCAACTCACTATTTGTGAGTGATTATACCATTTATCATTTTCCAATGCACAACATCGAAAACCGAAAGACTTTAGGTAAGCCTAAACCTCGAAGCTCGCAGTGCAGTTGAGCGCATTGTACGCAGGACTTTCGCATTGCAAATAATAGTCTGCAATATCTACGCCCAAGTCATTAGCCGCATCAATTGCCTTCTGGTCTACAACCAGCCAGCCCTTTAATACCACGAATCCGCTATATCTACACTCAAACGGCAAGCTCACTCCAAGGTGCTTTGGCTCGTCAGGCATCTTGCCAGTAGCACAACTCAAAGCGACAATCGCCAGCATCGCATTCACTAACCCCCTCATTCTACCTCCCACGAACCTCCAAGGCTCTGATTTAGAGTGTTGTTGACTCGCAAAGACTCAAACGGATCTTCAAAACCAAGTACAATTTGATCATGCTCTGTTGGCTCAATAAAGTATGTGTCACTGCCTTCTGGCAAAGTTGCCATGATGCCGTGCAAGCATTCTGTCTCGTTAAGCTTGGTCCACTGTTCCCTAAACTTAAACCAAACATTGAACGGAACGTCGCTGTATACATAGACTTCTCCATTTTCAGAAGCCTTTTGTTCTATCATTTCTCCGGTCTCTGGATTTTGAGGCATGAGGATTTTTGCGGTTAGTTCTTTCATTTCTTCCCCCAAAGAAAAAAGGAGGCCCGAAGGCCTCCTTGAGTTTTATGCTAGGTTCATCACTCTTAAAGTGATGCTCGTCCCGTCTTTACCAGCGGGAGGAGTTACCTCTATTTGGTTTCCTACAATCTGCACATCATAGTCAAACTTGATGATGTCACCTTCGAACACCTGCACGTGGCAGTCTCCGTATTTAGTGAAGCTCATCATGTCCTGACCGGACACTGTAGCAGAGTGGTGAATTACGTTGT
>JAAHTH010002653.1_pt1 | contig 13321 bp, 9 predicted proteins | sample 6116091 | NCBI WGS metagenome assembly JAAHTH01 (sample SAMN13939990, study PRJNA603662) | sponge metagenome | isolation source: marine sponge | host: Mycale hentscheli | place: New Zealand | collected 2006
TCCGTTGTGAATCAATAACTTAATAAAATCCTTATCCCGAATTCCCGTTATTTAAGTTACCAGTAGCATTCATTTCCCAAAGCCAGTCACTTGCGCTTTCCGCGAAATCCCTCAAAAGCAAACCAATCGTTTCCGACTGATCAATTAGTTCAAAGCTAGTCACCGTATTTTTTGCAAAGGTATTTGCCATCGTTAAGCCAGCTCGCATGAGCGAAGCTGAGTAAACCGCCAGCATTACCAGTACTATTACGCTGGCATATGACCCTTCCAGAAACAATGCAGCACCACATCCGATTGCCAAAACGGTAACCCATGTGAAAAGCGCGCGTGGAACAAAATACAAACTCATTGCACCGCCCCCCATCATCCCGCACAGAAGTGCAATTACGACCGCTTGATAACTAGGATTTAGAGTTGGGTATAAAAGCACAGGCAGAATGCCCCATAGTATCGCTATTGTACCTGCAGCCTTTGTTGCTCTTCCATAGGCACGTTTAGAGGCAGAATAAACTAGCCCCCGCTTTTCTGTTGTGTGGGAACTGTAGACACTTAGACTTGCAAGCAAATATAGTGCAATCGTCCAATAAGGAAGAAACCATCCTGAAGGAACCTCTTTGAATGCGACGAATGCCAAGGTAGCACATGTTACATTCGCGACCATCATCAGTGGAGTTGTCTTTGCTATGGCATCCATCTGATTTGCGCGCAAACGTCCAGCCTCTTCAGAATCCGGATCAACTCCAAAATATGGATCAAGCGCAGTACTGTAGCGTTTAGGATGTGATTGATCAGAGGTCAGGGCAAATTCTCCTAATAAACAATATTTAAGAGATAAATCTTTACCAAACGTAACTATTTGTGATCATCCGAACGAAAAAAGGCTGCCATTTGGCAGTCTTTTGATGTTTTTTAAAAGAACTTGTGCTTATTCAGCGGGTTCGCCTTCATCGCTCATATCTGCAAGCAGAGCATCACTCGCAGCCATTTCACGCTTGGTATCGATGATCATGTCATCGCGTGAGTTTGCAAGTTTGCGAACTTTGGCCATCACACCACCTGTACCAGCAGGGATCAAGCGGCCCACGATTACGTTTTCTTTCAGGCCTTCAAGTGTATCGGATTTACCGGCAACTGATGCTTCTGTAAGAACTCTTGTTGTTTCCTGGAAGGAAGCAGCAGAGATGAATGAACGGGTTTGCAAGCTTGCTTTTGTTATTCCCAGAAGAACCGGGTTACCAGAAGCTGGCTTCTTGCCTTCTTCAATCATACGTTCATTGAGCAAGTCCATTTCGATGCGGTCCATTTGTCCCGCTTCCAACAGGCCTGTATCGCCTGGCTCAGTGATTTCAACTTTTTGCAGCATCTGGCGAACAATCACTTCGATGTGCTTATCGTTGATGATCACGCCCTGTAGACGATAAACATCCTGAATTTCATTGACGAGATATGAAGCAAGTGCCTCAACGCCCTTGATTGCAAGAATGTCATGTGGTGCAGGGTTGCCATCAAGAATGTAATCACCCTTCTCGATTGGATCACCGTCCTGTAGATGGAACGGCTTGCCTTTTGGAATTAGGTATTCCGCTGGCTCCAAAGTTGAGTCTTCCGGCTCAATTGAGATGCGACGCTTGTTCTTGTAGTCACGGCCATAACGGATTGTACCGTCGATGGTTGCAATTACAGCATGGTCTTTTGGACGACGTGCTTCGAAGAGTTCAGCAACACGTGGTAGACCACCGGTAATATCTTTGGTTTTCGCACTCTCTGTTGGAATACGAGCCATAACATCACCAGCTTTAACTTTTGAACCTGGTTCAACAGATAGGATCGCATCCACTGAAAGAAGAATACGAGCTTCACCGCCACGCTTGAGTTTGGCAATTTCACCATTTTTATCTTTGATGACGATTGCAGGTTTCAAGTCTGCACCACGTGGGTTAGCACGCCAGTCAACAACAACACGTTTCGTGATACCAGTTGCTTCGTCGGCGTTTTCCTGAACGGAAAGACCATCAACAACATCTTCAAACTCAACAGTACCATCAACTTCTGTCATCATTGGGCGTGTATATGGATCCCACTCAGCCATACGCTGGCTTTGTTTGATCGCATCGCCTTCTGCAACAAGAAGTCTTGCGCCGTAATTGACACGATGAGAAGCACGTTCAACGCCCTTTTCATCTTCAATAACCACTGCAACACTGCGTCCCATAACAATGTTACGACCTTCACTGTCTTTGGAAATATTTGAATTACGGATACGAATTGTACCTTCATAGGATGCTTCAAGGTATGAACTATCGACAACTTGTGCTGTACCACCAATGTGGAACGTACGCATTGTAAGCTGTGTACCCGGCTCACCAATAGACTGAGCAGCAATAACACCAACTGCTTCACCCATGTTAACCGTAGTACCTCGTGCAAGGTCACGTCCATAACATGCGCCACAAATACCATTTTGGCTTTCACAAGTAAGCGCTGAGCGAATTAGCACAGTTTTAACTTCTGCAGCTTCAACCTTATCAACGTCAGCTTCATCCATAAGATGGTTCTTTGGAATGATAACTTCGCCTGTTTCAGGATGAACAATATCTTCTGCAGCTGTACGACCCAAGATACGAAGCCCAAGGGATGCAACAACTTGTCCTGCATCAACAACAGCCTGCATAGTAAGGCCAGCGTCCGTGCCACAATCTTCATGTGTGATGATACAATCTTGAGCAACATCAACAAGACGACGTGTCAGATAACCGGAGTTCGCAGTTTTCAACGCCGTATCCGCAAGACCCTTACGAGCACCGTGGGTGGAGTTGAAGTATTCAAGAACCGTCAAACCTTCTTTAAAGTTTGAAATAATCGGGCTCTCAATAATCTCGCCTGATGGCTTGGCCATAAGACCACGCATACCAGCAAGCTGCTTCATTTGTGTTGGGGAACCACGAGCACCTGAGTGTGACATCATGTAGATCGAGTTCATCGGCAATTGACGCTTTGTTACATCATCAACGTGCACCGCTTTAATGCGATCCATCATCTCGTCAGCAACCTTGTCACCACACTTGGCCCAAGCATCAACAACCTTGTTGTACTTCTCGCCCTGTGTAATCAGGCCATCGTTGTACTGTTGTTCAAACTCTTTTGTGAGAGCCTGAGTTTCAGCAACCATTCCCGCCTTCGTTTCAGGGATAACCATGTCATCCTTGCCGAACGAAATACCCGCGTTACAAGCGTGCTTGAAGCCAAGCTGCATGATGCGGTCACAGAAAATAACCGTGTCTTTTTGACAAGAGTGACGATACACGTGGTCAATCATTTTAGAGATGTTTTTCTTTGTCATCTCTGTGTTCACGATATCAAACTGTACACGACCATTGCGCGGCAATAGTTCACCCAAGATCATGCGACCCGGCGTGGTTTCATGAATTTTGCTTGTCGGATTACCTTCAAGGTCGACAGATTTAAATCGACCACGAATTTTTGCGTGAAGTGTTACAACGCCTGTATCAAGCGCGTGTTGCAATTCACTCATGTCAGAGAAGACCATGCCCTCGCCCGGCTCGTTCTCGTTCACAATTGATAGGTAATAAAGACCCAACACCATATCTTGTGAAGGAACGATAATCGGCTGACCATTTGCAGGGTGCAGGATGTTGTTTGTAGACATCATCAACACACGTGCTTCAAGCTGAGCTTCCAAAGATAGAGGTACGTGTACCGCCATTTGGTCACCATCAAAGTCGGCGTTAAAGGCAGCGCAAACCAATGGGTGAAGTTGAATAGCCTTACCTTCAATAAGCACTGGCTCGAATGCCTGTATGCCAAGACGGTGAAGAGTTGGAGCACGGTTCAATAGAACTGGGTGCTCACGAATGACCTCATCGAGGATATCCCAAACTTCCGGCTTTTCTTTTTCTACCAGTTTCTTTGCCTGTTTCACGGTCGAGGAATAACCCTTAGCGTCAAGACGTGCATAGATGAATGGCTTAAAGAGTTCCAAAGCCATTTTCTTTGGTAGCCCACATTGGTGCAACAAAAGTTCTGGACCGGTTACGATCACTGAACGACCAGAATAATCAACACGTTTACCGAGCAAGTTCTGACGGAAACGACCCTGCTTACCTTTAAGCATGTCTGAAAGTGATTTAAGTGGACGCTTGTTTGCACCTGTAATTATACGGCCACGGCGACCATTGTCGAACAGCGCATCAACAGATTCTTGCAACATACGCTTTTCGTTACGGATGATAATGTCTGGTGCACGCAACTCCATCAAACGACGAAGACGGTTGTTACGGTTGATCACTCGGCGGTACATATCGTTAAGATCTGAAGTCGCAAAACGACCACCATCCAGTGGAACAAGTGGACGTAGATCCGGTGGAATGACCGGAATGATTTTCATGATCATCCACTCAGGACGGTTACCTGACTCAATGAATGCTTCAACCACTTTCAAACGCTTGGCCAGTTTGACTGACTTAAGTTCTGAAGAAGTTTCAGCCAATTCTGTACGAACTTTGCCGGCAACTTTTTCCAAATCCATGGACGCAAGAATTTCATGGATAGCTTCAGCACCGATCATGGCAGTGAAAGTGTCTTCACCGTACTCATCGATTGCATCCATGTATTCTTCTTCTGAAAGAAGCTGATACTCGCTCATAGCGGTTAGGCCTGGCTCTGTAACAACGAAGTTTTCAAAGTAAAGAACGCGTTCAAGGTCTTTCAATGTCATGTTCAACAAAAGACCAATGCGTGATGGTAGTGATTTCAAGAACCAAATGTGTGCAACAGGTGCTGCAAGTTCAATGTGGCCCATGCGCTCACGACGAACGCGTGACAGAGTTACCTCAACTCCACATTTTTCACAGATAATTCCTTTATACTTCATACGCTTATACTTGCCACAAAGACATTCGTAGTCTTTTACCGGGCCAAAGATACGCGCGCAGAACAAGCCATCGCGTTCAGGCTTGAAAGTACGATAGTTGATGGTCTCAGGCTTTTTGATTTCGCCAAACGACCAAGACAAAATTTTCTCCGGTGCTGCGATAGAAATTCGAATGCTATCGAAGTTCTGTGATGCTGCCGGACTGTTGAAGAGATTCATGACTTCTTGATTCATGGTACTTCATTTCCTTTTTGAGCTTTATGCCCGTTGCGGTTTTGGACTTGTGCACTTTACCAAAACCAAAATTTCAAGTTTCGCGTTATTCACGCTGGTTCGAACTGGAGGCGAAGGGTTTCCCCGCCTCCTTGATGTTCTTTATTCGGCAGCTTCTGCTGCTTCAGTTTCATCTGGAAGAAGCTCGTCACCATCGTCCTCAGGCTCGTTGGTTGGAACTTTGGTGTTCTCCAACTCAACACTCAAACCGAGAGAACGCATCTCCTTGATCAGAACGTTGAAGCTTTCTGGAATACCTGCTTCGAAAGTATCATCACCACGAACAATTGCTTCATACACTTTGGTACGACCTGCAACGTCATCTGATTTAACTGTAAGCATTTCCTGCAATGTGTAAGCTGCGCCATAAGCTTCAAGTGCCCAGACCTCCATCTCACCAAAGCGCTGACCACCAAACTGTGCCTTACCACCAAGCGGCTGCTGGGTAACAAGTGAGTATGGACCAATTGAACGCGCGTGAATTTTATCATCCACAAGGTGGTGAAGTTTGAGCATGTAAATATAGCCCATGGTCACCTTACGGTCGAACTGTTCACCGGTACGTCCGTCATAAACAACAGACTGACCAGAACCGTGAAGACCAGCTTGTTCAAGCATATCAACGATATCAGGCTCATGCGCGCCGTCAAAAACAGGTGTTGCGATAGAAACACCGCGTCTTACCTGACTTGCAAGACGCATGACTGATTCATCATCATACTTCTTAACAGGTTCGTTTCGCTCGTTATCACCGTAAACTTGTTCAAGTTCGCTACGTAGAGGCTTGATATCACCGCTCTCTTTATAAGCGTCAATCAAATCACCAATCTTACGACCCATGCCGGCACATGCCCAACCAAGGTGTGTTTCAAGAATCTGACCAACATTCATACGAGATGGCACACCTAGAGGGTTCAACACGATATCAGCGTGCGTTCCATCTTCAAGGAATGGCATGTCTTCAACCGGCATGATTCTGGAAACCACACCCTTGTTGCCGTGACGGCCAGCCATTTTATCACCAGACTGCAGTTTACGCTTAACCGCTACAAAGACTTTTACCATCTTCATAACACCAGGCATCAACTCGTCACCACGTTGAAGCTTTTCAACCTTGTCCATGAAGCGTTGCTCCAAAAGGTTCTTGCTATCATCGTACTGGCCTTGAAGCTGCTCAAGTTTGGTTTGTAGCTTGTCATCAGAAACAGCAAACTGCCACCACTGCGAGCGAGGGTATTCTTCCATCACTTCTGGAGTGATTTTAGTACCCTTCTTGAAGCCCTTAGGACCAGCTGCACCTTCTTTACCGCCAATCATATCGCTCAAACGGCTATATACGTTGCGGTCCAGAATTGCCTGCTCATCATCGCGATCTTTTGCAAGTGTTTCAATTTCTTCACGTTCAATTGACATCGCACGTTCGTCTTTTTCAATACCGTGACGGTTAAAGACGCGAACCTCAACAACAGTACCAAAGGCACCAGGTGACATACGCAATGAAGTATCACGAACGTCTGATGCTTTCTCACCAAAGATGGCACGAAGAAGTTTTTCTTCCGGTGTCATCGGGCTTTCGCCTTTTGGTGTGATTTTACCAACTAGAATATCACTAGGGCCAACTTCAGCACCGATATATGTAATACCAGCTTCATCAAGGTTCTTTAGAGCTTCTTCTGAAACGTTTGGAATATCACGTGTGATTTCTTCCGGTCCAAGCTTCGTATCACGAGCCATAACTTCGTATTCTTCAATGTGAATTGAAGTGAAGATGTCATCGCGCACGATGCGTTCTGAAAGAAGAATTGAGTCTTCGTAGTTGTAACCATTCCAAGGCATGAACGCGACGAGCACGTTACGGCCAAGAGCCAAGTCACCCAAATCAGTAGAAGGACCATCAGCGATAATATCGCCAGCGGAAATGCGGTCACCTACTGTCACGAGAGGACGTTGGTTGATACAAGTTGACTGGTTTGAGCGCTGATATTTCATCAAACGGTAAATATCGACGCCAGACTTTGAAGCATCAGTTTCTTCAGTTGCACGAATAACAATACGTGTTGCATCCACCTGATCGACAACGCCTGAACGTTTGGCGGCGATCGCAGCACCAGAGTCTCGAGCAACTACTGATTCCATACCTGTACCAACGAAAGGTGCTTCAGCACGAACGAGAGGCACAGCCTGACGCATCATGTTGGAACCCATCAATGCGCGGTTCGCATCATCGTTTTCAAGGAACGGAATAAGTGAAGAAGCAACAGATACGAGCTGTTTTGGTGACACATCCATTAGTTCCACGTTTTCACTTGGAACCATCATGACTTCACCTGCAACACGACATGTTACAAACTCGTTCATGAACTGGTTTTTAGCATCCAGATCAGCGTTAGCCTGAGCAACGTTGTAGCGCGCTTCTTCCATTGCAGAAAGATAAATTACTTCGTCTGTTACCTTGGCTTTGGTCACTTTACGATATGGGCTTTCAATGAAGCCATATTTATTGACGCGAGCAAATGTTGCCAAAGAGTTGATCAAACCAATGTTTGGACCCTCTGGTGTTTCAATTGGACAAATCCGGCCGTAGTGCGTTGGGTGCACGTCACGAACTTCAAAGCCAGCACGCTCTCGGGTAAGACCGCCGGGCCCAAGTGCAGAAAGACGACGCTTGTGCGTGATTTCTGAAAGCGGGTTGGTTTGGTCCATAAACTGTGACAATTGCGAAGAACCGAAGAATTCACGAACTGCAGCTGCTGCTGGCTTCGCGTTGATCAGGTCTTGCGGAATAACTGTATCAACTTCGATTGAAGACATGCGCTCTTTAATGGCACGTTCCATACGAAGCAAACCAATACGGTACTGGTTTTCCATCAACTCACCAACTGAGCGAACACGACGGTTGCCCAGGTTATCGATGTCGTCAATGTCGCCCTTGCCATCACGCAAGTCAACAAGTGTCTTAACAACTTCAAGGATGTCTTCTTTACGAAGAACACGAACTGTATCATCAACTTCCTGGTTAAGACGGATGTTCATTTTTACACGACCAACCGCTGACAGGTCATAACGCTCTGAATCAAAGAACAGAGAGTTAAACATTGCTTCTGCAGTTTCCATCGTTGGTGGCTCACTAGGGCGCATTACGCGGTAGATATCAAACAAGGCATCCTGTTTGCTGTCGTTTTTATCTGCCGCAAGCGTATTGCGCATGTAAGCACCGATGTTCACATAATCGATGTTAAGCACTTGCACGTTCTTGATTTTGTTTTCATGAAGAACTTCAATTGTTTTCTCGTCCAGTTCATCACCAGCTTCCATGTAGATTTCGCCAGTTTTTGTATTGACGATATCCTCAGCAACGTATTTGCCGTACATTTGTTCATTGGTGATGCGAAGGCTCTTAACCCCCTTCTCTGTTAGCTGCTTGATGGTGCGAGCAATCATTTTCTTGCCGATTTCAAGAACAACTTCACCGCTATCGGCATCAATAAGATCTGCGTCTGTTTTAATGCCCTTCATGCTTTCGCCATCGAAAGGAATTTTCCAGCCGTCGCCATCACGAGTGGCTTTTGAGAATGTGTAGAACGTCTCAAGAATATCTTCTGGTGTCAGACCAAGTGCCATAAGCAATGTTGTTGCAGGCAGTTTGCGACGACGGTCGATGCGTGAATAAACAATGTCTTTTGCATCAAATTCAACGTCCAACCATGAACCACGGTAAGGAATAACACGTGCAGCAAACAATAATTTGCCTGAAGAGTGTGATTTACCTTTGTCGTGGTCAAAGAATACGCCCGGTGAACGGTGCATTTGTGAAACGATAACACGCTCAGTTCCGTTAACAACGAATGTGCCGTTGCCAGTCATCAAAGGCATATCGCCCATGTAGACGTCTTGCTCTTTAATATCTTTAACAGACTTGGCACCTGTATCTTCATCAATATCAAATACGATCAAACGAAGTGTAACTTTTAGCGGTGCAGAGTAAGTCATGTCACGCTGGCGACATTCCTCTACATCATATTTTGGAGCGTCAAACTCGTAACGAACGAATTCGAGCATTGAAGCGCCGGAAAAATCAGTAATCGGGAAAACAGAATTGAATACAGACTGAAGACCTTCGTCTCCGCGTCCCTCTTCTGGTTCGTCTACCATGAGGAAAGCATCATATGATTGCTTTTGGACCTCGATCAGATTTGGCATTTGAGCCACTTCTGTAATGTTACCGTAGAATTTTTTTACGCGTTTGCGACCATTAAAAACATGGTTTTGAGCCATCTTGGTACCTTTTCTCGCCGCAATCCTGCAGGATTGCTCTTTTAAGTTGCAGCAGTATTTCGCTAGACCTGTCTCCAGAAAACCCATGCGTGCTCTTTCAGCACTCGGTTATCGGGACACGTGTCCAGCGTCGGACTGTGTTCACGTCTTGAACTGCGGGCCAACAGTTCTTTTATGCCCTACTCAATTTACTCTTGAATGCACAAGACCCATGCTGCCGGTCTAGTTGCACAGAAGGCTCCGGACGAATCCGGAGCCGGTTTTTTGTTTTGGTGCTGGTTCAAAAACAAAAGTCTGATGACTTTTTAGAACCAGGCAGCCTAAATTACTTAAGCTCGACTTTAGCGCCAGCTTCTTCAAGCTTCTTCTGAATTTCTTCAGCTTCTGCTTTAGTACAGCCTTCTTTAACTGCTTTTGGTGCGCCTTCAACAAGGTCTTTAGCTTCTTTCAAGCCAAGGCCAGTGATGCCGCGAACTTCTTTAATCACGATGATTTTTGAAGCGCCAGCTTCTGTAAGAACGACGTCAAATTCGTCTTTCTCAGCAGCAGCTTCGCCACCGCCAGCAGCAGGTGCAGCAGCAGCAACAGGTGCAGCAGCAGAAACGCCCCACTTTTCTTCAAGCATTGTTGAAAGCTCAGCAGCTTCCAAAACTGATAGTGCAGATAGATCATCTACGAGTTTAGCTAGATCAGCCATGTTATTATTCCTTAGTTAAGTTCAATTTCGTTTAGTTCAAACTTTGAGAAGTATGCGAGAAACATTGTCCTACGCAGCTTCACCCTTTGCGGCATAAGCCCCGACAACACGTGCAACCTGACTGGCTGGCGCATTGACAACACGTACGATTTTCGTTGCTGGTGCTTGTATAAGACCAACAATTTTCCCACGTAGTTCATCCAGAGACGGTAGACTCGCAAGAGACTTGACGCCATTTGGATCGAGGTTTGTAGCACCCATTGCACCACCAAGAACAACGAGCTTGTCGTTGGTCTTTGAAAATTCAACAGCTACCTTTGGAGCAGATACAGGATCTTCAGAGTAACAAACCAAAGTTTGTCCGCTGAATAATCCAGAAATGTGTTCTGCACCCGTGCCTTCAAGAGCTAACTTTACAAGACGGTTTTTCGCGACTTTTACGGTGCCACCTGCTTCTTTCATTTGAATGCGCAATGCACTCATGTCAGCAACAGTCAGCCCAGCATAGTGTGCAACAACCACAGCGCCTGCATCAGCAAGCTCTGATTTCATGGACGTTACAAACTCACGTTTTTCCGTTCTTTCCACAGTTTCTCTCCATTTAGAAAATTTGACATCTAAACATCAAACCTTCCGTTTGCCTTTGCTATCCACACTCCCTGACCTATCGAAACAGAACAAGTTGCATAAATAACGCTCTAGGTCCTGTCCCAGGTCAAAAGAGATGAACTCCCTTAACAAGGCTTTACGAGTTTGAACCGAAACAAATGAACCTAAATTCAAAAATTTCGTTCTCACTCCCATCTAATGCAGGCTGGTTGATTAAGGCTGTTAGGCCACCGGCAATCTCGGACAGGTGTTTTGATCAGTTTCCTAATCAAAACGAACTGATCTGGACAAACAAAAGCTCGTCCAGATCAGAATTCTTTTATTACTCAGCAATCACAGTCGATGGATCAAGCTTGATACCAGGACCCATGGTTGATGAGATAGCCACACGCTTCAAGAAAGTACCTTTAGCGCCAGATGGCTTTGCTTTTTGTACTGCTTCAGCGAATGAGCGAATGTTTTCTTCGATCTTGGCTGCATCAAATGATGCCTTGCCAACACCTGCGTGCACGATGCCTGATTTCTCAGCGCGGAAATCAACGGCGCCGCCCTTGGCAGCTTTAACTGCAGCAGCAATATCCATTGTTACCGTACCCGTACGTGGGTTTGGCATCAGGTTACGTGGACCAAGAACTTTACCAAGACGACCCACAACACCCATCATGTCAGGGGTTGCGATACAACGATCAAAATCAATTGTTCCACCTTGTACTGTAGCCATAAGATCATCACTACCTACGATATCAGCGCCAGCAGCTTTTGCTTCTTCTGCTTTATCGTCTTTAGCAAATACTGCAACACGAACGGTACGGCCAGTGCCGTTTGGTAGATTTACAACGCCGCGAACCATTTGGTCAGCGTGACGTGGATCAACACCCAAATTCATTGAAACTTCAATAGTTTCATCAAATTTTGCGCCAGCATTCTCTTTAATCATAGCAACAGCTTCGGTTAAACCATATAGATGATTGCGATCAATGCCTTCAGCGGCTTTATTATAACGTTTTCCAGACATGATTACCCCTCTACCTCGATACCCATTGAGCGGGCAGAACCCTCAACAATGCGCATAGCCGCCTCAATATCACCAGCGTTCAAGTCTGCCATTTTCTTTTCAGCAATATCCTGAACTTGGGCACGCTTAAGTGTGCCAGCAACTGAACGACCCGGCTCACCAGAACCAGATGTTAGGTTCAATGCCTTCTTAATGAAGTAAGACATCGGTGACTGCTTCATTTTAAAGGTGAACGATTTATCTGCGTAGATTGTAATTTCTACAGGAATTGGAGCACCTTTTTCCATTTCCTGTGTCTTGGCATTAAACGCCTTACAAAATTCCATAATGTTCAGACCACGTTGACCCAATGCCGGACCGATTGGCGGCGAAGGAGAAGCGTTGCCTGCAGGAACTTGAAGTTTCAAGTACCCATCAATTTTCTTGGCCATGTTTCTTTTCCTTGTTTAGCTGGAAAACCAGCTGGGTTAGGTTTCGTGGTACGGTTTCAGCTAATCGGCCAGATTAACCTCCCCTCCCACGAGTTATTATGGGTTAAGTCTTTTCAACCTGCCCATATTCGAGATCGACCGGGGTTGCCCGACCGAAAATTGATACTTCCACCTTGAGACGCGCACGCTCTTCATCAACTTCTTGTACAATACCGTTAAATGATGCGAATGGACCGTCTGATACGCGAATGCTCTCGCCAACATCAAACATGATGGATGGTTTAGGACGATCAACGCCTTCCTGAACCTGATTTAGAATTTGGTTTGCCTCACGCTCAGTAATTGGCTTTGGCTTGTTATCAGCGCCCAAAAAGCCTGTTACCTTTGGCGTGTCTTTAATGAGGTGAAAAGCTGCGTCAGTCATGTCCATCTTCACAAGGACATAACCCGGGAAGAATTTACGCTCTGAATCAACTTTACGGCCACGACGCATTTCAACAACTTTTTCTACAGGCACCATAACGGCCTCAAAGAGATGCTCAAGTCCTTTTTGACGAACTTTCTCTTCAATTGCCTCAGCAACTTTTTTTTCAAAATTTGAGTAAGCCTGAACTATGTACCAACGATGCGCCATTGCTGTGCTTTTCCTCGTAAAACCCTGATTTCGTATCCGCTATCTAAATTAACCCAAGCTGAGTAGAGACGTAACTACAAAGCTAAGCCCTTTATCCAGAACAAAGAAAAACAAACCCGCGAGAATTACCATGACGAAAACCATGATCGCACTTGTGACGGTTTCACGGCGCGTAGGCCATGTTACTTTTGATACTTCCGTGCGCACTTGCTGCATGTAAGTGAATGGATTTGTCTTGGCTGCCATCAGTAAAACCCTGACTCGCTGAATAAGTTAAAATCAACTCTGGTTAATACCTGAACCTACAAACCATTCAACCGTCTGTAAATACACAACAAATCGTGCGCAAGACGGTCTACACCACTTTGCACTCGTTTTCTTTCGGTAAGTTGTACCTAAACCCTTGGTTTGCAAAGCGCAAGGGGGTGTTGAGAGAAAATTTTCGTAACTACCCAGCTACTGGCTTTGTCATTTAGGGGTGCGACAATTTGAATCG
>JAAHTH010002656.1_pt1 | contig 13317 bp, 15 predicted proteins | sample 6116091 | NCBI WGS metagenome assembly JAAHTH01 (sample SAMN13939990, study PRJNA603662) | sponge metagenome | isolation source: marine sponge | host: Mycale hentscheli | place: New Zealand | collected 2006
CTTCGCCATTTGATACTGCTTTGTGATCGTTCAACTTTCGTCGCACCAAGCTGACGGAGTTTCGTCGTGCCGTGCGAGCTGGTAGTGTTACCGTGATTGACATCTCCCGTAACCAGTTCCTCACCGAAGAGAGGCAGGTCAGTTTAGCAGCGTTCTGGAAATGCTTTCCACCGAACTGCTTGCCGATGTTTCTGTTGACAAACTTTGTCAGTGAGAACAAAGCCTCTGACACGCAATCTTCTGTGTAAGGCTGTGCTGTCACACTGTGTGATAAGAACCAATTAACCGAACTGATGACGCTTGATGTTAAGCCTTCGATCAGAGGATTGATTACCGTCTCGTCACCTTCGGAATATCGTTGTAGGTCTTGTTCGGTTGGAATGTGTTCTGCTGGAACTGCGAAGCCTACTTTCGTATTATAGATGTTTGACATTATTCTTGATTGTTTTGGGTTAAGAGAAAGAATTGAAGAGGGGTGAAATCATTTTCCAGTGCGTCATCCATCTTGTAGATGCGTCCACGTGGATCATAGATTTGATAAGTATTAGCGTCCCATGCTACTGCGTGTCCCGTCTCGCTGTTAATCGTCTTTCCAAATAATACGCCGCTGCCGTGTAGAAGTGCTTTGAAGAACCTCGCCTCTCCTATGAACTCCGCGTGGTTAACAAGCGTTGAACCGTGTCTCATAAGGGGGTGTAGTTCGATCATCGTCATACCCATGTCCCAGTCGAGGGCAAGGTCAACAAACTCTTGAGGATGGAAGCTACGTTGGTTGTTAGGGTGAGGTTCGTTGGTGGCAATGTTACCAAGACCGTCATGTCCAAGATGCTCAAGCATCGTGGGTAGGTCTATGCCGAACGCCATCGCGAACGATGCTGCGACACACTGGTATTTGTCACTTGTCACCATCTTCATTGTTAAGCCCTTCTAACATTTTATCTATGTCTTGTTTGTAGTCCCACTTGTCTTTCCAGAAGTCCCGCCAGTTGGGTTTTCCTGTGACAAGTATGCGTTCGTATTCTTCTGCCATGTGTTCTCTGGTACACTCTGCACTTGACTTAGCACCGATGATCCAAATACCAATGTTGTATTTTTCCCATACAGGCCACTTGCGTCTTTGTGCTTTGGTGAATGAGTAACGTCCGTAAACCTTAACATCGACCCACCGTGTACCGTACTTCTTGTGACCGAGGTAGAGATCGGGAATACCTGTTTGAAAAGCATTACCGACCATCCGTTCCACGTGCCATTGTTTGTTGGTAAGGAAATCAACCCACTTATTCTGAATGTAGAATTCAGGTCCGTGAGCTGCCCTTGCCTTAAACGAATCCATGTTATGTCCTCGCGGCCTCTTCTTTGGCCTGCTTAATCTGCTCAAGCATCGAATCAGTGTCGTAAGTAACGTGCATGATGTTCTCACCGCCACCCTTCTTCTCTGCCCAATTGTCCATTTCTAAACACCAAGTCATACCGACCAGTGGAACGTCTTTCCTAAAGCTCTCGACGGTATCTCTGACGATCTCAGCCTCAGCTTGAACGTAGTCAGGATGCGTGACGCTAATCACCTCATCGTGAATGTTCATCGGAGCAACGATCCATTCGTGTACACCGACTGGCTGTAGTTCCCAGATGGCAACCTGTGTCAGCTTCGTCATCTCCGCGCCGGGAGATTGAATCTCATGGTTAGCCGCTGCTCGAACAGAACCTTCACAGATTCCGAAGGCAGCACCGTACAATGCACTTGTCAAAGCACCGAAGGCTTTCTGCTCACCACGTAGTGAGCTTCGTTGTACAGTAGCGTCACAAGTCTGCCAGTTCTTAGGTAGGTTGTTTGCTAACTCGAACAAGTTTTCTGCAATCTGGTACTCTAGTGTGAAGTATCGCTTAAAACCAAGGAACGATTCTACAAACTCACTTGGCTCAACCCACTCAATCGCTGTGCCTAAACCGTTAGGTTGTAGCAAAGGTTGGTGAGCATCGACAACTCGCTTGCGACTCTCTCCGATTCCTGCGAACATTCGACCCCAACTGGCGAAAGCCTCTTCTGCGACCTTCATTGGGATACCCAAGTTTCTGTTCAGTGTACTGGCATTACCACCGTAGATCATAGCGAACACACCGGACTTAGCTTTGGAGTACATGTTACCGAACTCGTACTTGCTATCGTTAGCGTCACTGTCTAGGATTTGTTCGTAAGTGTGTCCGGGAAATAGTAGTGTACCAAAGATACCGTGTAGCTTCTTACCGGCCACGATGCACTCACGTAAGTCGAGGTCACCGTAAACAGCATCAGCAATCGTTACTTCGAACGAGTCAAAGTCACCACCGCTTAGTGAGTAGTCACCCCACTTCAATGGGAAACACTTTCTCACTTTCTTAGCGTGGTTGATACCTTGAGCGTTAAGGCCATCACCACCAGACATCCTGTTGGACAGTGTACCCATTACGTTGAAGGAAGCGTGAAAGCGTCCAGCAACTAATAGCTTATCGTACAACTCAATCTCTTTGGCAGCAACCTTGACACCCAGCACCTCTGCGGCACGTTTGGCAGCAGGGTGAATCCCAGCTTTAAGAACGCCAGTTCCGCCACAGCGTTGACACTGGGTGGGGTCTTCGTCGAACACACACTTCATACAGTCTTCGTCTTCACTGACGATCCACTGTGAGAGTTCTTCGAGTCTGGCTTTCTTGGTTGTTTCTTCTAGGAACAGAGACTCGTTGTCATCGCAACAAGCGTTGACGTAAGTTCTGATCTCTTTCTGAATGTTACAGTTGACTGGTGCGTTCTCACGCACTGACTCTGCATCCATTCTTAGTTCAGCGAGTCCAGCTTGATCGACCACGTAACCGTGCCATCTAACAGATGATACAACTGTGGTCAAGATCGAATCCTTGTCGCCGTGTTCTGGTTCGCCAAAGGCGTAGTAAAGGCCGCGTGTGTAAATCACATCGTTCTCGGCGTATGCCCTTGCGTTCGAGTCACCTGCCCAGTGTTGGATATGTAAGTCGATCTTGGCAGGCCAAGCGTGTCCCTGTAGAACCCAGTCTTTGTTATCATTGAAACCAAACACTTCCCAGTTCTTGTCAACACTGGATACAGCGTTGGCGAACGGTGCGAACCTAAGTTCCTGCGGTCGGTGCTTAGGGTCTAGTTCGATGTCGGAAAAGACAAACTCACTGAGTCCTAAGACCTCTTTGGCAAGTGCCTTCAACGAAGATGATGCCTTAAACTTGAGGACAACATCTGCAAACTGACGGCACACGGTTTCGTTCTTAGTCATACGATCTAAGACTTGCCAACGTGGTGCATCAGGATCACCCTTGGTGAAGTAGATGTCATCGAGTTTGATTGTTCTTTCTAAGTGCTTGCAGAGTTCCCAAGCCAGTGGTGTTGTAAAGCCTGCTTCGTTGACCATCGGTGTCAGTGGTACTGACTTGATGCGAATGTCTTTACGTGCCATCAATGACTGGTACTTACCCTTACGTGCCGCAATCATAAGATCGAGTGCCGAGTAAGGTTTCAGACATAGGCCGTCCCGTGCTTCTTCTTCGAGAGAAGCGATGTAATCGTAGTGACCTTCGGGAATCATGTCTTTGTCTTCGATCAACGAGAACACAGCATGTAGCTTCTGGATTTGGAAGTGGTCGAAAGCTAAGTTGAACCCAATGTTAACGTGCTTCATCATAGCTTCGCAGATAGCGAGTGTTTCGCGTACTGGGTTTTTCCAGATGTCGTACAAAACTACGTCACCCTCTTTACCTACAGCGTACTGTAGTAAGACGGGCATACCGACAAGACCACATGTTTCTGTATCGTAGAACAGAAGGTCTTTCTCGGTGTTCATTAGTTTTTCGTAAGAGTTCATATTAGCCTTTCTAGTCTTTCCATAATTCGTATTCGTAATTCTCACCAATGACGTAAGCCTCTTTGACTGATGCGATCATTAGACTCGCACCACCAATAAACTTAAACACTGGTCTCATCCCTTTGCCGATCCAGTCCATCATGTCAAACTTCAAACCAGTATGGTGAGATAGTATTCTGACAGCACCGGCCTCGGGCTTTGCTTCAAACCATATATCTGATGGATTGTCGCATGTAATATTATAGCGTTTGAACTTGCCGCTGTCAACCACCTCTATTTCATAGGTCGCCTTGCGTGTGACGATTCTAGCGATTGTTCCGGCTTTTAGTTCTGATGGGGCGATTCCCCCTAACTCACGTTGTTGTTCTGCAAATGACTTCTGTGTACCCGTTGGGTTCTTAGTAGACATTACCTTAACCACCCTTGTTTATCTCTAAGCCAGCTTAGTGCTGACTCTAGTTCCTTGTCATCGACCTCCCCGATAGTCCATCCGATGAACCGTGTTAGCTGGGGATTGAACCCTTCTTCTAACATTTGGGCGATAAGTTCTTTGACTTCTGATTTACGTCTAACACTTGAGCCGTTGTGACCCTTTCTCTTTGTACCTTCTGACCGTACACGTAGCAGTTGTTTTGCCTTGAGTAGCTCATTGCCGGACGCTCTGATGACCGATAGGTCTCTTGCAGATAGTCTGCCAGATGCAGCGGCTTTCTGTACTAGCTCGGGCATGTATAACAGGTGTCGTCGAATTGACACCCACTTAGTGTCCCTTTTAAGCTCGGAGGCGATTGAGCTGATTGTGCGGTAGTCAGGGAATATCTTACCTAATGCCTTCGCTTCTTCGAGGATGTTGAGGTTAGATCGTTCCAAGTTCTCGGTCAGGTTGAGTAGACTAGCTTGACGGGGTGTGAGGTTTGTTCTGATTCTAGCTGGTATATGTTGCCAACCTAACAGTTTGCAACAAGTTAAGCGTCTGAATCCGCATAGTAAGCGGAACTTGAATCCCTTTTCGTCGGTGGGTTCTATGTCGATGGGGAACAAAAGACCATCTTGAGCGATGGATTCCTTCAATTCCTCAACTGAATCGCGAGTGAAAGCCTCACGACAGTTAAACTCCGGTTCGATCTTAATCGAGTGGATCGGAGTCTCGAATACTTTGTAGTCTAGTTCTTCTTTCATACTATAAGTATACCACGTAAAGTCCACTTTGTCAAGGAAAAACCGTGTAAATCTTATCATTTTGTACGAAAAAACCCCTCACTACACTAGGTAATGAGGGGTGTCAATAAGTCAGTTATGCGTCTCCGTAACCCATAAAGTCAATTTCCTCTCCCCACACGGATCGGATTTTATTGACCTGCTTGATCGTTAGGTCGTTTGACTTAACAGATGAAGGAGGTTGTGCCGGAAGTTCCATCTCCGCCGCTGCAAGCGAAAGCAGGTTGGCGATGTCTACTTCCATAGACTCGTATCTGACGATATAGTTAACATAGTCCATCCCGTGGGCGTATAGACCCGCGTGAGGGAACCGAGGATGTTCTTCGGTTGTGATCATCTCGACGAAGTGGTCTAGTGTCATACCTCTGGCACGTTGCTGGTGGTAGGACAGGATCACATCGTAGTGGTTGCGTACAGTAAACGCCACCAGTGTGTTTGGCATATCATACGAACCATCTGGTAGTGCGTGATGATCGTCTTCTAGCTTCTCCCCGCCCGCCGCCAAGATAGCCGCCGCGACTGCGGAGCTACCTGTACGTGGGTTGGCGATGAAGATAATATCTTTGACAAGACCTTCAAGTAAATAGCTCATATTATTTCTCCAAGATTACGTTGTCGACTTTGAAACTACCATCTTCGTGTACGTCCACGAAGGCGTATCCGTGATTCCACATGTTGATTCGTCCGTAGTCTGGATTCATCTCACACATGCAGCCGGTAGACCAGCAGCGTAACCAAGTCCCTTCGAAGTTGTTCTGGCTGAACTCCGATGAACGGTGACAGTGACCCATGAGGGCGTTAGTCTGCATCTTAGCCGCCATCGCACGTGCTGGTTGAATTCCACCACCGCCGTACAACTCGTGACCGTGGACAATCCGTAGGTCGCCAGCGTTGATCACACGCTTCTCTGTGACGTGATCGACACCGTATGAGTCTAGGTTCAGTACGGACGCTAGATCGAACTGTGCGAACCGTGAGAACTCTGGAGCGTTGTTCCAGATGTACTTAGCCCATCGCTCGTCGTGGTTACCTTCTTTGAAGATGACCTTAGCTTCGAATCGCTCTTGTAGCCAGTCGAAGAAAGCGTGTGCTTGGTCAATCTCAAAGGCGGTGTCACGCATGTTTGGATTCTTCTCGAACCGTGACATTCGGTAGAAGTCAAGTAGGTCACCGTTGATCAGGATGACGCTTGGTTCGTACTCCATGCAATCCTCGTACCAAGTCTGTAATGTTTCTTCACAGTGGTACGGTAGGTGGATATCACTGATAACTGCGATACGCTCACCGTTGGGAATAGTGTAAGGCAACCAGTCCTTCTTCTGTGTCGGTGGCAACTCGTGGACGAATCCAGCCGACCCGTTTGCGCGGTATGCTGACTTGTCCTTAGTGTTCTTACGTGAGGCATTTCCAGAGTTACCTCGCTTACGCCGGATAGCCGAACGTGCTTGCTCTAGGTCTGTGAAGAACCGCTTGTTCTCCGAGTACAATTGCTTGGCTAAGGTTCGAGTTGCAACCTGTGGGAAGTTGGTTACCAGCTCGTTGATCTTATCGCGGATTGCTTCTGGGTATTTATTTGACATATTAGTTATCTTTCTCGCTTTCTAGTGTGGATGGTTTAATAGTGATAGTTTCGATATTGTCAGGGAAGTAGCGGTTATCGCCAGCTTTAAAACCCTTTCGGACAATGAAGTCCTTCATCTTGTTCGCTTCTTCTTCTGTACCGTCGATAGATACATAGAAGTTCTTGTACTCTTTTCCCTCTTTGCAAACGACACACAGTGTCCATTTAGACGGTTGTGCATCCGATTCGTTTTCACTCATCGTGTCCTCTTCTCTAAAAATGGTTAATCTTCTGGAATGTCTCGTAGGTCTTGATCAAAGTCACCCATAGACATCTTCTCTAACTTGCGGTTCTTACGAAGAACCTCAAGGACTCTGCGGTCGGTAGGTAAGTGGAACAGGTCAACAATGACCGCACCCTTTACCTTATCCATCCCAGTACGGTGAATCCTGTCCTCACTCTGTGAGCGAGCCGCTGGATTAAAGTCATTGGAATAGTAGACACATGTGGTCGCTCCGGGTCTCCCTGCTTGTGGGCAGAGGGTCAGTGCAACACCACCGGACTTAGGGTGAGCGACAAAGGCGATTCGTCGTTCAGGGTTCTGAATCCAGTAATCCATTGGGTTGTCGAGTCTAACGCTTTCCGTAACCGGTGTCCCATCAGCATTAGGGTGTCCGGTTAGTCGGTCGATCTTCCATCCACGACCGTCGACTCTCATAGTGTCCCATCCCTCACGTTGGCAGACACGTGTAACTCTGCTTAACGATGCAGTAAATCCTGCAAAGAAAACAATACGTTTCTGTTCTTCGTTCTGTGCAAGCAAGTCAACGACTGCCTGCTCTTTCGGACATGGGACTTCTCTAGCTACGCGCTTCATTTTAGGTACTTCCATTGTGCCGTCACAGTTCTCGCACGGGCAGGTTTCAGCAACTAGGTTGTCAACGAATGACTGGTCTAGCATACTGGTGTCTCTGATCGTAGCGTCTGGGTTGCTCGGGTCAGACCAGACTGTCTCTGTTCCGTCCTCGCACGAAGGACACTTGACTGTGCCATCTTCGACCTCTCGGTACTGAAAGCCATCGGACAACTCACGCAAGTGGGTCAGTCCTGTGATTACGTTAGGTGCTTGTGTAGTGATTGCCTTGGCAACACGTAACAGCGATGGAGTCGGTTCACAAACAATCTCTTTGTAAACTTTGTCCGGCAGGTCTAGGCAATCTTTCTTGTGTACGATGGTTGCCAAGCCCTTTAACCTGTCCTGTAATTCTGCAACTTCGTTGACTGACTTACTGAACTGGTGTAGTTGTGTATCCATATCTTGTTGGATCATGCCACCGTCATCTGTCCAGTGGTGGCCTTCTTCGAACAACATGCCGCAAGTGTTGCAGCGGTTCGAGTCATCCTTCCAAGCGACTCGCGTGTTGAACGCTTGTCCTGCCAGATCGTCACGGAGACGGTAGAAACCTAACCGCTTCTCGAACGCTCCGACGTTTCCTTCTTTAAGAAATCCCGGCCATGCAATCTCAGCGGGAGACCACCAATCAGCAGGCGACTTAGGGGACGGCGTACCTGTCATCAGGATGACATAGCCTTCACCTTGGTACTCGTCTCTGATTGCGTCCGCTAACTTCTGCGCACACTGGGTTCGTTGTGACGTAGGTGTCTTTAGGTTCTGGGACTCATCGAAGATAACTCCGATAGGTGCTGGGTCGCCACTGTGCCAAGTCCGCATCTTACGAACCATTGCTTCGTAGTGCATCATCTCGGTGACCACGCCTTCTTCCAAACCCCACTTGTCGAACTCTTGTCTGATTCCGTACAAGCTGGACTTCGGACCGATCCACCAGAAACCTTTCTTACCAGACTGTTTCATGGTAGCGATAGCTGCAAGTGTCTTACCGACACCCATCTCCGCACCCCAGATTTGGTAGTGGTATGTTAGGGCTGTGTTTGCCATCAAGCGTTGTTGAGACATTAGGTCAAAGTAGCCAAACCCTTCGCTTCCAAACTTAGGGAAGTCATGCTCGATCACTTCTTTGTCGAAGTTCTCGAATGGGTTCTCACCCTGCAACCATGCAATCTGTACACGGTTACGTTGGCAGTCTGCTACTGACCAGATTTTACGCTTGTCGCCGTCGAGAAAACCGTGCCACTTAGCACCCTTCATCGCTTTGATGTCGTCCTTCAAACCGAACGGCGATTTTAGAAACTCGATACGACCCTTCTCTGTGTAGTTCAAAGTCACTGGTGACTTGTAACTACGCTTGGCCGTAGAGATTATGAATTTAGTTTCAACTATCATGTATTTTCCTAGTAATGGTCATTTTGTAAGTCGTCGCGAGGTTCATTCTAACATAGTACAGTCTGGATGTCAAGGAATTATTCTAAATAATATCCAGAAAACCCATCAGTTGTGTTAGAAAATGAACGTGGTGAGCCGAATACATCGCTCATACCGGCATTAGCGAACTGCTTATAGCAGGTCAATCCCCATTCTTGGATTGTCGCTGATGCGTTTCCCGCATTAGATAATGCTGTCATCCATGTTTGACCGTTGCCAGTCATAATAACCCCTGTGATCCCTCGTTTACAGGGTACTTGTTGCATCGCACAGATCAGTCCGTGGGGAAACCCACAGATGTCTGCTGTCTCTATGTCGTTCGAAACCACCAGCATACCGAAGTGGATCATTGACATTAGCTTCTTTACCTTCCGAGTGTCGTCAATTGGATCACAGAACGCTGTGTACTTTGCAAGAGGTAGGAGCATACTGCTCAATGGTTTCCCCTTCTTTTGTACTATCTGTGATGGCGCTTGACAACCCATCTGTGTCGCTAGTGTATCAAACTTCGGGTTGAGAGATGTCGAACTAATTAGTTCAGCATGGATCATTCTTTTTCCTCCCAAATAGCGTCAACCACGCCCCATTCGATGGCCTCTTCTGCTGTGAAGTATTCATCTCGGTTCTTGGCGGCTAACTTATCCCAAAAGTGTTTTGTCTTTGTAGTGTGTTTCACCAACAGGTTCGTCCAATCTGCTTCGATCTTCTGAAAATGTTGGTATCGGTTACGGATGTCGTGTGACTTCCCTTCGATCTCTGCCGACCATGCGTGGGTCAACAAGCTAGTGTGTCGTGTGATCCATCGGTTACCTGCTGTACCTGCTGCCAATAATAGAACAGCGGATGACATAATCTTACCGTAACCGAACGTGTGTACCGGACACTTGAGTGTCTGTATAATATCGTACAGGGCTAGTGCTTCGTAGACACTACCACCGAAGGAACTGATGAACAGCTCGATTGGTTTGGTTGAGTCCAACGACTCCATCAGATACAATCCCTTAACCAAAGGGCTGATAGAGTAATCGTCGATCTCGTCGTCAAGGAACACACGCCTGTTGTTAACATCTACACCATACTCGAAGTAAGCCGACACCCAATCCTTATCAATGCCTGACATAGTTACTCCGTTACTTGAAAAATGGGTTATAGATAAGCACTGGCATGTTTGCCGCAGGTCGGTCAACTCGCTGAATCGTAGTGGTAGTTGTACCTCGACCGTTCCACGCTGATCCAAATGCAGCGGTGGTGTCCATACGTGTGATAGTAGTCTCTCTGGGCTTCACACGCGCCCACTGACGGCGGTTATGCTCTTTAGCCCAGTAGTAGTACAGTTCTGACGGGAGCCTCACAGCCTCGTGGTGAGGAAGCTCAATGAACGGTGCGGCCTTCTTTGCGTAGGGGTTATACTCTTGTCCACTTGCGATATTGTTAAACACCAACTGTGTTAGTAACTGGAAGGCGATTGCGCAAATGAAGATGGCGACGGCTGATTTGATTGTGTTCATTGTCTTTTGTCTTTCGTTATTGTGTTAGAAAAAGCAGACCCCCGTTAAGAGGTCTGCCGAGTATCGTCGTTAAGATTAACGCTTGCGACTTGAAGCTGGTGCTTCTACAGTCTCAACGCCTTCTTCGCCTTCTGGTTTCATGAACTTCTCGATCTCGCTCTTGAGAGCTTCTGCATCGGGAAGGTCGATGGCTGTCAAGCCAGCAGTCGGCTTAGGTGCAAACCAGTTCCACTTACCTTTAGTGATGTACTCACTGTTAAGTGTCATGGTCGGGAACGTAGGTGTGCCATCTACCAAGCTCGGTAGAAACTCATTGATCTTTCCAGATGCGTATCGTCCAGACTTGTTACCCATGAACAACTCGTAGAAAGAAGATGTGCTACGCTCGTACACTAAGTACGTTGGTCCGTAAGCACAACCACTGTCACGTGTGTTGTCTGCTAGGTCAACAATCCGCTTGAACTCTGCGTCAGCAGGTGAGTTCGAGACGATGATGTTATCTGTGTCGCTCATGTCGATGGCCTTAGCCTTACGAGCGATGACGAGCATGTCAACAGATGTGCCGAGATCAACGATGTCATCGGACGAACGTGGGATTCCGAAATGCCCGCCGTCGATGATTGTTCCAGACGCTCCAGATTTACCCTTAGAGTAAAGCTGCATACGTTGTAGGAAAGCAGATGAGCTTGTCATGGCATCCAATGCCTTGAGGTCTGCACCTGTTTGTGTTGATAATGCGCCACCGCTGCCGAAGAGATCGCCTAGTGAGTTGTTTGTTGTGAGTTCTTTGCTCATAATGAAAATGTCCTTCAAGTGTAATTAAGTAAAAAGTAAAATCGTCTCGCTGCTATTTAGTTTATCGTGTCATCGTCACCTCGTCTCTCTGATAGTTCTCGGATAGTCTTTAGTTCATCGAATCTTTGTCGGGCAATTATAGCTAGTCGTTCCTTACCGGTTAGCTGGTGTCGTAGTTCCTTGACTTGTTGTTGCCGACCTTCATCGTGTAGGTTAAGCACCCACTGTAGTGTTATTATAGCACCTTCATAGGCTGTTGTCAAGCCTTTTTTGGTAATTATTCCAGAAATATTAGTCATCCTGTCGAGTTCGATCAGCAGGGTGTCCATTGATTGGAGTCGAGGTCTTAGAGAAAATTCTGCCCTTTCTTCAATCCGACCTTCCATCTTCTCTGACCGCTTGTGGGCGATAAACTTCCCCACCGCGAGTACAAACTCACGGGACTTCATCCCGGGAGCCGTCTCTAAGACTTCGTGCTGGTACCTGTGTAGGTTGATTCGTGCGAGTGCAACGCCTTTCGATAAACATAGCGTACCATCGCTCACAGCCGCCTGTGCCTTCTCTGAGAGCTTTAATAGTTTCAACCTTCTACTGACCCATTGAGCCGACTTATTAACCTTAGCGGCCAGCTCCGAGCGTGTGAGAGGCTCTCCGTTGGTCTCGTACACGTGTATCATATACTCCATCTGTTTAGCGAACTCAACAGGGCGAGTTTCATACGAAACAGCATTGGTCTGTATCTGTAGTGCAAGGTATTCTTCCTCGGTCTCACATTCGACGATGATGCAGGGGAAGTGTTTATACGCGACAGACTTACCCGCCGTGAACCTCCAAGACCCGTCGATGATCTCATACCTAGTCTCGTCGTGTTTACGCACCAGTAGGCTATTTAATATACCATGACTGCGTATACTGCTGCATAACTCGTAGAACTCGACCGTATCCTGTCGGACGGGGCGGAGCATCGAGTGTGCTTGTACGATCTGATCTAGTGAGAGTTCTGTTATCATACTTAAAGTATACCATACGATCCACTATCTGTCAAGCGAATTCCACTAAGATTGTGGGGAATACTTGGTTTGAGGGTTTGACGTTTGAGGGCTAAGAGTTTCTTACCTATTGATATTATTGAAATAGTACAACAATTCCTTTACTATTTATATCTTTCTCCTGAGATTAGTCTTGATCTTCTAGTCAAAATAATAATAAATAGTCTCTCTACGTGCGTTTGACACGGTAAAAAGCGGGATAAGCTGTAAAACACAGGGTCAAAACTTGCTCAAAGGTCAGGTCAACAGCTCAAAAACATAGCTAAACCCCGAGGGATTTGCTCACTTTGCGCAAAGGCGCAAAACAGACACCCAAGTATCTAAACTATTTACGTCTTTTTACAAGTATTTCCTTGACATGTAAGGAAACCTGTGGTATACTTACATCATAGGGCAAAGACATAATCTTACAGAAAGGAAGAAATATGCCTAAAACTATTGCACAACCGTATACAAAAACCAAGGGCGTAGGTCACGTTAAGGCTGACGGTACTTGGCGGTCTTTCATTAGACTAAACGGTAAGCAGACATACCTCGGTACATATGATACAGAGGTCGAAGCCATTTGTGGACGGATGGGTGGGGAACTTATCTACCTCGGTGAAGTAGTTACCACACCGACTCCCGAGACTCAAGGTTTCTATGATACTATGATGGATGCGGATAACCCGTACTGGTATGCTTTGGCAGCAGTCCGGTCTAAGATTAAGAGTCACGATGGTATCACCTTTAATTCATCCAGAAACACGTGGGTGTCTTACACAAAGAAAGACAGTGAGCTTATCGTGTTAGGCGACTTCAAAACCTACACCGATGCTTGTACCCGTACCTTACTTGAACAGAAAAGGCTAAGTTAATATGACAACTACTACAGAAGCAATCAGGACGTTCCTAGAGAACGCGCCGGTGAACTTCGCCAAAGACCTAACAAGTCGCTATGAGATAGGAATGGACGTTCAGGTCATGGTTGACCCTGCTG
>JAAHTH010000261.1_pt1 | contig 13309 bp, 11 predicted proteins | sample 6116091 | NCBI WGS metagenome assembly JAAHTH01 (sample SAMN13939990, study PRJNA603662) | sponge metagenome | isolation source: marine sponge | host: Mycale hentscheli | place: New Zealand | collected 2006
CCCGCCCCGCGGCCCCCCCCCTGCTAAGCCGATACCATTTTTAATAGTTTTTTTCCACTAAATTATATGGTGAATAGAGTCGTACTTGTCGATTGTCCCATTAATAATTTTATATGTATCAGATCTATTTGGTTGAGAAATATTAACAATTTCAAATCTTCTATCTAAAGCTGGATCTTTGGAGTATATTTTTTTGTATTCTTTAGGTGTTGTTGCTCCAATACATTTGATTTTATTTCTAGCAAGAGCTGGTTTTAAAATATTTGCAGCATCCATGCTGCCTTCAGCTGATCCAGTGCCAATTAATGTATGGATTTCGTCAATAAATAAAATAACATCAGGCCTAGCTTCAACCTCATCAATAATTGCTTTTATTCTTTCTTCAAATTGGCCTCTATACTTTGTTCCAGCGATAAGAGCTGTTAAATCTATTTCGTATATAGTTTTATTACTTAAAAAAGCTGTGCAATTCGAATTAACGATAGATTGAGCGAGACCTTCCACTAAGCTTGTTTTTCCTGTTCCTGGTAGGCCAACTAAAATAGGATTGTTTTTGTTTCTTCTGCAAAGTATTTCTGATATTTTATTAATTTCTACCTCTTTTGATATTACCATATCAAAAAAACCTTTTTGAGCTAATTGATTATAGTTTTTTGCGTATAAATCTAATGCGGAAATAGATTGCTCACTATGGGTTTTAGGTATATCTAATTTAGATTTTGGTATTTTTTCTTTAGACCAAACTCCCTCTTCAAAAAATACATCAAGCTTTTTTACAGCTTCATCAATGTTAATTTTGAATTTTTTAAGGTAATCTGGCAAGGATGAGTGCTTAAAAGTTAAAAGCGTATAAAACACATGCTCCACCCCTATATATTCATGATTAAAACGTTTAGCTAAAACAAGAGAATCATCAAAAATAAAACTAAAATCTTTACAAAATTTAGATGAAGTTGATTCCTCGGTTGATGATTCTTCAGGGATCTGATTAAAGACAAAATCTTTAAAATCGTCCAAAGATATATTTAAATCATTAAAAAAATTAATGATAGTGGATTGTCCGCTATCTAAAACTGAATAAATTAAATGGTCTGTGCATATATTTTTTGAATTTAAAAATAAAGATGTTTCTTTGCAGTTAGATATGATTTTTTGCACCCTTGGCGTTAGATTGTATTTACTCATTTTATTTCAGATAATTTCATGTATATTTTTTCATCAACGATTGAAATTTGATCGATAAATAATATATCATCACCTTTAGCTCCTTTGCAAATAATAATATTATTTTTTTCTGGTATCGGATTTTTATTTTTAAAAATAGTGAAATTTTTCTTTCGACCATCAACTAATAATACATCATATCTTCCAAGATCATCATTTAGCGTCATTTTTAAATAAAAATTTCCGTTTTTACTTTTACCAGAAAAAGCATCTTCAACCACACCGATAAGTTTTAGGGTCTGATTTCTTTCTGCAGAGTGAAAATCCAGCGAAGAGTCAAAGGTATTAGAAGAGCCAAAGCAATCTCGCAAATTTTGACTATAACTAAAACCTAAAAGATTTTTCTCAAAATACCAGTTAGCGAAATCTTCATACTTTTTGTTTTGATCGTATATGTTTTTATAAGATTTATACTTAGATTTTAAAGTTTCAAATCTAGATTCTTTCATTACGGGTTTTTTGTCATCTCCCAATAACTGACTTTTCACTACATCACTAATCGAATTCAAAATATCGAAATTATATTTTTCTCCAAGTTTTATGAAATTTCTTTTTTCTCTATCCGTCAAAAGATTAAAGACCTGAGCTTCTAATACTAATCTTGCCCGATTGGTTTTGTAGGAAGAGAGAGCCCCCGCTTGAATTAATGCAGAAACAACACCTATGTTTAACCCAGAATCCTTGGCAGCTAAAAAGATTTCATACTTATTTGGATGAATAGAAGTTCTAAAAGACTTAAGTTTCTCCAAAGATTTCTCACTTATTCCTTTAATGCTATTAAGACCAAATCTTATGTTTTCATTTTCTATACAAAAATCCATTGATGATTTAGCTAAATCTGGCGGAAGTAAAGTAATATTAAAAAAAGGAAGCTCTTGTGATATTTTACTAATCTCTTCTTGAGGAGAGGGTTCGTACTTAGTCATTTGAAGCAAGCTCAAAAAGAATTCTTTTGGGTGATTAAATTTTAAGTAACAAGTCCATGCAGCTAAAAAAGAGTATGATATAGAATGACTTTTATTGAAAGAATAATTTGCACTATCTTCTGCGACTTTCCATAAAATATTACCGACTTCTTTTGGGATATTATTACCTTTAATTTTTTCTGAAATTTTATCCTTCCATTCAGCCATTTTTTCAACTTTCTTTTTCCCAACGATCCTTCTTAGTTGCTCTGATTCTTCTAAGTCAAAACCTACTTTTACAGCCATTTTCATTAACTGTTCTTGATACAGAGGTATTCCTCCAGTGTAATCTAAAACATCACTAAAAAAATCATGAATAGTTTGAACGTTGCCGCTTCTAACGTAATCACTATATAAATCAGTGAAATCCATAGCTCCTGGCCTTGCTATTGCAATAACAGCGCTTAACTGTTCTAAATTTTGAGGTTTAATTTTTTTGCAAACCATAAAGTTAGCACTAGCTTCGATTTGAAATAATCCATGAGGATTCCTTAATTCCTGCATGTTTCTGTAAATAGATGGCGAGTCTAAATCTATATCGGTAGGTTGTATTTTAAGAAGGCTACAAGTATTGTAAATAGAAGAAAGAGTTCTTAAACCAAGAATATCAAACTTAACCATTAATTCAGATACCCAATTCATATCATAGCATGTAACTACGGATCCATCATTAGTTTTTTGAAGTGGGCAAATATTTGAAATACCATCAAAGGATATAGCTATACCAGAAGGATGCACTCCTGTATTTTTGTTTAAACCTTCTAGTTTTAAAGCAATTTGATAAACGTCTTTTTTACGATCACAAAAAGATTTAAATTTTGGACTAGATTCGTAAGCGTCTTTTAATTTGGCAACATTTCCGTATTCTTTAGGTATGGAATCGCTAATTATATTAACTTCAGACTCAGACATTAAGCCTGCTATTTTACCACATTCTTTAACGCATAATTTACCGCTTAGAGTGTTTAAAGTTAAAATTTTAGCAGTTCTTGACGGGTATTTCGATTCAATATAATGAATCACTTTCTGTCTATGTTCGTATGCAATATCATTATCTACATCAGCCAAGAGACTCCCATCTAAATAAACAATACCGTTTTGCTCAATTTTTCTAGCTCTACTTTTGGAGACAAATCTTTCAAAAAACAAATCGTATTTAATAGGGTCTACTTGTGTGACTCCAATTAAAAATAAAACAAGACACCCTGCTGCCGATCCACGACCTGGACCAGTTGGTATATTATTTTCATGACAAAAATTTAATATATCCCAATTTAATAATATATAATCAATAAACCCAAGTTCGAACAGGGTAGATAATTCATAGTCTAATCTATTTTGATATTTATCATGATCTGAACTTTTACTTATTCCTTTTTCTGATAAGGATATATCGCATATAGTTTTTAAAAAATCATAATTCGAAATGTCTTTTGATTTGATTTTGAATTTTTTTAAATATTTTTCTTCAATTATGATCTCTGGCAACCTTACACCTGGAGGTATGCAATCTTTATACCCCTTAAAAGAATTAATAAATTCAAGTTCTATATTTCTATGTTCCATAATATTTTTTGCAAAACTGAATGAGTTTTTTCTACATCATAAAGAGCATCATGAAGCTTGGAGTCGTCAAATTCAATTTCATAATCCTTACAAAGCTGCTTTAATGAAGTCTTTACCCCCCTCGTTCTTAAGTTTAATAATTTGTACTGATAAGAAATCAATGAATCATCTTTAGTCTGGTAGACTTCGTTCTTTATTCCTCTTGCGAGACAATTGGTGTCAAGAAGTCGATTCAAATAAGAATAATCAGAAGATTTTCCACATAAATTTCTGTGAATATTATGCATGTAAACATCAAAGCCTAGAATATTATGACCGACAACAAAATAATCTTTATCGTACAAATAGTTTTCGAATTTATTTAAACAAACTAAAGGGTCTTTTTTAAGTTTATCATATTTAGATTGTTTAAATCCAGTAATCATTGCAGCATCTGGAGAAACATCCAAATCATCCCATGATAAATAAAAATCAAATTTTTCTTTTATAGAATTTCCTTCTGCTAATATAAATCCTATTTGCCAAGGCTTATTTTTGTTTTTATGCAAATTTAAATTGCATGTTTCATAATCAAAAATTAAATATTTTTGATTTTTTTTAAATCTTAATAGGCTTTCATTCATACTTCGTAATACTTAACTCCTACTGGGTTTAAACAGGTTAAATTTGCACCGCCAGCATAACTAATAGAGCTCTGAAGATCTTGAGTTATTTCATTTAACTTTTCACTGTAAGTCATTCCATTGTTTGGGATTTTGTTAAGCTTTCCTTCTATATTATTGTTGTGACCTTTGTTTTCTGCGCTAGCAGAACCAAAATAAGCTTTATGGTTTACACCATTAATAGTAATTACTGAAGCAGGGCTATCCAAGCAAGAAGCAAACATACTACCAGCCATAACCATTTTAGCTCCAGCTACTAAAGATTTGGCAATGTCGCCATTTGAATGAATACCTCCATCAGCAATAATTGGTACAGTATTTCCATTGTCAAGAGTTACATTCGAGCATAGCTTAACACAGCTAAACATAGGCATAGTAAATCCAGTCTTATCTTTTGTAGTACATGGAGACCCTTGACCAATCCCAACCTTAACTATATCTGCACCCCAGTTAGATAATTCTCTTACAGCACATGGAGTAGCAACATTACCAGCGATAATTTTGACATCGGGTAAATGCTTTTTAATCCATTTCATCATGTTATGCATTCGTTTACAATAACCATGGGCTATATCAATAGTCAAGTAATCAACTCGATGACCTCTCTGGCTGATTTTTTGAACAGCCACCTTGTCTTTCATCTTAACCCCAATACTGAATGAAATATTATCCCAGTCTTGGGCGTTAGCAACGTCTTCAGCTAGATCACAATCAAAACGATGCATAATATAGAAGAATCCATGTGAACTCATCCACTCGCAAGTACGCATATCTATTACAGATTTCATATTAGCGGGAATGATCGGTAATAGAAACTTTTTACCAAAAAGTTTAATAGATGGATCACAATCGACCCTGCTATGAATCTCGCTATAATTAGGAATCAAACAAATATCTGAATATTTAAGAGCTTTCATTTTCTAAATAACTTTCAAAGGAAAATTGATCACTCGCACAATGATCTAAATTAGGGTTCTCGAGAGTTCTTCCGTTTTTAGAAAAACTTCGGTTGCATATGCATTTATATGTCTGATAAGCATTAAAATCTGATTTTTTATTATAAAAAATACTTTTGGTGCTAATCGTTTTATAATTATTTTTAGAGCAATATTCTGCAATAAGTTCATTTACAACCACATCAAATGGAAGCATATTATTTTCTGTAAAAAAGATTGGATCACAAAAAGAGAAATCAGGAATGCAATTTTTAAAATTTAAAAAATTTTCAAAAATAAAAGAATCATAGAATGGAATAGCCATATTAAGATCTTCAGGAAGCCAATTGCTTTTTAAAGTTTTGTAATCTATACAATTATTATGGTCTAAATTATAATATGTAAAAATTTTGTTTAACCTTTGGAATCCCTCTGGGGATTTAGCAAATAAAATAGCCTTATGGTTATCATTAACATCTCCAGAATGCAAAGAAATTCTTAATCCAAAGATTAAATTAATTGATAATTCTGTAGCATTTTTATAAGCTTCGAGGAATCCAGTCATGGTGTCTTCGACCAAAACTAAATTAGCAATCTTATGTTTCAATAGAATACTAAATATATTTGATTCAGAATCTGATTTGAAAGAATCTAAATCTAAACGTAATATACTTTTACCAATCGAATAGTGAGACTTAAATAAAGGTAACATGCATTAAGAATTTAATGCATAAACAAACTAAGTTCAAGTATTTTTAAGTTTTTCGAAATGCTTTTTAGCGAAATCTGGATTCGGGACAATTTTATCTTCTAAATATTTATAATTGTTTTTTACTACCATGATTTTTTTTCTTTTTCCAGACGCATCTGAAAGATGAAGGTTATCTCCTGATAATTTTTGCCTTTCTTTGTATACTTCGGGAGTAATCATATCTTTAAAGTGATCAGGACACCCAGACGCAGTCCATCTAAAAAACCAATTGGATTCTGCTGGACCATAATCATCTTCAGAAATTCTATACAAACAAAACCTTCTTCTTTCTAGCCAGTTTTTAAGTGTTATTCTATCTTTTTTTAGTTGAGATTCAAGCAGTTTTGCTTCTTCATTATTCACCTCTGGCTTAGGCTGTGGCTTAGGCTGTGGCTTAGGCTGTGGCTTAGGCTGTGGTTTGGGCTCTGGCTTGGGCTCTGGCTTGGGCTCTGGCTTGGGCTGTGGCTTGGGCTGTGGTTTAGGCTCTGGCTTTGGTGCTGGCTTTGGTGCTGGCTTTGGTGCTGGTTGGCGATTTCCATATATTTTGGCACTTGATGCACAAATAATAAGCACAATAGCTAGAGGATCAAAAACAGAAACAATAAGAATAATAACCAGCCTTATTGATTTAGAGGTGTCGAAAGAAAAATTAAAATAATCATTTAACAGCTCAGATATATATTTAACTGGCCCAAGTTCGTTCTCTATCGAAAGTGTTTTGTTTCTTAAATCAAATTGAGTGTTCTTTAAAGAATTTATGTTCGATAAACTGGTTTCAATATTTTGTTCGTAAGTAGATATGCTTTTTACATCCTCTGGAGATAACACATAGACTTCATTTTTAATTGAAAGTATGTCGGATTGATACTCGCTGACAGAATCCGAAGTTTCCTTTTTTAATTTATCTAAATATTCATTGATTTTAACAATTTCTGAAGCGATATATTTTCTTTCTTTAGATTGTCTTTCTTGTAAATTTTTAATTTTTTGCGTATTGCTTGAAAAAAATCCAGTCTTTTCGGCGAGTAATGTATTCATAGCATTGTCTAATTCAGACAATCTATTATTTAAATTTTGAATTTTTTCTGATGAAGATTTTGATTCTTTATCAAGTCTAGAATAAAGCAGATCAATATTGGACTGAATAATTTTAGCTTTATCCTCAGATGACTCTTCAGAAGAAAGTGTAGAATCATTTAGTTTTTTGATTTGAGTTTCGTTTCTAGAAATTTTATCTTCTTCCAATTTGATTTTTCTGTCAAGCTCATCAATTTGTTGACTCATATAGGATGCACTTGAACTGTGTTCGATATGGGATTTACTTAAAAAACCGAAAATACCTGCACTAGTAATGACCGCAAGAATAAAGACTGCAAAAGTTAAATAAGTTTTGGCAAGTTTTGAAATTTGTTTCCAATGTCTGTGTGTCCATACTGCTGTTATAATCTTAGCTACTTCAAGAGACAAGGCCATTACGATAATAGAAACAACAGAGCCTGGAAAAATGGCAGTAAGACCCACGATGCTGAAATAAGCAGCAATACCAGATAACGTTAATGCACTTGTGAAAAGTAAATACCTCATTGCAATTTTATAATTTTTTTTCTAAAAAATTCTAATTGATCTGGGTTATTTGATAAAGGTTGAGATAATGCTTTAGAATATTTATCAAAAACAAGAGAAGGATTTGAGCTTTCTATGTCCAAAGTGATCATGGGCCCATGAGGAGGATCTATCATTTTATCAAGAACATCTCTATTAAATTCATGGTTCACAGAATTACATATTGGTTTTTCTGGAGACCTGGACCTCATAACAAATAATGCGAATTTTGTTAAATGATCAATTATGCTATCATGGATCGGCCAGCTTTAAATTTCTTAAGCTCTGGAGATTCCGAATCAGGTGAAGCATAAAGACTAGGTATAACATATTCTCCTATGCCTTTAGATGAAGCATAGCTAGATTCTGAAATAACATTATTTGTTTTGATAGGTATAGCTCGATCTATAGTAGCTCCAATTTGTTTTTCTGGCCTCATTGTTGCATCTTTTGTATTTCTAGGGTTTACTTCGTTATTCGTAGAGTGAGTCGCTGCGAATTGGCTAGGACTGTACATGCAAATATCATATGCATCTGCATATTTTAAACCAACATGATCTTGTTCGTGTTGATCTGTTAAATAAGATTCATTTGTTAAATGATCAATTAAAACATCTTCATCCACTTCTAGTTCTGGTCTAGGGGCAACAATGGCAAATTTTCTATACTGACCAGAGGTTCCGCTAGTTTCAAACAAACCTGTTTCGGAAAAACTCTGCCGATGAACATTATCTTCCCCTTGTGTTGAAAAAGTATTAATTAAAAAAGATATATCTTCTTTTTTTTCAAATATAGATCCATAAAAAGTTTCATTGCCATTTTGATTTATTTGTGTGGGTGCAGGTTCCAGCGGACAATGTGTCAATTTAACATCACCATATCCAAAATGATATGGAAGCCCAGCATCGTGTGAGTCTGATTGTTGAGGAGAACAAGCTCTTAAACCAAACGTGCAAGGTGCGATAGAAGGTTGATGATTACGGAAGGAAGACTGGTCTCCATCAAATCTAGCTTCAGAATCAAAAGGATATTGATAATAGATACCTTTTACTTTAGAACAAATAACCTCAAAGTCCCAGCATTCAGCAGGAATAATATAAGCCTTTTGAGGTGTAATATGATATTCAATATTTTGTCTTTCGAAACCTTCTTCGTCATGAGTGTTCAAAGAATAATCAAAAACCATATTGCATGCAAAAGCTTTTTTGCTTCCATAAGAGTCTAAATTCTCGAAATAATTTGCTACATTCAAATCTGTAGTAATAACAAAAGCTCCTGTATTTTCTGGTTGAATTGTAATTGGAACAACAAAATCAGCAAAACCAGTATTATTTCCCCAGAAAGATATAGACGAGTAGTCTCTTCCAGACCCCATAATTAAATTATTTTCGTCTAATATTTGTGATTCAGAATTTGTTTCAAAATCTTCATCGTATTTTGGGCGATCTTGGAATTGACGTAAGTGAGGTGGAAAGCTTTTTTGGGAATAAGAATCAACAACCTCAAAATCTTCAGTCACTAACTGAATAGATTCTTCAATGTCAGCATCTGGATTTACACAATAACCAGTAACATAACCGTCTGGCATTGAAATAGTTCTAATCGCAAAAGATGTTTCTATACACGCCAGATTCCAGTAATTATGAGAAGCAATACCAAGCGGGGAATCTTCTGAATTAGGATTGTAATAATTCTTGTTTTCTTCTAAAGACCAGTCCCCGCCTAATACAGAGCCATCAGCATTCGCAACATATTGATGATTAGTGCTACGACTTGCTATGCCGCTAGAAGTAAAATACTGAACAGAAGCAAAACCTTCAGGTTTAGTATGAAACTCTAAAGGTTCATAAGAAATATTCGAAAGAGATGGCTCATCGATCAAGAAAGGAAATCCATTAAACAAACCGTAATCGCTAAATGGTTTAGCTGGGTATCTTACTTTTTGAGCTTCATAAAACGAAGATCCATTTTCTGCGGTTTTCGCTCTAGCGAAACCTCTTTTTTTAAGTTCTGGGTCTATAGAAAGCTGACCGAACATATTCTCAAAAACAGTAGCGGGAAATGAATACCCTTCTTTACCCGCTGGAAAAGAAGAGATTGAGGAGGGGGGTTTAAATTGTTTACCAGCAGGACGAATACCAAGATCAGCAGATCTAACGGTGATATTGTTGAAATTGCCGCCTGCGGATGGATGAGGTATTGCGTTTCCCATAGCTAAAAAAATTAAGACTCTATAGCTTTAAATCTAAATTTTTTATTCTTAGATTTAAGGAGTAGATGTTTTGGGTTAAAAATTAAAGAACCATTTTCTTTGTTGATTACAGTAGCCATATATTTCTTTACACTAAAAATTAATAATAATAATAATATTATATTATTTTATTTAACCAAGATTTAAATAAAAAAATTTAGACTAGATTTCGGCTTTTGAAATAAGGACAACCTTCATAATGCCGTTTTTCTAAAGAAAAACCATCTGGGATTGAAAAACTTTCTTTATCGAATAAGGACTTTATATGATTACCTTCTTTATCTAACAGAGCATAATATTCCATAGGTAATCTAAATTCACATATATAATTAGGAATTTTTTCCCCAGCAGAATTTAATACATATTCTCCTCTGGATTTCTTGAAACCCTCCCTTCCACACATCAAAGGACCTCCAAAGGTTTTATCAGAAGGGTAATCTTGTGATCCAGCGAAATTGCTAACAGCATGATTTTCGTCAAAATCATTAAGATATTCTTGGATATAATCAAGTTGATACTCAAACCCCTCAAGCTCTTCTTTAGATAAAGGATCCATTTTTATTACTCCAGAACCTTTCTTTTTAAACAAATCTTCACTTAAGTCAAATTTTAAAAACAAAAATTCAACTTCAATATCCTTTACAGTAGGAAACATTTTTTTTACAGCCAAGCAATACATCAAGTTTTGCAAATTATCTGTAAGCTCTTTACCTTTAAAAAGCTGTTTGCTGGTCTTAAAGTCTCTAATGACAGCTCTAGTTTTTTTATCATAAAGAAATAATTTATCTATAAAACCTCTAATTCTATAATTTTTACCATCTTCTTGTATTTCAAGATCAAAATCCTGCTCGGAAATAGCAAGAGATGGTTTAGTCGAAGATGCACCAAAGAAATCATATAATAAACCTTTGACCGTCATCATATCCATTAAATCTAAATTTTCTTGATCGAAAACATTTAACTTCTTAGCATGGTAATGAACTAATTTAGTAATAGATTTAGAGGAAAAAATAGAACCCGACTTTATGATTTTTTTGTAATGATGATGATGTTTTTTTGAACCTAGTAACTCAAAAATTAAGTGACATATCCAGCCTCGACTAGACCCATCATTACCTTTTTGAGGTAATTTTAAATGATATGAGCACCAGTATTTCCAAGAGCATGACTGGGCAGTTTTAATTTTACTCGCAGATAATTTATTTTCCATAATATTCGTTTTTAAATTTTTTAACTTTTTTAATAAAAGAATCTGGGCAATTAGATTCCTTGCAAATATCTTCAGAAATCTTTATTACAGAATCGTAATTAAAAAAGTTTTTATTTTCTTTTTTCTCTAGCCATAAATTAAAATCTTCAGAATTCATGTCTCCAAAATCGTTTCTCAAGGGAGGAAGTATGTTTATTTTTTCGAAGTCTAAAACACTCATTAATTTAAAAAAGTTTCTAACACAGCCTCGTAATCCAACATTCGTATCTTTATCAACATCATTATTTAAAGATAATATAACTCTAGATGGATTAACCCTTAATATATAAGAAATTAAACTAGGGGAAATGTCTATACCAAAAGTACACAGGCAATTGAAAATTTTATTTTGATAAAGGTTTAATAAATCACCTATACTTTCGACTATGATTATTTCTGAATATTTTTTTATGTAAGTGTCAGATAAATGATGTGGGTAAATCCACTTAGTTTTTGTCCCAATATGCTTCCATTTAGGAGCGTTTTCAGAACTACCAAGATACCTTCCAGAAAACCCATGAATTTTGCCCGACAAATTATATATGGGAAAAACAATCCTTTGGTACATTTTACCTTCCGTACAAAGCCCACAATCAAACATTCTTAATATTTTAGAATCAATACCTTTTTTGTTATAAAAAATGTCATGAGGAAGTAGTCGAGTTAAACACTCTTTATTATAAATTTTTTCCATAGGTAAAACTGATTTTGGTTCTGATTTTTTAAGGGAAAACGGTGTTGTTCTGCCGACTATATAGTTTTCAATTAAATCTTTATCATTAGTATTGAGCGAAAGAGCTACGAGCCGATTGAAACTCATGAATGGAGTTTGGTTTACATAGTCTTTCCATACACCAGAATCTTTATATATTTGTATGGCTGTTTTATTATCTCCAGATCTAAATAGAGCATTTGTTTGCCAATATTTTCCACGATCAATAAGTTTGTAACCTAAACACTCAAGAGTACTTTGAAAATCTATAGTATTATTCATTAAAAAGTGAAGGTAGAATAGTTTCTCCGTCTTGTTCTGGTGAGATATTTTCAACCCTCAAATGCTCAACAAGATCCCTTAAATCTCCAACTTCATTAATGCTAAAGTTTGAAAAATCTAAATTTATATAATTTTTTCTTAAACTACCGTCGTTTAATCTAACTGGTTCAAGTTCTCCAGCAGGATCTTGACCTAAGTGTCTAGATTTTATATTAGTCAATTTATGTGTGCCAAAATTCATATGTTCAGCGATTTCAGCGGGCTCTTTACTTCGCAACAAAAACATATGTGAGCAAAATTGAGTAATTCTATCTGACATAGATACAACAGTTTCATCTTCTACTATATTATCGGGAGCTCGATTTCTACTTGTTCCAGTACGATTCATTTGAACGCTAGTAATCATAGATATTACGGGTTTGTTCTCGTAAAGGATTTCTTTAGAAATTAACCTTTTAAAAGAATCAACCATCTCCCCCACCACTTGCCATTCATTTTTATTTGAACTTTTTTGGAAAGTGGTTTTGATATAATCAAAACTGAATATCATTTCCTTACCCCTCCCGACTTTTGAGTAATAAAAACGTTTCAATAAATTTGTCATTTCAGAAACCTGCATACCTCCACAATTATAATAATAGAAGTTCATTTCTTTAACTTTCTTCCATACTGATCGAACTTTGTTGACTATGGTATCACCAGCTTGTCTCCACCTTCCTGTTTCTAAAAGACTTAGTTGAACTCCAGATAATGCGGCACACTGCCTCATTGTGAGTTCTTCTAGACTCATTTCACCGTTATCAAAATGCAAGACAGGGACATTATCATTAAGAAGAGAAGATTTTGTGCAAAAATCCATACAGAACTGAGTTTTACCTATACCAGACCTAGCGACAATAACAGTAATGTTTCCTGGACGAAGTAAGGAGCCATATATCTCATGAATTCTTTGGTGTGGGCCTTGCAGCCCAAAGTCATCAATAGGGTTGTTCCCTCGGTCTTCTATAAGCTCTTCCATGTTATCATATATATTAACTGGAGAATCAGACCCGCCATCATAAAAATTAAACAGGGGGGGGGGGGAGGGTGGGGGGGAGGTATATGTTTTTT
>JAAHTH010000764.1_pt2 | contig 13299 bp, 19 predicted proteins | sample 6116091 | NCBI WGS metagenome assembly JAAHTH01 (sample SAMN13939990, study PRJNA603662) | sponge metagenome | isolation source: marine sponge | host: Mycale hentscheli | place: New Zealand | collected 2006
CCCTCTCACCGCTCCCCCCCCGCCTGTCCTTCCCCCCCCTCCCCCCCCCTCTACCTTTACCGTCTATAAGACACTTTGATACTCCCATAACCTTTGTTTAAAAAAGAGATAGGGAGAGGACAAATTGCATAGCGACCAAACTATATAGGAAAAAAACCTCTCCATACTATCTCTAAACTGTTAATCTATAAAACACCGTTAACTCTTCATCTGTGTTTATATCTCTTACTGTAAATAAGTTAAACTCTTCATCTATAAAGCTATTAGGGTTATCACTATGGTTAAGATATCCTCCAAGAGGACTTCTATAAAGTTTATCTCCTACTAACCAATGTGTTGTACCTAAGTTTATACCTGCCTCTATATTAACTACTGCAAATACTCCTAACCCATCTATCATAGATCTATTAATAGTTAACTCTTTCGGTAAAGGTCTATAGTTATTTTTCATAATAATTGCGCGTGACGACTTTAAAAAACGCCCCCACCTTAGTAATTTTCAAAACATTCATAATCTCCTACGAAATAACTATCATAAGTCTTATCGTCTACCCATACTCTCTTACCATCTACTCTAAGGAAGTAAGTACCTGTATAAGAATCGAACCCTCCTCCGGTAATAGTACCACACAAGAGCTCGTCCTTAGTACAAGAGGTTAAAATTAATAATGTCAGTAATAATGTATATAATTTGGTCATAATGCTATTTTTATATAATAAAGATAAGAACTTTTACTTAGACTACCAACTATTTTAACGTCTACTTTCGCATCTAATACGAGATATAGTATATGGCCAATCTCTTTTATTATAATTATCTAAGATTTCACTATAATTGAATTTCCACCCTAACTTTTTAAAGTACTTTTCATGAGATATCAATTCTCCTAATACATAACAAAACACTGTTGTCTTAGTAAAGTTTATCTTATAGTCTCTCTTTCTATGTGTGTTTATTACTCTACCTAAATTAGTAACAACTATATGGTCTAACTTACCTTCTAATCTTACAAATTTTTCTCCTTTTTCAACATAAGTTTTTACCCATTCCTCATCATATTGATTTTGAGTAGTTTTAGCATATTCTTCTTTTGCTTCTTCTAAATACTCAGTCAACTTTAAGTCATTGTATATATAATGATTAACGTTTTCTATATACTTATCTGATACATATCTTTTATCCCTGATTCCCATTCCAATTTTTATATAACGCGTCAACTTCTCTACCCATAGCTGCATAATTACAACCACATGATCGTCTGTTAATCTTTTCCATACCTTTTAGTATTCTTTCAGCTTCATAATAAGAGTTTAAAACTTCTCCTTTTATTCTTCTACCTTGAAACTTAGGAAACTCTTCCTTAAGGTACTTTATATCATTCTCATTCATACCAATTACCAATATAATCTATAACAAAATTAATAATTAAACCTACAAACGAAGCTAAGGCTGCAGCAAATACATCTTGAAATATGATTAACGATAACCAAAATGACGTACACTTACTACAGTTTAAAGAGTTTATTAGTTGATAAAAGAGAGGTATACGTATAAACAACTTAATAACTCTATCCTTAACTCCTTGTATAGGGCTGAACCAATGAGCTATCATATTACCTACAACAGCTGCACCAATAATATTTAGTAAACTTACTTCAATCACCTTGAAGCTCTTTTAAATAATTGTTTACTATCCTTTTAATTCTTGTAACCTCTTGTATTTCTCTTTGTTTCTCCTTCTTCTTATAGTAGGATGTTACTTTAGGTCTAACGACAATAGAGAGTAATGCTATCATTAGTATAATATTTACAATAAGGCTTATAAAAAATGTTTGCATTTGTTTTTAATTTCTAGTTTTAATGCTTTTAAGTCTCTTGATAAGTGACTATAAGTTATGTTAAACTTATTACCTACGTCAGTAAATGAATTTTTCTCTGTAATAAAATTATCTACTAACATTTTTTTATATGGATCTAAATCGTCAACGACTTTCTTCATACAATCCATTAACTGGTTAGGTTCATCTTGAAATGCTAAGTTATGAGTAAGTGATGCTGGACTATATATGTAGTCAGTTAGATACTCTCTTTGTTTTTCGTGATGTTTTCTATACTTATGGTAAAATCCTGTAGTACCTAACTTAAGTTGAAAGTTCATTAGTTTAGTTATATAGTTTTCTAACTTATTATCAGCTATAACTTTTAACTGAACTTCTAAAGGTTTACTTAGGTATATTTCAACACAATAAGCTAACAGATCTTGACCATATTTTTTATAAGCAGCACCAGAGACATTTCTACAATTAATTACTAATTGTTCATAGATCTTTATTATTTGATCTCTTACGAATTTTTCTTCTTCATTGAGTGTACTCATAATATGTAATATAGTGACTTTATTTTAAATAGGCAACTATATCCATAAAAAAAGGGAGAGACCTGTGAAAGCCTCTCCCGGGTAGGATGATTATGTAGTACTCATCACATGGCAGCTCACCTACCTCTATATTTTAAATAAATGTATATGTTTGACTTTCGTAATTAAAATTTTGAGTCAATTCTTCGTCTGTTATTGCTTTATCACCATACACTCTAACTACTCCTACATCACCTTCCATATAACTATCTCCTTTTGCTCTTCTTGCTATGTTAGATGCTGCTGTAGATGCATTAAATGCTGAGAATGTAGTCCAAGTTCGAGTTGCTGATACATCATCATTTAGTGTTACTTTAATTGTATAGTCACCAGTACCTGAATCATAAGTGTACCTATAAACTACATGTAACCAATTAGTAGCACCATATGAAGTGTTAAGGTTATTAAAAAATGTATAGGTTGTAGCATTATTACGAATAATCGATACTAATTCACCTCCATTTGATCCGTAAGCCTGATTTAAAAAAGTTTGAGTATTTGTAGCTGATCCCCATTGACTAAATATAGTACCAAATACTCCACTGTCATCAAAATTAGCATATCTTATAACATACTCTAAAGTATAGTCTGGTGTACTACTATAGTCCCACCATTCATGACTACCTGGGTTATATTCTGCATATTGACTACTACCATTAAAACTAAAGTGACTATTGGAAGTATAAGATGGTGAACCTTGTAGTGTAAAGTCTTTACTATTACCTGAAATGTCAGACCAAGTTGTACCTGAACCACCATAAGAAGTACTTTCATGTGCAGATAACCATAACCCTAATCCGTCAGTTACAGGTTCTCCTCCGGCTTCTGCCGCCATAAAGCTGAAAGGTTGATACATATTAGCTAAAGTTTAGTAGTGATGTACCATATACGCTGGTAGCATCAGTTGTTACAAATGTTAATACATCTACTGCGTCAGTAGCTGCTGTTACTGTTGGTGCTGTACCGCCAGCAAATTTAAAGTCTGGACTAAATGATAAAGTACCTGCTGCTGTTGAATTATTAGTTACGACTACTGTTATAGTTTGACCAGGTCTAACGTTTGTAGCATCTAAATGTGTATCTACTCCATTAGCTAGTGTTAAGTTAAAGAAATTACCAGCTACCATATTTAAAGATGCTGTAGTAGAAGCAATTGATAAAGGTTGAACAAATCCATTAACTGACCCTGTTATTGTTGTATTACCACTTATAGTAGTACCAAATCTACCTGTTATAGTAACTGCATCTCCTAAAAGATCTAAAGAAGTAGCACCAGCAAAACTGTCTCTTACTCTTACGTAGTTAACTGCTCCACTACCAGAAGTAGTATTTGTAATTGCTACTTGCTGACCGTTAATTGCAAACTCACTACCAAAGGTGTATGCTGTACTATTATAATATTCTATACTAAAGTAATCTTCATAGTTAGTACCAAATCCAGGATAGTCTGCCATTCCATAAAACACTCTATTGTATGATTTACCGTTAACAGTAGCATTTCCTACATTGAAGAATGCTTTTTCTTGATTAGTACCTGGTGCAGCAAAGTTCTGTGTTATAACTCCATTTAATGATTTATCTCCTGGAGTAAGTACTGATGCTGAAGCAGCATAAGATGCACTAGTTGCACTGTCAGCTGTTAAAGTACTATCAGCTTGAACTGCATGACTAGAACTTATAGCACTATCTGCTTGAACTGCATGACTAGATGATATTGCATTATCTGCATTTACTGCATGACTAGAAGACGTAGCAGTGGTTGCACTAGTGGCTGTAGTAGCTGTTAAAGCACTGTCTGCTTGTACAGCATGACTTGCTGATGTAGCATTTGTTGCTGTAGATGCATTACCGGTAAGATCACCTATTACACCTCCTGAAGCTGATATTGGTAAAGTAGTTGTTACATTTACTCCGTCATCAACAATGCTACTATCTTTTACTGTATGGTTACCTGTTCCTTTTACTATTGTATTGTTAGAAGGATAAGCTTCTGAACCTTTACTACCAGATATACCTGTTAAGAATCCTGCTGATGTTCCATCTGTTGCTACTTGCATCCAGTTATCATCTACACTATCCCATTCAAATGATCCAGTTAAACCTGAACCACTATCGTATACTTTAACACCTGCATATCTTTGTGTTGGTGAATCAGAATTTAAAATTATATATTCATCACCTATTATAGTAGCTGAACCTGTTACTGTTTTTAAATAACCAATTGAAGCTGAAGTAAATGTTGCACTACTTGCTGTTATATCAGTTATGTTAAGTCTTGTTGTAGAAGGTAAGAATGATGCTGTGTCTGCATTTATAGCATGACTTGATGATGTTGCTGTTACTGCTGCTGTTGCATTGTCAACTCTTAAAGAAGAACTAACTACTGCTTGAGGTACACCATTTGCATCTCCTAACCATACATAATTTTCTGCAATGTTTGGTAAGTCATTTGATCTTCCTGATCCTAATACTACTAACTCTCCATCTGAAGCATCTACTTTACCAACTACACCTATATTTTGTATTAATGCTGAACCTGTTGGTTTAGTACCTGTGAATCCTCCACTTGCATTTACATAAACATTATTACCGGCTGTTAAACCTGCAGTGTTTATTCCAATTATTCTACCTGATACAATAGCTTGTCCTGTTGCATTTATACTAATAGCTTCGTTAGCTATTGCAAATCCAGGCATATTAGCTGCTGCTGTATTATCTGCTAACTCTACATTTATATTTTCTCCTGTTACTCCTGTAGCATGTAATACTTGTCCTTTAGTTATTGGACTACCTGATGTATTTTTTACGTTTACAATTAAATCGTTAGCATCATGAGCTAAGTCTGCTTTTACTGCATGTGAAGCACTTATTGAAGTATTACTAGCTACTGCATGACTAGAACTTATTGCTGTTAAACTACTATCTGCTTGTACTGCGTGAGAAGCTGAAGTAGCTGTTGTAGCTGAACCTGCTGAATCTGCTGATGCTGCGTGAGATGCACTAGTTGCTGTTGCTACTGTTCCGTCTACGTTTGCACCTGCTACATATGATGCTGTTTGAGCTGTAATTACATAAGAAGCTGTTGTTGCAGTAGTTGCTAATGTTGCGTTATCTGCTTGAAGTGCATGACTTGAACTTATTGACGTAGATGATGATATAGCATTGTTAGATATTAATGCATGACTTGCACTAGTTGCTGTATTAGATGCATTTGCATTCTCTGCATAATCAGAATGAGATGAACTAATTGCATATGATGCACTAACAATAGTACCTAATAATAATGATGCTGTTGCTGCATAAGAAGATGAAATACTACTTGCTACCGTTCCTTCTACAGTACTACCTGATACTGCATCTGCAAACCCCGCTACGTCTGCATAAGAAGAAGAAACTTCTTTTATAATTTCAACAGATGCACTAACTGCATAAGATGCAGATACAGCATGAGACGCTGTTAAGTCTAGATCTGTTATTACACTTCCAGTACCGTCAGCTATAACGCTACCTGATATTTGTACTACCTTCTGGTAGGACTCGTCTATATATTGATTTTCTAAGGAATTTGCCATGATTTATTTATTGCGGGTATGATTTATATCTACTGTCATATAACCTGATACCATATTTTCTAGCCCATTCTGCATAAGCACTTTTTCTAAGTACGAATGGGTTTCTATACTTCATAGAGTAGTCAGGGTTTTGTTCGTATAATTTATCTGATGAGTTTAGCTCTGGAAAATTAACCTCCTCCTCGATAAGGTAATTGGTTAATCTTTCATTATAGTACGTCATTTTATTTTCTACTGATTGTCTTTTCATTAAGTAAAGATCTTTATCAGCTGGATCACTATTTTCTCCTCCATTTGGTTTAAGTAAACCATTGTTACGAGGTCTTAAATAGATCGATTCTAATGTTTCGTAATAAGATGCATACAAGATAAAATCTTGAGCATAATCATTAAGTAGTGTTTCATAATATCCAGTTAAGGTATTATTTACGACGTCATTTTGTAATTTAACATATAAGTTAGTACCGATTACCGATTGTAGGTAATAATCTTGAGCAGTTCTTATATTATTTTTAATAAGCTCAGTATCTACATTATTATTAATGTCGGTAAACTGTCTTACTTTTGCTTCTGATATTAGTAATACATCTGTCATTATGCTAAATTTTCTGGTTGTTGGATATCTGAGTCTTCTTGAGTAGTAGTATCAGTGTCTGTTATTACTTCTTCTTCAGTAGTACCATCATTTAGTAATTGTCTTTGTTCTACTCCTAACACTGCTTCTGGGTAGTTAATTTGTATAAGATCTTCTAATGAAGATAAAATATCTTGCTGGTAAGGTACTATTACATTATTTTGAAATAATAAATAAGCATCTATCATTTCATCTCTACCTCCTAATTGACCAGCTTCTTTTATACCTAATATCATAGGTGAAGTAATTCTATGTGCAGTTAAGATCTTTTGTACTACCATATCATTAATTGCGACGTAATAACCATCTGCACCATTTTGTGGTATTGGTACAATTTGAGGAGCATTTTCTGGACTATCTACATCAATAAACATTAAGCTACCTGCATTTTCACTACCTGCATAGTTTGCATTTAATTGAGCTTCTATATCTCTTAATTGATCATCTGAACCATTTGTGAATGTAGTTATAGATAAACTAGGTGCTAAACCATTTCTAATGTTAACTGTATGAAAGTTATCTATTTCAGTATCTAATTCAATTACTCTATATGCACCTACATAATCAGGTAAAGGATAATACATCTGTCCTGGTCTGTAATTTTTATGTACATATATTTGATGAGGTTGTTCCTCTTTCATTGCTGGATCGTAAGAAGGTATATATAGTGCTTCATCTTCTGATAATACACTTCTACTTCTTCCTATTTTACCCCATTTAGAACTAATATAATATCCTGGACATTTACCTCTATGGTCTTTTTCTTTTGCTCTCAAGTAAGAAAAGTCAACGTGGTGTACGTCAACTGTTGTTCTATCTCTAGACCAAATTACTTCTAAACTAAAAGAACCATGAAGTTTGTAATCTAATGCTACTTTCGCATAGATAGAATTCCATGTTTCCCCTGAACGGTTAGCTCTTTTTATATAGTCTTCATTATCTGCAGTAAGTCCTTTACCTATAATACCTTGTACTATTGCATTAATAGCTGCAGCATGAATGGATGATTTGTTGTAAATTTCAATTGTAGTTTGTGGAAATAAATTATCTTCACCAAAGCGAATAAATTCATCTTTCTCACCTCTTTCTCTCCAATCAAAGAACTTATTTTCATTTGGAGGAGGTATACGTTGAAACTTTAATTTTTTATTTTCTTTATTTTCTGCCATGTTAAGAATTGTAAGTTGTATAACTTCCTATCTGGTCTGTGTCAGTATAAGTAGTAATTGTTTGTTCGTTAGTACCAAATACATATGCTCTATCCTCTGAAATAATAGTAGCTTCACTTGGTAAAAAGCCTGCTTTTGCGTTAGACCAAAATTCATGTATTGATCCAAATTTTCTATGAGTGTCACCCCATTTACCCCTTGCTGGTTCTGATTGATATAATAAATCAGCTTGATACTGTCCTGATGCAGTGGGTACATTACTACCAGAAACAGTTTGTAAAATAACAACTGAAGACTTATTTTTGTCTACTGTTGTGTTTAGTCTAACTAACTCTACTAATGAGTTACTATTGTCTAGACTTTGAGATAATGATAACCTATAATAAGGAGTGAGACTAGCCGAAAACGGTGTCTCATCTGGATACATTACAAATGTATTAGTTGAAGATGTTGTATATAGATTAATCATAATATATAAGATAAGAAAAAAGGCAACGGTATACTAATAACCCTTGCCTTGATTTCTTTTATTATTGTATTAGTAAGAAACTGTAATACCTGTCAAAGCATCTGTTAACGCACCTGCACTAGTTGTAATTTCTTGTGCTGGAAATGGTTCCAAGCCTTCGAAAGTTAATGCATATTGATTGGCGTCGCCGAATGCGGTACCCGTAGTTCCACTTCCACCAGTTAGTGTTGCTCCTCTGTCTTTTCCTACATAGAAAAATTTACCAGAGTAATCTTCAGATCCATTATTTGTCTCTACGACAATTTTTAAATCTGGGTTTTGCGCGAGCACCTTCACCTGATTTCTAACCGCTGTTTGAAGCTTATGGAATGCTACGTTTACAGTTTGAGTATAAAATACGGTTCCGTTTTAAAGACTCGGGTTTGGTGTTTCTGCAACGTCGCCAGTATTTTTTGTCAAATCAAATTGATAAAATACTCCGTCTCCAGAAATATCAGTTATTTCATCTGATGCTTCAGTAATTGTTGTTACTGAACCTGATAAAATATAAACTGATTTGATACCACCGCTATTGTCCCTACATCCTAGTTGGAAACCTGCTGTTACATCACAAGCCATATCGTTTTATTTTTAAAGGTTAATAAAAAGAATGGACGGTCGGTTAAAACCGCCCTTTCTATAAGCTTCTATTTACAGTCCGTTAGAGACAATGTACTCAGGGAAAGCTACCTGAACACCTAATTTAGATTTTAATCTATGTTTAAGTTGGTCAGCGTTCACATCATACCAAAGTTGGAATGAAGTTTCGTCTGACATTAAATCTGTACCTACTACTGCATAAGCATCTGGCATAAGAGCAATTCTTTCGCCTGTGATACCTGAAGTACCTACTACTTTTACATTCTGAAACGGATATGCCATCTGTAGGATACCTGTTCTGTTTGTAATCGATCCTGGATCGAAGTAGAAGTTATTTGCAGATCTAAGTGCAGTTACATATTTTCTAAAGTTTGCTGTAGACATCCAAATTGTTAAATCGTCTCTATCAGCAATCTCTGTGTTGATATTTTCGATCATTGAATCTAGGATACCTAGTGCAGTTGCAGAAGTAAATGATCCTGTAGCTTCGTTAGGTACTACTACACCAGCTGTTGAGCCAGAAGTAAGTAATCCTAAACCGTCTGTAGAATTCCATAGGAATGCATCATCAGATTTTTTCATCTGATTAACGATCATATCTGTATAAGTTTCTGCTAAAGCAAATGTTTCATTGTAAGATCCTGCAGATAGTGCAGAAATACCTAAATATTTGCTGTTCAGTTCATCTAAACAAAGACCGTCATACGATACTCTGTTAGTTACTGAAATGTTTCTTTGGGTAGCTGTTAAGCTTCCAGAAGGAGTAGTTACACAATTTCCGTTTTGAACTTGTAAATCTACTTCCATGATGTTTAGAGGTTCTTGGAATTTAATCCCCTCTTGTATTGGAAGAATACTTGTTGTATATCCTTCAAATACTATTTTTGGTACGACCTTACCCGCGGTTTCATTATTGAAATCGTTCAAGGCTGATACATCTAGTGCCATAATTAATTATTTTTAAGAGTTTTAGATTGTTTTGCTTTTTGCTTTAAAATCATATCATATTGAGCTTTCTTTTGATTGAAAGGCTCTTTTTCCCATACCTGTGATTTGGGAGTTAAGGTTGCTGAGAATTTAGCTTTAGCCTCTTCTACAGGCTCAGTAGCGGGTTGACTCATATAATCCTTGATCATTTTCTCATGGTCGGCTAATTTTGCTTTTAGTGCTTCAATTTCTGGAGCAACTATTTCTGCAATAGCTTCTATGATGACTTCTTCAAGTTTTTCTTCGTCTTCCATCACTTCTTGTATGATTTCTTCTTCAGCTAACTCTTCTTTGGTAGATTCATCAGTCACAGTTTCTTCTGCTAGTGCAGTTTCTTCTGTAGCTTCAGCAGACATTTCTTGTTCTGCTAAACTTCCTGAATCGTCTCCGTCAGGTCTTGCAACACCGGTTATTTTTCCTTCAGAATCAACTGTAATCGTAATACCTGACTCTGTAGAGTGTTCACCCGCTGGAGCAATAACATGCTCACCTTCTTCGGTAATAACATGTAATTCCTGACCAACTTCGAATTCAGCATCTAACATATTTGTTATACGCGTTCCATCGACTAGAGTGGCTTCAGCAAAAGTTTCAGCTTTAACAGCTTGATCTTTTACCTCTTCAGTATTTTTTGTTGTGTTTATTTCAGTCAAATTGAAGTACTTCTTAACTAGTGTCTTTAATTCCTCTTTTTGCATAATTGAGTATTAAAGGGTTAATAAAAAGTTTATTATATGAATAAATAGGCTAAATATATATAATATTAGAAAAGTATGTATAATAATATAATATATATAAATAAAATATATAATATATATATATCAAAGCAAGAATAAATACTAATTGGGAACCTCTTCGGGTAGTCTGGTAACCGTGACTGCCACCCTCAGTTCATAAGGTAATGATAATTTATCAGAAGATCAACTATTCCATAAAGTTTATTTTTTTTTAGGTATTTTTTTGGTGTTTCGGGGAAAATAGACTATCTTATATAAAAGAGCAGGTATGGCAAAGGATAGATTTAAGACAAGAGCTAGTTACGATACTAATTTTAAGTATTCTGGATTAGAATATAATCCTACTAAAACTAAAGTTATTACAGGTACACAAGTTGATACAATGAGACAAATGTACCAATCAGATAAACTTAATAGTTGGGAAAAGAAATTTGTAAAGAATTGTATGAAGTATGACTCTTTATCACAAAAGCAAAAAGATTTACTAAATAAATTATATAAAAATGCAAAGTAGAGTATGTACAAAGTGTAATACTGAGAAACCAGAATCAGAGTATTATGCTATACTAAATAAAAAAACTGGTAACATATACAATTATAAGTACTGTAAGAAATGTCACTATAGTACGTTAACTAAACATACAGCTAAAAAGTGGAGAGAAGATAATCCTAACAGATGGTTAAAAGCAGTTAATAAAGCTCAACATAGTTATTTTGATAGACAAAAAGCAGGTGTTTACTTACTTATAACTGACAAAGGAACATATGTAGGAGCATCAGATAAAATAACAAGTAGAGTTTCACAACATAAAAGTTCAAAACGTGGCGGTAATGTAGCTTTTAAAGGTGCTACTGTTATAGAGCACAGAGTGTTAGAGGAAATAGAGGATAGAGATGAAAGATTAAAAAGAGAAAGATATTGGATTGAAAAATTACAACCGGATTTAAACGTAATGTATACGGATAAATGGAAACCTAATTTTTTGGTTAACAATCCTAAAAAGAAAAAATGAAAGAAACTATTTTTGTACAAATAGCAAGTTATAGAGATCCTGAGTTACTACCAACTTTAAGAGATTTATTTGATAAAGCTAAATATCCAGATAACATTAGAGTTTGTGTAGCTTGGCAACATAGTAAAAAAGATAAATGGGATAACTTAAAAGAATTTAAAAATGATGCTAGACTTGATATTATTGATATTGATTTCGCTGCTTCTAAAGGAGCTTGTTGGGCTAGAAACCTAATTCAGCAAAGATATAAAAACGAAACTTATACTTTACAGTTAGATTCACATCACAGATTTAAACAAGATTGGGATGATATAAGTATAAAGATGTTAAAAGGGTTGATTAACGTGGGCTACGACAAACCTATCTTAACATCATATATACCTTCATATAATCCTAAATTAGACCCGGACGGACGGGTTAATACTCCATGGGGTATGTCTTTTGATAGATTTACCCCTGAGGGTATTATATTTTTTATGCCTTATTATTTAGAAAATCCACCTCTAAATCCTGTACCAGCTAGATTTTATTCAGCACACTTTGCATTTACTTTAGGTAAACATTGTTTAGAAGTACAACATGACCCAGAATATTATTTTCACGGTGAAGAAATAACACTTGCTGTTCGTTCTTATACCCACGGTTATGATTTATTTCATCCAAATAAAGTTATAGCTTGGCATGAATATACTAGAGAAGGTAGAACTAAACAATGGGATGATGATGCTACTTGGAATGATAAAAACTTAGCTTGTCATGCTAAAGTAAGATCTTTACTAGGAGTAGATGATGAAAACGCTATCAAAGAATTAAAATACGGTTTAGGTAAAGAAAGAACTATAAAAGATTATGAAAATTATGCTGGTATAAGATTTGGTAATAGAAGTATTACTGAAAACTGTAAGACTAATAAAGTACCACCAGGTAAATCAGATGATGAATTCTTTCAACAGTTTAGACATGCAATAGGTGTTAACCATAACGATTACCCTAAAGATGATTATACTTTTTGTGCAATTATATTTGAAACTAAAGATGGTAAACCTCTACATAGAGAAGATTATCCAGGAGAGTTATTTAATGCTAGATTAAAAGATGCTAGAGATGGTAAAGAATTTATAATATGGAAAGAATATCAAGGTCCTAAACCTGATAAAATTATATTGTGGGCTTGTAACGAAGAAGGTTGGCAAGAAAAAACTATACAAACTTTATGAGAAAACTTTTAACAGGAGCAGTAAATAATGCTTCACAACATATAGATAAGATACTTCTATGGAAAAATACTTTTCAAAAACATACTAACGGTGATGTTATTTTAGTATCCCTTAACACTACTATAAAAGATGAAGAAGCATTAGAGAGAAACGGTATAAGATATGTTAAAGAAACGACAGATGGTTCTGAAACGATTAACAATGCTCGTATATTTCATATGGGTAACTTTATTAAGTCTATAGAAGATGATTACGACATGGTTATGTATACAGATGTCTTTGATGTTGTGTTTTTAAAAGACCCATTTGAAAACTTAGACTTATACAACTACAGTATTTTTATTGCAGGTGAAGGAGTTACTCATGGTGAAGAACCTTGGAATGCTGATGTAATGAAAAAGTGTTACCCTGTAGGATTTGGTTTTTATAATGATAAAGAGGTGTT
>JAAHTH010002661.1_pt1 | contig 13295 bp, 11 predicted proteins | sample 6116091 | NCBI WGS metagenome assembly JAAHTH01 (sample SAMN13939990, study PRJNA603662) | sponge metagenome | isolation source: marine sponge | host: Mycale hentscheli | place: New Zealand | collected 2006
GCTCCAACCTCACAGGTATCTCAAGTGATCCATTCCCATATACAGGAAGTGCTGTAATTAGTGGTAGTTTAGAGGTAATAGGAGATATTACGGGTAGCACACTTAATTTAGATGACGGTCAATCTAACATAATAGTTTCAAATCAATCTTTAAACCTTGATTCTACAGCAGATAGTAATATTATTATTGGCTTAGGAGCTGCTCAAAGCATGAGTGGCAGTGGGGCAGATCGTAATATTATAGTGGGAACTAATGCTGCTAAAGAATTATCAAACGTAAATAGTAGATATAATACTATTATAGGGTATAATGCATTCTCCGATCATAGTGGAAGTAATAGCAGCCAACATACTATTGTAGGGTACAATGCTGGGTTAGGAATGTCTAGTGCTGGTTACCCAGGCAATACAGTTATAATTGGAGCTAACGCTAAATCTAAGGATTCCTATAAGTCTATGGCTATAGGTGCAGGAGCTATAAGTGGATATAATGGTCATGCAATAGGATATCAAGCAAACGCTACGGGGTCTAGTGCTTTAGCAATAGGTCCTGACTCAAATGCTGCTACTTCAGCTACAGTTATAGGAAACAATGCTTCCGCTGCCCCAAGTTCTATAGCAATTGGTAGAAATGTAAATAGTACAGGTGGAACAAGTATTAATATAGGTTCTGGTGGTAATACTTATCAAGGAGTTCTTATAGGATATAGCGCCCAAGGAACAGGAAACACAGGTGCTGCTGTAGGATTTAGAATAGGTAATGGAAGCCAAAGTGTTTCTATAGGCTTCCAATCAGGTAGGTGGAATACAGGTAATGCTAACATTTCTATAGGATATAATGCTATGCTAGGGGTTAGTGGCTCCACTAATGTAACAAACACAATAGCAATAGGTCATTCAGCACTTACTGACCTAACAACAGGTACTGATAACTTAGCAGTAGGACATCAAGCTGGTAATGCTTTAACCACAGGTGGACGAAATGTTTTTATAGGTAAAAATGCAGGACATGATGTAAATAATTTTGGTAATGTAATGATTGGCTACCAAGCTGGGGATGGGTATACTGGAACCGGTGGGGGTTATAATATATTTATAGGACAGGGTGCAAACGGAACGAGTCAACAGAACGTAGCTATTGGGGGAACTGCTTATGGTGGTGGAAATGCAATAGCTATAGGATTAAGAACCACAACGGGCACAAATGCTGTGTCTGTTGGTATGGATAGTAATGCCCCAAACCAGGGCGTTTCTATAGGACATGAAGCTAATCGTTATAACAGTGCAGGAGGTGTATTTGTTGGTTATCAAGCGGGTAAAGGTGTGTCTGGGCAAACCGGTGCAAGTGGAACTGTAGCTTTAGGCCATTCATCCTTAAGGGCTATAACCTCAGGTGATTTAAATGTTGTAATAGGTCACCAATCAGGAATGGCTTTGACTACTGGAGGGAGCAACATCCTTATTGGCTATCAAGCAGGTTCTACCCTCACCACAGAATCCAACAAACTCTATATAGAAAACAGTAACTCCACCACCCCGCTTATCTACGGGGAGTTCGATAATGACTTGGTGAGAATCAACGGTAAACTATATGTTTCAAATAGCTTAGACATAACGGGTTCAGTCAGCGCCTCAACATACTACGGCGACGGCTCTAATCTCACAGGTATCTCAAGTGACCCATTCCCATATACAGGAAGTGCTATAATTAGTGGTAGTTTAGAGGTAATAGGTACCCAACGCTCTCTCTACACTACAGCTTCATTAAGCTACAGTGGTTCTAATCTAACCCAAATTACCTCTTCATTTGAAGGTAGTGGGAATCAAATTACAAATATAAACTATACTGGATCCAATATAGATAACATAGTTATATCGGGATCCGATGGAATAAATAAAATTTATACATTATCATATGATGGTGATGGAAATGTTACAAATATAATAGTAAGTTAAAAATGATATATATTTTACCTAATGGGGCGGAATGGGATGATACTCTTGATTTTGGAGATCAAACTGAAGCAGCTCAAGAATTTTGGCAAACCCTTCAAGAAAATGTTACATCCGTAGATGTAACAGAACCTAGTATTAATCCTAATATGCCTAGGTTAATTTCTAAAACTTGGACAGATACTAGTTATGAAACTTATGATTATCAAATAATTCAAACCCGCCACTACCAAAACAGTGCTATGGATAGAAAAGCATTTGCTGTGCGATACGTAACTACAACTTATAATATTATTAATAAATAATGGCTTATTTTCGATACACAGGTGATTATTATATTTCCCCCTCAGGAAATGATGCTAATAGTGGAACTTCCCCCAACGCTCCTTTTGCAACAATTCAAGCAGCTTTTGATGCTGCTGGTACTACTACAAATTTAACATTTGTTATTGGAAGTGGTACTTACGGTGAAGCTTTAGTTACTTCTAATACTAATAATAGTGTTATGAATTGGACCCTCCAAGGTGATGGTGAAGTAATCATTAACGGGGATGGTATTACTGAAACTTTTAATGCTGCTTTAGCACAAAATTATGTGAGGTCTGTATATATAAAAAATATTACATTTGCAAATTGGCTTTATGGCTTTAATAAAAGTGGTCAAAACCAAAACTACTTTCAGAATGTGTATTTTACAGAATGCAAGTTTATTAATATAAACAGCATGTACTCCAGCGCCACCTACAATACCGTCGTCTATCAAAGCTGTACATTTATTAAATCTAGATTCCCACTTATTGGTACGATTAGTCACTATCTCAGAGATTGCATATTCCTTAACTCTAGTTTTGGGTTTGACTTGACTAATGAACCTACAGGATATTATCGTAATGGAACCAACAATCAACAAAATAATGGTCTTTTTCGGGAAATGACCGATTGTATTTTTGCAAACCCTTTTGAAGGTAACCCTGTTTCATTTATTTTATCTAAATTCAACTCCGGAAGTACTTTCACCCAATACGGGAGGACTTTTAGAAATATAGTATTAGATAACGATTGTGTAATCCAATCTGTGAGATATAGCAATACAGATTCTTCTTTCCTTAACTACACTCAATCAGCAACAGAATTTGTTGACGAAATCAACCAATATGGAACTTGGTTAGATGGATCAGGATCCAATGCTGGTCCTGCTGTCAATACAGCTAATGTATCCCCCCATACCATATTAAATTATGATCTTTCTTTTAACAGTACTACCCTCACAGGTTCAACAGATTTATTTAAAACATTAGGAGCTCCTTATAGTTTAGATTTTAATAATACTAATTATTTTAATGCATCTCAACAACCTGCTACTAGAACCATAGCAAACCAAATCCCCGCAATAGCTTATGGTACATCTAACACTGCAACAAATGCTTTCCACACAGCAGGAGGAGCTACTTGGGAAAATATAATCGAAACCGGATCAGGATTTATACTATCTTCCTCAGCCCTAATCTCAGGCAGTATCGAGTCGGCTGTTATAGATCAGGGAGCTAGTAAGGCTATAAATAATATACAATTTAACTGGTCTACTAATGATGCCAACCAAGGAGTCATTTCATATTATACTTCAAGCCAAATTATCCAAAATTACCAATTAAGGTATGGAAATTCTACTGATTTATCCTCTGAAGAATATAAATTATTCCCTTTAAATGGTATTCCTTACTTAGATGTAAATGGTTCGGGAAGTGGAGATAATAACTTCCTAACAGGAAGTACAGATACTATTACTGCTAGATACTTACAATTTAAATTAACCTTAAGAAACAATTGGAATGGGGGATGATAGTGTAATATTTCAAGGTATTTCTATAACTCCTGAATTTGCAGGAAAGACAAAAGCTACCCCAACCTTTAATGGGGTATCTATAACTCCTAAATTTGCAGGAAAGACAAAAGCTACCCCAACCTTTAATGGTATGTCTATAACGGTACCCTATTTTGTATCTACAGGATCAGCAGCAGTTACTCCTTCTAAAAAAGTATACCTTACTAACAAAGGTAACATAATGATAAATCCTAATGATACTATATTAATTGAATTATAGTAACGCACTCAAATCTAGATTTAGTTTGTAATATTTATAACAAAACAACATGCCCAATACTCCCATCTGGCCCGGTTCATCTTCATTTGCCCCGGGTGAAACACCCTTTGGCTTTTATGATAGTGATACTGAATTTCAAACTGATGCTGATAAAGTAGCTGTATTTTGTGCCCGCCGTTTAGGATATCCTTTGACAGATGTTGAATTACAAGATATTAGTTTTTATGCCGCGTTTGAAGAAGCAGTAACCACGTATGGTAATGAAGTATATGCTTTTCAAGCAAGTGAAAATTATCTTTCACTGGAGGGGTCATCAACAGGTTCACTTTTAAATTATAAACTACAACAACCTAACTTAGCAGGAGTTGTTCGTTTATCTGAACAATATGGTGAAGAAGCAGGTGTTGGTGGAACAGTAAGTTGGAGAGAAGGATCTCTACCTTTAGTAAAAGGAACCCAAGAATATGACATGACAGCCTGGGCAACAGGTTCAGGTATAGAAGCAGGAGATTTAGAAATTAAACAAGTATTTTATGAATCTACCCCTGCAATTACAAGATATTTTGACCCATATGCAGGTGTAGGTAGTTCTGATGTAGGAGGATTATTGGACCAATTCGGATTTGGAGGTTTTTCTCCTGGTATTAATTTTATGATGATGCCTATCAATTATGATTTGCAAATCCTTCAAGCTATTGAATTTAATGATACTATTAGAAAATCTAATTTTAGCTTTGAATTAGTAAATAATCAATTAAGAATATTTCCTATCCCTACTAAAACAGGAGATAAATTATTTTTTAAATACATTTTAAAATCAGATAGAAATGATCCTATAGTATCAGGTAGTATGGGAGTAGGTGTAGTAACAGATGTTTCAACCGTACCTTATACTAATCCTACTTACTCATATATTAATTCTATTGGACGACAATGGATATTTGAGTACACTTTAGCTCTATCTAAAGAAATGTTAGGATATGTAAGAGGTAAATACACAACAGTACCAATCCCAGGGGCTGAAGTCACTCTTAACCAATCAGATTTAATAGCATCTGCCAATGAGGGTAAAGTTGCTTTAATTGAAAGATTAAGAGCATACTTAGAAGAGACATCAAGAAATAGGTTATTAGAAAAGAAAGCAGCAAATGCCGAGTTTATACAAAAAGATCTTAGTGCAGCACCCTGGACAATCTTTATAGGCTAATGGCATTTTTCGGAAGACAAAGAGATATAAACTTATTTACAACTGTCAATAGAGAGTTGCTGGGTGACATTGTTACCCAAGAGTGTGCATTCTACAAATACAGACTAGATCAAACCACCATAAACATTTATGGTGAATCTGCTGAAGACAAGTATTATGATGGTCCTACATTATTCAATTGTTTAATTGAAAGGCAAAACCAAACTAACCCAATTGATGATATGGGTCTTCCTGATTTTGAATGGCCTATTACTTTTAAATTTCTACGTGAAGATTTACAAGATGCTAGTGTAGTACCTGAAGTAGGAGATATAATTTTATATTATGGAGGGTATTATGAAATAGATAATACTAATGCCAACCAATTTGTTGTAGGTAAAGATCCAGATTTCCCTTATAACGTTAACCCACTCAACCCAGGATTAGAAATATTTGGATCTAATTTCTCTATAATCTGTGAAACACATTATGTTCCTGGAGATAAACCGGGTATTAAAAGAGTAAGATTATAATGGCTACTAAAGGAAGAATACCAACACCAAAAACTCAAGCAGAAATTGCTAATGGGTTAATTGAACCTTTTGATACAACAAGGGGCAACCCCAACCAATCACAGGAGCTTAATAGGGGAAACAAGAATTCTCTTAGAGACGATACTTCAAAACCATTTTCAGTAGGCATTAAAGATATAGATGAGTCTATAATGTATTACTTTGTAAATGTAATTAAACCTTTTGTAGTACAAAATGGACAACGAATAGAAGTCCCCCTTGTTTATGGTTCTCCTGAAAGATGGAAAACTGTACAACGTGATGGGTATATGAGAGATCAAAGAGGTAAACTTATGTCTCCTGTTATAATGTTTAAGCGTAATACTTTAACTCCCATAAAGGGTTTATATAATAAATTGGATGCTAATCATCCTGTTAATGTAGCTTATACTCAAACTTCATATAATAGGCAAAACGCTTATGATAAATTTAATATTTTAAACAATAGAGTTCCTGTTAAAGAATTTAATACTGTAGTAGTACCTAATTATGTAAATATTACTTATAGTTGTATAGCTTATACTTACTATGTAGAACAATTAAATAAAATTGTTGAGGCTATGAATTATGCTGCTAACTCTTATTGGGGAAATCCTGAAAGATTTAAATTTAAAGCAGATATAGATTCATTTACTACTATAACTGAAGTAAGTGCAGGTAAAGAACGCACAGTTAGAGCATCATTCGATATAAACCTAAAAGGATACATCATACCAGACATTCCACAAAAAGATCTTACGGTAGATAAGAAACGCTTTAGCTATTCTCAGATTGTTATTCAACAAGAAACCACAGCTAATTTAAATGATCTTAACGAAGCTCAAATAAATAAACCTATTGATACTCGAAACCCTCAAAATACTGACACAAATATTTTCATCTAATGTTTTTTTAGAAAAAAGTTGATATTTATAGCAAATAGTTACAACCTAAAATTTAAATATTTATTAAAAATGAGTGAACAAATTAAGTTATCCCAAGAAGAATTAGATTCTATCAAGCAGTTACAAAATCAACAACAGGCTCTTATTGGCCAATTTGGTCAAATAGAATACCAAGTACAGTTGTTGGAGTTACAAAAAGACCAATTAGTGGAAACTATGGGTGAGTTGCAAAAAGAAGAAACAAAAACTGGACAAGAATTAACACAAAAATATGGAAACGGAACGGTTGATTTAGAATCGGGAACGTTTACAAAAACTGAATAAAATATTTTAACAATATATCAAAATGGCAGAACAAATAGTATCACCTGGAGTATTTACAAGAGAAAACGACCAGTCATTCATAACTCAACAACCAGTAGAAGCAGGGGCTGCAATTGTAGGTCCTACTGTTAAGGGTCCTGTTGAAATCCCTACTTTAGTCACTTCTTATAGTGAATATGTGAATAAATTTGGTTCTACTTTTGTAAGTGGAGGTAGAGTTTATTCTTACTTAACAGGCAATTCAGCATATAACTACTTCCAAAATGGTGGTAATACTTTATTAGTAACTCGAGTTACAACAGGTTCATTTACACCTGCTACTGCTTCTATTGCTAATGGAACTACTGTTGGTGATATAACCACCACAAATTCAATTTCATCATCACTTGCAGGAATTAGCAATGACTATGATCCTGGTATTTTATCTGCCATTACAGCTTCTTCCCAAACCGGTACAGGTACAGGAGCCACATTTGATTTTACTTTTGCAGGTGGAGTAGATTCTTCTGGAATTACAGCAGCTATAGCAGCTGCTGGAGGAAGTGGATATGCTATTGGAGATGCGCTTACTTTTACAGCGGATGAATTAAATGATGCTATTGGATCTGGTACAGGTACTGGAGACTTAGTATTAACTTTAGTTGCAGCCGATATTGCTGATAACCCTCCAAGTACCCAAGCTTTTAAATTAAAAACTATTTCTGAAGGTACTATTATGAATAGTAATGGTACTTTAGGAAGTGATGGCCAATTATCAACAGGTACTGATGATAATGTTAGATGGGAAATCTCATTTGCAGACACAGGATCAGGCACATTTAATCTCTTAATTAGACAAGGTAATGACCTAACTAATGATAAAATTGTATTAGAAACATATGCAGGTGTATCACTTGATCCCTTCCAAGATAACTACATTGCTAAAGTAATAGGTGATATGAAACAAACCCTTGTTTCAGACGCTGACGGAAACAAGTATCTTGAAGTAACGGGTTCATATGCTAATAAGAGTAACTATGTTTATGTAGATGAAGTATTATCTCCAACCCCTAATTTCTTTGACAATGTAGGTAATGCTGCTAGTGATGCATTTAAAGAATCCATCCCAGTTGTAGCAAGTGGCTCATTTGCAGGTGCTACAGGAGAACTTACAGGATCAGAAGCAGCTTTATTTAATGAAAAGATTGATGCTAATACTCAAGGATTAAGAGCTGAAGATTATAGTGATGCGTTTAGTTTGTTAACTAACAACGACGAATATCAATACAACGTAATCACCGCTCCTGGATTGATCCACGGTGTATCAGCACATACTGGCGTATTAAACACATTAATAACAAACACTCAAAACAGAGGTGATGCAATTGCTGTAGTTGATCTTTCAAAATATGGATCTACTATAACTAGTACTACTAACCAAGCATCAGCTATTAATTCAAGTTATGCATCTGCATACTGGCCTTGGTGTCAAGTTATTAATCCTGACACAGGAAAACAAAATTGGGTACCAGCTTCAACATTAATCCCAGGTGTATTTGCCTTTACAGATAATGCAGCTGAACCATGGTTCGCACCTGCAGGTATTAATAGAGGTGGATTAGATACAGTAATCAGACCAGAAAGAAAATTACAAAGATCTCAACGAGATACTTTATATGAAAGTAATGTTAACCCAATTGCTAATTTCCCTGCAACAGGAACAGTAGTATTTGGTCAAAAGACACTACAAAAGAAAGCATCAGCACTTGATCGTGTAAATGTTAGAAGGTTATTAATTGCACTTAAGAGCTATATTGGACAAGTTGCTAACAACTTAGTATTTGAACAAAATACAGCAGCAACAAGAAACAATTTCTTAGCCCAAGTAAACCCATACATGGAAAGTGTACAACAAAGACAAGGTGTTTACGCCTTTAAGGTAGTAATGGACGCTTCAAACAACACTCCTGATGTAATTGACAGAAATCAGATGGTAGGCCAGATTTTCTTACAGCCAACTAGAACAGCAGAATTCATAATTCTCGATTTCAACGTATTGCCAACAGGAGCTGAATTTCCAGCATAATAAGAATTAGAAATTGTAATATTTATAATAAAACACGACAATGGCAGTATTAGATCCCAACGAAATATTTTTCACCCCGTTTGAACCAAAACAAAAGAATAGATTTGTTTTGTATGTAGATGGATTCCCCGCTTACCTTATCAAAGGATTAGGAGCAGTAAAAGTCACACAAGGTACAGTTGAATTAAATCATATTAATGTTCAAAGATTTGTAAAAGGCAAAACCAAATGGGACCCAATCTCAATGACATTATTTGATGCGATTACTCCTTCTGGAGCCCAATCAGTAATGGAATGGGTAAGATTACACCACGAATCAGTAACAGGCCGAGATGGTTATTCTGACTTCTACAAAAAGGATATGACAGTAAATGTCTTAGGCCCTGTAGGTGATGTAGTCTCAGAATGGATCATTAAAGGTGCTTTAATAACCGATGCATCATTTGGTGATTACAATTATGATGAAGAAGGTGCTGTTGAAATCGCAATGACAGTACAGCCTGATTATTGTGTGTTGAATTTCTAATACAAGTCAAAATATATAAAGAAAGACGTACTTCGGTACGTCTTTTTTGTTTTATTATATATTTATATCAAACAAATAAAGTTATTAATAAATGAGTGAATTAAAATTTCCAACCGAAATGGTTGAATTGCCTTCAAAAGGCTTAGTTTATCCTGAGGAAAATCCTCTTTCAAGTGGTAAAATAGAAATGAAATATATGACGGCTAAGGAAGAAGATATTCTTACTAACCAAAATTATATTAACAATGGAACTGTAATTGATGAATTATTAAAAGCATTAATTATAACTAAAATTAATTATAATGACCTAATCGTAGGGGATAAAAATGCTATTATGGTAGCAGCCCGTGTTTTAGGTTATGGTAAGGATTATAGTTTTACATATGAAGGAGAAGACCATACAGTTGATCTTTCCCAATTAGATAGTAAAGAGGTTAATGAAAAAGACTTTACCAAAGGAAAAAATGAATTTTCTTTTACTCTTCCTACATCCGGAACTTTAATTACTTATAAATTATTGACCCATGGAGATGATAAAAAAATAAATAACGAAATTAAAGGTCTTAAAAAATTAAACAAATTAGCCTCACCTGAATTATCAACCAGACTAAAACATATGATTCTTTCAGTAAATGGTGATGCTGAAAAAAAATCAGTAAGGGAATTTGTTGACAATTATTTTTTAGCTAAAGATTCTAGAGCATTTAGGGAACATATAAAAACTACCCAACCAGACGTAAATTTAAAATTTGAAATAGAGAGACCAGATGGTGATGTCAAGGATATTGACATTCCTGTCGGTATCACGTTTTTTTGGCCTGACCTCTAATTATAGAAAACAATTATTTTCTCATATTCATGAAATAGTTTTTCATGGTAAGGGTGGGTATGATTATTACACAATATATAATATGCCTATATGGTTAAGGAATTTTACTTTTCAACAGATTAATGAACACTATCAAAAGGAACAAGAAGCTTATGATAAATCTAATAAAAAAGGTAATACTGTAATAGATAGAAGTGGTATTGTAAAAGGCCCATCAGCTATGGGTAAATCTTCAAAACCTAAACGAGCAACATATTAAAATTAAAGGGGATACAATTTCGTATCCCCTTAATATTTATAACAAATAACTAGTATGGGTTTAGAACAATCAGCTAAAGAAGCAAGAGCAGCAGCTAATGAACTAGAGGGTTCTTTTGGTGAATATAGAGATGCCCTGCGAGCTAGTAATGAAGCACTAGGTAACAAAATAAATAATATAAAAGAAGCTAGCTCTCTATATGGTCAATTAGATGGTCAATTACGAAAACTTCAAGACCAAGAAGAAGGAATAAACCGCTTAAATGACCAACAACTTGAACAAATTAGAAGTAAAGCTAAGTCACAAGTTGCAGAAATTCAAAGACGTGGTGAAGATTTAACAGCAAGAAAAGAGGAACTTCTTTTAGATAAAAAATTAAATAAATTACATGCAGGTAATGTTAGATTAAGACTTAACAAATTAGTTGCTACTAAACAAATTACTAAAGCCGAAGCTGAATTAATTGAAGCCACAAAACAAAACTTTAAAATAGAAGAAGAAGCTTTAGGTTTAATAGAAAAAGAAATTAGCCTTAGGGAAAGATCTAATAGAGCTTTAGGGGTTAGTGGAAAAATTTTAAAAGGAATTGAAAATAGTTTAGGGGATTTTGCTAAAGCTTTTAAATTAGATCAAGTTGCTAAAGATATGGAAAAAGCAGCTGATAAAGTTGCTGAAATGAACCAAAATTTTGGTAGAACTAGAGTCCTTGTGGCTGGAATTAAATCAGCTGGTAAGGGTTTAGTAGAAACTATAACAGATCCTACAGTTATTATAGCGGGTATTGCTAAATCATATAGTGAATATGAAAAAAGTGCAAGAGAAATAAGACAAGAAACTGGGATATCAGCTGTAACCTTAGGTAAAATGACCAATTCAGCTGGTACCTTTAATGATAGTATGGTATCATCTATTGATGCCGCTAAAACTATTGGTTCTCTTACAAAAGAAACCGGTATGAATGTTGCAGCAACTTTTAGCCCCAGTACTATCACAGCTGCTACTGAACTTACTACATTGCTTGGGTTAGGTGCTGAAGAAACAGCTAACATGGCTTTAAGAGCTGAGGTATTTGGAGATGATTTAGGAAAAGCAGGAACACAAGCTGAGGGTATAGTACAAGATTTTGCAAACCAGGGTAAAGGGGCTGTAAACCTAAAGGCAGTTATGTCAGATGCAGGTAAAGCTTCAAATGCTTTATCTATGAGTATAAAAGGGGGTCAAGAGGGTCTTATAAAAGCAGCTGCAGGAGCTGCTGCCTTAGGTATTAATCTTGCTAAAGCAGAAGGAATTGCTGATAGTTTACTTAATTTCCAATCTTCTATTGAAGCTGAAATGGAAGCTGAACTTTTAACAGGTAAACAAATCAATTTAGAAAAAGCTCGAATGGCTGCTTTAAATAATGATATGGTTACCCTAACAGAAGAAATAGCCAATAATACCGAAATCCAAGCAGCATTTTCCTCAGGAAACAGAATCCAACAAGAAGCTATTGCTAAATCTTTAGGAATGTCTAAAGATGATGTTGCTAAGATGATTTTGTTAAGTGAAAAAAATAAAAACCTAACAGATGAACAACGAGCAGCTGCAGCAGGTATTACTATAGAAGAAGCAAAACGATTAGGAACTCAAGAACAAATTTCAAAAGCAATTGAAAAAATGACAGCAGCCCTTGCTCCTGCTCTTGGTATTTTTGCATCTCTTCTTGATAATAGTGCTGTACTTTATACTACTATGGCTGCTGTAGGAGCTATAATGACAGTTAAGTTATTAGGTAGTGCTATTTCACTTGGTAAAGAGATGAAAAGTACTCTTAGTACTACTAAAGATATAGCAAAAAATCTAGCAAAAGGATTTGCAGGGGGTAAAAAAGGAGGGGGGATGTTAGGAGGTATAAAGGGGGCAGCAAAAGGACTAATGGGAGGAGAGGGAGATAAAGTAAAGTCCGCAGCTGATAGTACAAAAGGTATTAAAGGGGGTCAAGGTAAAGGAGTAAAAGGATTTCTTAAAGGACTAGGAGATGGTTTAGCCTCTATAGGTAAACAAGCGGCAAATGTAATAAAAGGTGGTTTAGCATTAGGTATTGTAGGTGTTATTTTAGGGGGATCATTTGCTTTAGCTATGAAAATGGTTGAAGATGTCGACCCTGTACAGATGATAGCATTTTCAGGAGCTTTAACTATATTAGGTTTAACCGTAGCAGCAATGGGTAAAGTGGGAAATAGTATAATTAAAGGAGCATTAGCTATGGGTATATTAGCTGTATCCTTAATACCTGCAGCCTTTGCTTTTAGTTTATTAAAAGGTGTAGACCCTAAAGCTATATTAGCATTTGCATTGGCCTTACCTATTTTAGGATTATCTGTATTAGGCTTAGGTTTAATATTTGGAAATCCTGTTACCGCAGCGTTATTTGGAGTAGGTATTTTAGGATTACTAGCATTAGGATTAGCTATAATACCTTTAGCATCAGCATTTCAAAAATTAGCGGGAGCTAATACTGAGGGGATAACAACTAGTTTAGCTGTATTTGCTGGATTAGCTCCTGGATTAATGTTAGTTGCTACCTCTTTATTTTCAATTGCAGGAGGATTAGGAG
>JAAHTH010002662.1_pt1 | contig 13295 bp, 6 predicted proteins | sample 6116091 | NCBI WGS metagenome assembly JAAHTH01 (sample SAMN13939990, study PRJNA603662) | sponge metagenome | isolation source: marine sponge | host: Mycale hentscheli | place: New Zealand | collected 2006
CCTGCCATGTTGTATCCCTTGCTCATGGTGGTGAACTCAACTCCCACATCTTTTGCGCCAGGAGCCGCAAGAAAGCTTGGCGGTTGGTATCCGTCAAACGCCACATCTGCGTACGCAAAATCGTGGATCACCAGAAACCCATACTTCTTTGCCAAACGCACAACCTCAACAAAGAAGTCTGGCTCGATCACGGCAGAAGACGGATTATGTGGATAATTGACAATCAACACCTTGGGCCGCGGGGCCATATGCTCACAGGTATAAGCGACGTTCTGCAGAAAGCGATCGGGGTCCGCGACATCAAGCGAAACAACATTCCCCGAAGCAAGGATGACACCGTACATGTGAACTGGAAAATACGGTGATGGAATCATGGCAGTGTCGCCAGGTCCCATCAAAGCCAAACACATATGCGAGAATCCTTCCTTGCTACCCAGGCAAGCAATGATCTCTGAATCCGGATCCAAGCGGACTCCGTATTTTCGATAGTACTTGCTCGCCACTTCCCGACGAAGATTGACGATACCATTCGACTTGCTGTAGCCGTGGTTTCCCTCGTCAGATGCCGCATCCGCCAGTTTTTGAATGACGGCAGGATCAGGCGGGTCGGATGGATTCCCCATCCCCAAGTCGATGACATCATCACCAGCCCTTCGCTTCTGGTACAGCGAATTGTTAATCCTGCCAAACATATACGGCGGCAGACGATCAACTCGAGATGCAAAGTGCACCTCGAACGGCTCAGGAACCGGGTCAGTCGTGGGCATATCGATCGCAGGTGCGTCGATATTGGGTGCATCGATATCGAACGATTCACTCATGGTCAAATTATCGCATTAAAAAAATGTATCGGAGATGCTTCCAACAATTCCACCTCAGCTGACAGTGGAATTGCTCTTCCCCCTGACTGTTTCAAACTCACCGCACTCACTAGCCTAGCTCGATTCTTCAAAAAGTGACATACCCGCCGGTAGAAACCTGCAATGCGAACCATTTTTTTTGCCACTTCAAAAGAGCTTGTTGAGAACGATGTCGCCAATTCCACACGTCGGCCCATGCTGTATTCGTCACTTCCGAGATGCACCGCCAGTCACCGCAGGCAGTCTTTTCTTGACATACGCTTGGACACGCTTCCTTTCCTCCACTCACCACCACCCCGACACGACCTGCTTTGCCTAATAATCACATGCCCCGGCAAGTTAGCCCCGGCTTTACCCAACGACTCCGAGTCACCGACACCCTTATCTACCAACAGTGTTGGTGTAGACGTTAGCAACGAGGGCAGCACTGGCCGTCTTTGCAGCGGTTTCTCATGCAGAGATCCTCCGTCCGACCTAAACCGGGACTTCTAATCTGATTTTCTCTCAGCAAGAAGCGGAGGTTCAATCCAAAGGGGAACAGTCTGCTGCCAATCAGGGCAATTTGGGATCTCGATCCGTACATTCAATTCCCACGACAAACGGTTGCTTGCTAGTTGCACCGAGCAGGGCCCCCCCTTAGGCAATTTGAAACGAAAGGGAAAGCTCAATGCTTTGTCTGCTCGTAAAACCGTTGCCGACTGAAACACTTGTCTGCCTTCAAAAATAACGTGCTCATAATATTTTTCAGAACTGCCACTGCCACTGCTGCATACCTCTGTTGCTTTAATCACCGCAATCATCGAACTGACTGGCAAGTCTTTTCGTGTGGTCGTCAGAAACTGCCCCCTTACTTCACCCCCGAGTCTTAGATAGTCCTTGTCAATGAACAACTCCGGACATCCCAAGGCACGAGCCGGCAAAAACTGGAAGAAGAAAAACCACAGCGAAACAAGAGTCACAGAGATCATTACCATGACCACAAAGAAGTCGTCGCCCGGCTCGATGACTCCATACTTGAAGAACGCAACTATCTTGCTAAGAAATGCCGCAGTTAGAGGCAAGACAATCACGGGCAACCACCAATATTGTTTAAACAGATAGACCGGCAAACTGCTTGTAGACCTCGGTTTCGATTCAGATTCGACGACTTCCTCCTGCTGCAACCTTCGCGGTTTCACCCAATAACGACATGACTTGTGTGGATCCCGCCCCCAAGGAATCTCAGCTTTCACGTTGATGTAATGGACAATGGAAACGACATTCCCTTCATAAGAAGGTGGCCAACAACCTGAAGGTACCGAAAATTCATATTCGTGAGCAGAACCAGCAGACCACGTGCCTGCGAACAATTTCGTCAGATTTAATTCTTCATTCTCCACGTTACCACGACCGTGAGTCTTCCACATCGACGACAAAATCAAACCTGAACACGACACATCACGGTTCGCAACGACGCGAACAACCCCGTCGACCATATCACCAGGTACATACTTTCGACTGGAACGATTTAATCTGATCGACAATTCACAGCTTGGCATCTTGGTTGCGCCTTGATTGCACGTTTGGTACAGACTGTCGACACACCATTCAAGCAGAGTCCTATGCTTCGACACAGCACAAAACACAAATGCAATATACAGGAACGCAGTCAACGAATTACGATCGCCCTGTATCTGCAACGCAAACCGAACACTCTGCCTGTTACTCCTGTGAACTGCCAAGACCCCTCAGAACCGAGATTGTTACGTACGAGGGGTTATTCCCGGCTCACGCTGCGCCAGTCGATGATGGTCAAATTTTTATTGCAGCCCTTCTAAAACAGCGCATCGCAATCCGAATTCGAGGTTCACCTCGCACTCAACCAGCATTTGCATTTCAGTTGCGCCGCTTAGGTCCGCACATCCAGCGAGAGACCGGGGCGTCGCCCCAGCCATAAAAAAAGCCCGAGCTGAACAGCCGGGCTCCTTTTCTTTATCGATTTCCCCGATCCGACACCTTGCCTACGGTCGAGTTGCAACCTTAGGAGTTTTGGCCTTAGCCACTTCTAAAAAATTATCAACTTCAGATCCATCAATGATCTTTTCGAAGCGATCAGACATGGCCTTGGTGCGTGTCTGTTCGGTAAGGTCACGTACCAGTTCATCTCGGACAACGGCAGGGTCCGTCACAACAGGCTTCGTGAACCCTTGGCATCGCAGGATCAAGTATTTGCCACCGGTAGCAATGATCCCACTGAGTTCACCTGGCTTCAAGCCAAAAGCTTCCTTCTCAATAGCTGGCTGACCACCGAATCTTCGGATGGGTGGAACTTTACCTAGATTGCTCGAAGAGACAGGCTCAACACTGTATTGTTCTGCAAGTCTTCCAAAAAAATCATCTGTCGGATTATCGCGTGCCATCTCCCACAGCTTCTGAGCACTCCGCTGATCCGAGAGAACAATCGCCAGCACCTCAACACGTGGTCCGTACGCTGATGCAAAACCGCGTTGCAGATCATCTTCAGTCAATACGACCTCGTCCTCAACCAACTTTTGCAGTGCAACACTAGGCCAAACCGCATCAGCAATGTAAACCTCTTTCGTGGTTTCACCTGATTCCGTAACTGACCCAAGCCACCCCGATACATCAGCCTGACCGTCGCTCGTCACATAGCCATAACGAATAGCCGCGCGTGCGATCTCTTTGTCCAAGTCCTGCTGCGTCACTTGCTTCTTGGCCGTACGTAGAGCCTGACGTAATAAAGTGCGATTGATTTCACCATCAAGCACAGCAGGCCCATGTCGCTTGATGCATTCACCTGCCACCAGCGAAACCATCAGTTTCTCACCGTTGATGACCGCTGCGACACCCGGGTATTGCTTAGCCAACTCAGGGTTGCCTAACACTTTCACCACCTTTGCTTCTCTTTGAAGCCCGGTGAACAACTCGGCGGATGCTCCCCGCATCTTTTCATCACGAATCCGATCCGTGATCTGCTCGCGAATCGCAGGCAGTGCCTGGGGGCTTGGTTGTGACGCGGGAATCCGACGAACAGCCTGAAGAAAGATCCACTGGTCGCCAAGCTGCAAGATTTCGGATACATCGCCGGTTTGCAAGCCGAACGCAGCATTCTCTAATCGCGTGTCCCCACTGTATCTTCGAATTGGTGGGATCAGACCACCCACGCTCGCACTCGCCTCATCCTCACTGAACTTCTTGGCAAGATTAGCAAACTGCTCGGGAGCTGCTTTTGCCTGTTGATTCAATTCCAAAGCACGGGCTCGCTCGGCAACCATGATCAGTCGGCATTTAACAGCCTCGCCAAACTGCGCGACGTATGCCTGATTGAATTCGTCTTCACTGACTTTCACTTTGTCCGCCACCAAAGCTCGCAAAGCAAGCATCGGCCACACAATTTCACGACTGTACTGCCCCGGCGTGATGTCCCGCTCTTCCTGCAACAACTGCAAGTAACTTTCCAACGACAGTCCAAACTTGGCGGCCAATCGGCGAATTTCATCGGTCACTTCCAAATTAGTAACCTCAACGCCACGATGCACACACTCCTGCATGATTAACTGGCGGTTCACCATGTTGTCTAGGACGTCGGCCCCATACCGCTTCACCGCTTCATCCGCCAATGTCTTGCGAGTGATTGGCTCAGCGTTCGCAACCGCGACCACGTTATTACTTTCCTGACCTTCTACCCGCCCTGGTGTCGTGGTAGCGATCATGATCATCGAGAACACAACCAACCAGAACCGCACTGATTTCAGGCAGGGTTGGATTCGAGCAAATTGCAATGGCATCACGGTCACTCCTTTGAACCGGTTTTGGGTCTGCACTCACTCGTTACACAGCACCAACTGGCAATCTCCATGCCACGCGGCAACTCATCTCGTGCAACGAACCACTGAAGACTAGAGAAAGACCAAGATTTCCTCAAGACGAATGAGACGATGACCGACGCCCTCGGTTGCTATCATTAGCGACCCGATGACATTTGTACAAAATGTTGTAAGACGTTCCTAATGGCTCGCATCCGGTAACCACCAAGAACTTCATTTCCTTGCCATGCGACCTTGATTTTCCGCTCATTCCTCAACGTTTTCGACAATTCGATCAAAAAGGCAACTTGAAAAATCCGGATTGGCACGAACCATGCATTGAAACAATTCCGTAAAGAGCGAAGGTCAACTGACCCAAGCGAACCTCCCCACTTATGCAGGCAAAGGAACAGCCATGTTGGTACTTACACGGAAAGCAGACGAACAAATCTTGATCGGTGATGATATCAAAATCACTTTGGTACGAGTTCGAGGCAACAACGTACGCATCGGGATTGATGCACCTAGGAACATTCGCGTTGTCCGGGGCGAGTTGGCTGCACGGGATGCGAGCGAGGCCTCAGCACCGATCGTCGCACGAGAAGAAGTTTTTGCACGCCCGGAGGCACAGTCCAAGTACACCGGAGCGACTAACCACATCACTACGCATCAGCACCGCGTGACTGTTCCAAGTAACCGTCAGAGCGAATTAGACGACCAACATGCATGTTCATCAAACACGCGTCACACGAATGCAACTGAATCATTTATAAAACCGGCGTCGATGCCGAACACACTTGAGCAAACGAAGCGAGCACCACTTTCTGCCTTTGTGTCGGCCACTTGATGTTTATCTTTGGATGACAACTGGAACGCGTACGTTCGCATCTTTTCGTTGTTGATTCAGTTTAACAACTGCTGGTCGAACAAGATTTTTGTTTCCGTTGGCCAAACGGTGACTGGAATCGACCTCATGCAAATGTTCTAGCAGGATCCGACGGACTTCGAAAATCGTTTTACTAATCATGTGGATCGTTGTATGCGGTGCATCGACAATCAATTCACTTTCCACATCTTCCATCGTAGCACTGTCAAAATCAACGACCCCATCACCGTTACCAGAAGTGAAAGAGCTTTCGGTGACCCCGACGATGTTATGATATTTGACGGTTGGTGACGACTTGGCCCGCATCATCACAGGAAAGATTGGTGATTCAGGAGCCAACGAATCGATCGCATTTGAAACGGTTAGCAAGTCAGTATCTTTGAAGAGGCTCCGGTTTTCCGACACCAGCCGATTCCCGGAAATCACTGCCATTGTCGGCAGTTTGATAAACTTTCGTGCGAGCCACCGCGTGTAATCATTTGCAAATTCACTGCCCCGGTGAGGAGTGCCAATCGTGACCACTCTTCTTATGGATTCGTTCGGTTTAAAGAATAAAGTACTGACGAGTTTATTGCGTTCAGCCTCGGGTCCGTTGATCTTCTCAATCGCCTCCTCAGCGGTTCCGGCTTGCTCGTAGCTAACACTCCGCCAAAAATCGTCACCGCTTTCGATTGTTTGAAGGCGACTAACGAGCCCGCCCATACTGTGCCCTACGAGCACCATCTGATCCATCATCTGATCTTGATGATTGGGGTCAAATGCGGTCCTTAAATCCCGCAAATCACGACGCAATTCAGTAGCGCTATTCCAAAAAGGCTGTCCCGATGGATACAGATAGAACCAGAATTGATAACGCTCCCTAATTTCTGGGAAACTCCTCAAATCATTGAACATGTCCATCCAGGTCATCGGACTGGACCAGAGACCATGAACCATCAAAACTGGAATCCGATCCGGATCATAGGGCTCCAGCATATAAAGACCGCGTTTCTTTTGTAGATCGTTGGGATTCAGCAGCCCCTGGGTTGCTTTATTACGTTGCCGAAACTCTGGACTATCGAGGAAGAACGCTAACGGAGCCGTCAAGTCGGTCTCCAACGGGACCCACTTTTCGCCCAAGTGAATCTGGTTAGCAGTCAGCGGATCGAAGAACTCCAGCACGCAGTGACTCGCTTCACCAGTCCGCGAACCATCTGTTGGCTCGACACACCGCATCAATGCAGTCACCGCGTAACTCAGGCCTTCGGCATAATACTTTTCACGCTCATCTGCATTTTTGGGTGGCTTTCGTACCGCGATCAATGGCACCCCCAAACCAAAGGTTGTATGTCGATTTCTCAATGTCTCGATTTCATAATCACTTACAAACTCATAGTGATCAAATTCATCCGGTCCCCATTGGCCTCGCATCTCCGCCCGTACAACAAACTGACGGTCCGGAGTCTCAATCCGATAACTTTTTCCCGGCTCAATTTTATTCTCGGTACACAGTAAACGCAGCGTATCTTCAAGTGACTCGTTGTACAGATCACAAACCGCACGAAACTGCGGATCATAAGCATTACGAGTGTCTTCCAAATCATCGCTGAAGAGGTAGTCGTAGCTATTGGTCAGTGAAATTCCATAATGATTCAAGGCATCACCAAGACGTCCCTCCTGCTCAGCTTTCTTTCCCTCCACATAGGACAGTTCACTGAGTGCATAGATTAAATCGGAATCAGGGTGTTCATTCACTCGCTTACGAATATGGGCGAAACACTTACCCGGATCAGCCTCATAACGATCTTCCAGTGCAAATCGACGAAGCGTGTGCAAGGTCCGTTGACTGATTCCAGGACCCTCTTTCGCACTCAAGCCAAGACTACTGGCCAGAGCATTGTCACGAACATCACGCATGGACAAGTAGCGGCCCGTGGTGCAACCGCTCAGCAGTAAAATCAGTGTGAGAATTGCTGCCTGCATCATCACTGAGTGCAGCCAGCGGTCTCTGCTGACAAGAACTACCTCAAGCGAATTGAGGCGGTCGAAGCACTCCAACTCACTTGCGAGTTTTCTTGCAGGCGCAGCACACAATTCCCCCCTGATGGATTGCGTTTTAATCGTAAGAGTTTGACCTTCCGGTTCCCTGTTCATGCAGCGATCAGTTTGATTTTGTTCGGCATATCAAATCGCCTGCCTTGCAGGCTGCACACCGATTTGCGTCATTATCACTTCCCATCGGACGGTAGAGCGGAAGTTGGATCGCTGTCAACGCATCTTCCATGAATCCGAATTCTGAGCCCGCAAGTTCTGGGTTTCTGTACCGCCAATCGTTGTCCGCGAACTGGACAATGTCTATTCTTATCACGAAGCCGCGGCGCTGAAACGGCCGCATCTAGCGCCGGGAAGCGCATCGGTCCTGTGTGAAACACTGACGTGAAACCCAACTCGTTATTTCACCAACATGCGACCATTTTTTTGGTCGCATCACCGGAAAAACCGTCTTCACTGCATTGCTCAGGTTCGTTCTATGCAGGTCACGGAATCTATCCGGATTGGCCGTCAGATTGGTTTTTGACCAAGCACTTTTTGTAACCTATATTCCCTTGGCCAAGCGTTGTGAGCATCATTGCAAGGCCGTGAGACGGATCGCCAAACCTTGGGCTCCGTCGATCTCCCCTCCCCAAGGATGCTCAACGGACATGCACGCATGGGTCTACTCGCAAGAGTCAACACTCGCTCGATCTTGACACGGCTAACAGCTGGCTTGGTCTGCTCTTTTCTTGCCACCACTGGCTACGCACAGGTGGTGTCACAGGCAGCACCTGTGGTGATCATTGAGCCAGAAGTCGAGCCAGAAATTGATCGCGAGGCCGCAGCGCTTGCTGAGGGTCTGGAGATGGAAACGGCGCGACAGTGGAACGACGCCGTCCGCCATTACGAGACAGCCTCACGTGACTTTCCGAAAAACGCAACACTGTATCAGCGGTTGATCATCAGCCGCTTGCACTATGACGTGAATCGCCGCTATCAGGATGAAAGTTTTCTTGCGTCCATTCGTGAACTCAGCACTAGCCAGGCAATCGATCTGTACTCAGAGGTGCTGGCGAATCTGAACACACACTATGTCGACAACGTCGACTGGCAGAGGATTATGATCCATGGAACAGCCGCATTAGAAGTCGCTCTGACAGAGGAAAAGTTTGTTGGAAGAACCCTAGCAAATGTCCCCACCGAAAAAATCGAAGGATTTCGTCAGTCAATCCATCGGAAAACCAAAGATCGCAGTACCGCAACACGATTTGACCTCCGTGGCACCGTCGCGTTCGTTGCACAAGTTGCCCAACAGGAACTAGGTCTGTCAGGAACCGCAACCGTACTTGAGTTTTTAGCAGGCACCGTATCCACGCTTGATCCCTACACACGTCTATTATCTCCGAATCAGCTTGACGAGATGTTCTCCAACATTGAGGGCAACTTTGTGGGTTTGGGAATCGAGCTAAAAACCGATGCCGATTGCCTTCGGATTCTCTCTGTCATCCCCAACGGGCCGGCAGAAGAAGCGGGTATCAAGGCAGGAGAACGAATTGTTCGTGTCCAGGACCTGCACACAACAGAAGTGTCTCCAGATGTTGTCGCTGATCGGCTTCGAGGCCCCGAACTGTCCTACGTCTCTCTCACCGTGATTGGGCAGAATAAACAGTCACGCGAGATGTCAGTTCAAAGAAGACGTGTTGAAGTCCCCTGCGTTGAGAATGTGCGATTCGTAAACCCAGCAAAACGAGTGGGATACCTGCGGCTCACCAACTTTCAAAAAACGACAAGGCGTGATGTTGAGCGTGCACTACATCAGCTGCACGGACAGGGCATGAAATCGCTAATCATTGACCTACGCGGTAATCCCGGAGGCTTGCTCTCCGCGGCAGTGGAAACAGCCGATCGCTTCCTCCGATCTGGGAAAATCCTGACAACCAAAGGACGCAATACCAGTGAAAACTACGAGTACAGGGCGCACGCAACGAATACGTGGAACGTGCCACTTGCAGTCCTGATCGATCACGACAGCGCCAGTGCCAGCGAAATATTTGCGGGGGCCATCGCAGACAGTAACCGAGGAACAATCATCGGTGAAACCAGCTACGGTAAAGGCAGTGTCCAAGGCATCTTCCGAATGGACACCGCAAAATTCGGGCTGTGCCTCACAACCGCAAAGTTTTACTCACCCAGCGGCCGGGCGATCAGCCATAACGGAGTCATTCCCAACATCGAGGTAGAGCCAAGCTACATCGCTGCACGTCCGAACGATTCAGGTGAACTAACGACCGACTTGCAAGATACAGTTCTTCAGCGGGCGATGGAACACTTTGATGCAAAGACACCTACCAGCAGCATTGCCAACCGGAATACTCCTTCTGGTGTGGCGTCTGGAACGCCGTGATCTCTGCACACCGTGATCACAGGTTTGCAATGCATTGCACGGAATCACCGAAGTCCATCTGCGAAACACCATCTCACTAAAATCGGTTAGCAAAATATGGACTCCGTTCTGCAGTCCTTGCTTCCGCGACGCGTCAGTGGAACCTCTCAACGAATCACTCACATTCGAATGGTCCACCGACACACAAGAAAGCGTTGACCGCGTTAACGGGGAATGTGAGCCACGACGTGTGGCATGCTTGCCGACGCACCCGCGACGGCCTGCATTGTTCTGGGCGGCAAACCTGCAGCCACAAATAAGCGATTCATTCCCGTCATCAGTCGGTGCCAGCGATCAATGATCTCGGGAGTGCCAAAGAGACGTGCGTCTGAGCGGTCAAATCCCTGCTCGCTGACACGGATGGACGGATCAAGGTGGACGAGTGCCTCAAGCATCAAATGGTTACGGCAGTCCCCATTACTCAAACCCGGATCATCATAGATCCAAAGGTGATTCTGAAGCGATTCATCCAGCGCTTCCAAACTTGCTTGCTCCATGCTGGCTGAAACGACAATCGCGCGAATTGGTCCACATTGCACATAATACTTTGACATAAGATTGTTCTTCCGTGATGGTTACCAGTAACTGACCGCGGCCTCGTCGCCGGGACTGATAACAGCATCGCAACCTCTTGGACACGTTTGGTCAAAGCATCAACGATGGCAAAAAAGAAACCGATGAATCATTCACCACTCACCAAACACCACAAATGCTTGCAAAAAAGGCTCTGGCGTCAACCAAATCCAATGCTGTTAGAGGCTACTGAATTATTGCAATCGTCACCACGACTACAGAGCCCACGCAGTGACCCTGAAACACGGATCGTAAGATCGACCTGGGATGTCGCCAGGGCCACCTGCACTCAGAGGAGAAAGTGCCCGGTTGGACACCCTGCGTTCACGATCAGCCCAAGCATGGGAGTTGACGATCACACCGATTAAAATGCATCACTTTTCATTCGGAGCAGACTTCTTGCCTGGCTTCCTTTCACTGGCGTTCGATGCTTCTTCAGCTTCACTCTCGCTTGTGTAGTCCAGACTGAGCATAAAACTGGAACCAAACACAGCCTGCACTTTGGATTCATTTTCCTTTACGCTAACCTGCGTTTCCATGATCCGAGAATCGCTACTGGAAAGCATCCGGGGTTCAGGTGCCACGAGTGTATTTCCAGTCTTCGCATCCAGCGCAAGGACCTCCAGTTTGGGCCTGTCCGTTCCCGCGACGTCTGCGATATCGAGTCGTGCAAGAACAATCGCCGGCGTTTCAATTGACTGCGACGTCGTACAACCCCATGGTGTCTCAAACTTTTTCGACCACACCAAGCTGCCGTCCTTGAGCGAAAACGCAAAGGCAGCATTAGCGGTGTGGTGCGTCTTGCCAGTAGCTGTTGCGGTTCTTGGCTTAGTCTTTCCGACTGTTGGCATGGTATAAGCCGGCATCACAACGGCAAGGTCACGCAATAACAAGACCCTTACCTTATCAAGCTTTTCCTGGGGCTCGAGTTGTGTTCTCACGATTTCGCGAGCGGCTTGGAGATCCCAAATGAAGGTCTCCCCTGCCGGGCTCATCATGAGAAGATGGTGCCCTGAAAAAAACCGGCTAATGAAAGCGGGTACTGTACTATCTTTATTTGGCTTTGAACCGGCATTAGCCTTCTGACTAAGAACCACTTTTCCGGTGAATGGGTCAACAAGCCTGATGTCAAAGACACCATCTTCTTCAGTCTCCTGATAACACAATACATGCTCCCCTGCGGAACGCCACAATTCACCAAATTCAAACGGTGTTCTATCGAGCTCTCGGCCGTCTGCGATATCAAAAAACACAGTCTCTTGGCTTGTGGCGGAAACAACCGCAACACGCTGCCCATCACTGAGAACAAAACCACTTTTCGGAGCCGCATTTGTGCGCCAGATTTCTTCACCGTTCTTCAGGCTAATGGCCTTCAGCTCGCCCCCCCTGAGTACCAACACACGATCTCCCAGTATGGGTCCGACCCGATACTCGGGACGCTCTCTCATATTAGTGGACTCCAGCCGAAAATTCCCCACCTGATCACCAAAGGGCGTGGACGTGGTTTCAAAATTCAGGCCGCGACCGACAGACCCCAAAATCTCACGAGACCAAATGATTGAATCGGTACCGGGCTTGTTGAAGTTGGCCAAATCGACGGCGAACAAATGCGTTGCTGTGTGTACAACCATCACCCCACCGGACACCATGGCACGCCACTGTCTTGTTCCAAACAATGTGGCAATCGACCTGCCAAACAGAGCCAAGGGCTTCAGTACGCCATCGGGTCCCCGCAACGAGATATTTCCACCCATCCCAACCAGCTCAAAGCCGCGGAACTGCTCACCCGTTTGGACATCAACGCTTCCCAGAATCGAACTCGAAGTACGACTGGGGTATCTGATTCTTGCTCCTCCAGTCCACGTAGTTTTCACATTTGCGGGCCACACTTTCTCAACCACGGCTTGCTCTGCCGCACGACGAATTTCATCGAGCGATTTTGCATCTGCCTCAGAAAAATCTTCTGACCTCGAATCCAACTCACGAATCACATCCAGTACATAGCGTGGCATCTTCCCAATCGCATACGCGTTAGCCAACATCATCAAACGCGGCGATGAGAGTTGGCGCATCCCCTCGGGACTTGCCTGAAAATGCCCTAACGCGTTCATTTCAAGCTTATGAGGTTCCGCCGAGTTCCGATAACGCCCATCCAGCACAACTCTGAGTACTTCCGCGGCTTCCATTCCATCAAAATGAGTCAGAGCGCGTTGAATTCGACCACTTGCTTGTTGGGCTTTACCTCGCAGTTGAGTTTCCAACTGGGTCTCAAAATTTTCATAGATGTCAGGCTCAATGCCTGCCAGAAAATCACGCAATCGACCATTAAACCAGTCATCTGCCAGACACCAACGTCCTTTTTGTCCCAAGACCTCCTCCGCTGTAGCATTTGCTTTGAATTCACGACTGATCAGCTCACTCAGTTCCAAAAACAGTCGCACTGCTTGCTCATCATCTTCAGCAGCGATCGCCGCTTCAAGCCGCAAGGCGTTGAATTCAGCTAGCTGAATTGGACGGTCAATCAGCGTCGCAAGCTCCTCAATCTGCTCGGGGGTAAGACTTCCCCGTTCACGAAATTTCGCCAACATCCCCGAGACACTCAACATCCGCACCTCATCATTTTCTGGCTGTGCGAGTCGAGCTTTCGCAAGCAACTTCAATGCATCGGTGATCTCTCCTGACTGAATCAACAACTCTGACTTTCGCACCAGAGC
>JAAHTH010000963.1_pt3 | contig 13292 bp, 17 predicted proteins | sample 6116091 | NCBI WGS metagenome assembly JAAHTH01 (sample SAMN13939990, study PRJNA603662) | sponge metagenome | isolation source: marine sponge | host: Mycale hentscheli | place: New Zealand | collected 2006
TACGTATAATTATGGAAAAGCCAATTTACATACAACCTTCGATTTATCTTACAGTAGAAGAACAAATTGCAGCTAATGAAGCATATATTGCTGAATTGCAAGCATGGGAAGCTGCACAAACAGAAGTAACTGAGTAATGATGATACTGAACCTAAATACTATTATGACTGGTAAGCAAGGTCCAGTAGTGCCTAAATATAAGCCTACTGCCGATTTTGTTGGTGTACCTACTACGTTGAATCAAAACAACACAGTAAATTACACTGATCAGTCAACGGTTGATCCACTTGGTCCTCCGATTACTAGTTGGGCTTGGACATTTGAAGGTGGTAATCCACAAGAATCAACTGCTCAAAACCCATCTAATATTTTATATGCAACTCCTGGTACATATGATGTTACCTTGACTGCAACAAATGCAGATGGTTCAGGCAGTACAACGAAAGTTGATTATATAACAGTAAACCAATACACTCCACCATTTACTATTGATAGTTGGCAGGTCGGCCCATATATGCTAAATGTGGGTGAATATCAAACGACTGATGTCAAAATTGGTACTTATGGTATAAATGTAGAACTATAATACAATGGAAGAAAATACACAAATATACGGCTATAAATCAAAGGATAGTAACTTTGAGGCTTGGCTGAACTATCCAGAACCATTAGATTCTGTGGTAGACGCAAAACTAACAATGCACAGATTTGAACCTGAGGAGTGGTGGAATGAATATTTCACTGGTACTATGGAAGAATTAGATGCATATGTAAGAACTAAAGACACATTATACAATGGCTGATTATCACGTAGATTATATAAACGGTTCGGATAGTACGGGCGATGGAAGCACTGGAAATCCATGGGGAACTATTACACATGCACTAACTCAAGGTGCAGCTGGAACAGGCGATACTGTAAAGGTAGCAGGTTCTGGACTAACAACTGTAGATAGTACAGCAACTCTTAGCACTCAAGGTGGTGCTAATATAGATGTGCTAACTACTACAACCGATCTTACTTCATCTATTTCAGTAGGTGATATTGTAAAGGTTTATCCAAATGGAGTAACTGAATACGTAGATTGGCCCACAATGTATGTTACTGCTATTGATGCTACGTCTATAACATTTTACGAGAATGTTTATATGCCTGGTGATTGGAATCAAGCCTATAACGCAGGTGCTACTGGTACTTATACTATAAAGACTATTGATTCTATCTATGGTGTTACAGCTACTGTAGAAGACTTGTCAAGTCAATTAGGTGCTGGTGCAGATGTTATTGGTGGTTATGATGCTACATTTACTTCTATTATTGGTCTAACTTATATTAGACGCTCTGGTATGGGTGGTGGAGCTGGTACTGGTACTGGTTGGATCTTTAGAACTAATAACAACAATATCAACCAAGCTAATTTTGAGAACTTCCATTTCTCTCAATTCTCTAAAGCAATCGATACAGAATACGGTGCTTCTTACTTTGGTACTAATCTTCATTTCTACTATAATACGTCAGAAGCTACAGGTAGTTATGGAAATGTTTACAATAAAGCAGGTGGAGCTACTAACCTCTATTTTAGTAACACTCAAGGTAGAATAGGTATCGGTGCATATCAAGAAAATTTCGCTAATGCAGGTTATGATTTTCAACAGAATATTTACCAGCTTATAGGTAATAGGTATGTTGAGTTTTCAGTTGGAGCTGCTATTACAAAATATGTAATTTGGAATCCAGGTATGAATTCTGCTGGTGCTGCTTTTGGTAGAACCTATAATATTAGATCTAATAACAATATATTTTCGGACTGTGAATATATTACTAATGTCCTTGAAGAAAACAGAGGTGGATTTGCTGGTGTAAACCAAACAGTTATTCTATTCAATAATAGTAGTGGTAATGTAGATTCACTAACACTTATTGATGGTAATACAAGCCAAGATTGGTATTTCGCATTAGAAGATATTAGTGGTGGTTCTCTCGGTTCAAATAGAAATACTATGAAGTTACCAGCTACATTTGATCTAACTGCTGCTTCTGTTTTACCACACTTAGCTGGTGGTAGAGACCCAAATCCTGGTAGAGGTGCTGTTGAGGCTTGTTTTATTGATACTAATGGTACTTGGAAAACAGAACAGGGTAGCTATCAAAAAGTAAATACAACAGATTACGATACTGGTAATTCTTCTAGAGAGGTTATTCTACCAAGTAGAATGGCTTATGCTAGCGCTGACCCAAGGGTCTATATAGCACAGGTAACAAAAACAACCACTGCTGCTCCAACAAGTATTGTAATTAGATATAAATATACAGGTGCTGGTTTTGGCACAAGAATTTACTTTGAAAATATGTCAATGGGTGAAGGCGCTCAGCTCAGTACAAATAATATCCAATTGACAGGTGATGGTACTTGGAGAGATGCTACATATACATGTGGCACTGGTGGAACCTTTGATGCACTATGGAATCTAATTGCAGTAGGCGCCACTTGGGGAATAGATTTTCAAGCACTATTTTACAATCAAGATCCAAAAGTGTTTTTGATTGATAGTGTTACTGTGAACTACTAAAACTTTTTAGAAGTCTAATATATAATAAGAGGTTGCATGTTTATCTTAGGCCTATAAGATAGTATGATTTGCCATTTTTAGCAACCTCATCTTTTATGGTTGTATTAGTTTTTCATGTTTACTAATACTAAATTATGTTTTGTTTATGAAGCCCTGGCGTTCTGCTGGGGCTTCTCTTTTTTAGCTAGATATATAAATTGTTGGTTGTTGGACTACAATCAATGCCATTATTTATTTTATTTGTTTGGAGGGGTAACTTAGGTTGCTCCTCCTTTTTTTTTCAAAAAATTTAGCCAATTGTGAAGTTTTTCAAAATTGCGTTGATATATAATAAGTGGCAAGATGAAACATTTTTATCTTTACCACATATAAACATAAACAAAACATACATTATCATGCAACAATCAGATTGGGATGAATTCATGAATAACGGTGATGACCGTCTCAGAATTCTACAAAGAATGGAAGAACTGCTACACGAACTAGCAGACAACCACAAACCACAGTTTATTCAAGATGGACCGGTAGGTACTCTACTCAATGTAATTGGAAGAGGAGATTTGAACGCAACACAGAAAATCATTATCCTCTATCTAATCTTCAATGGAGATCTTGAAGCAACTCCTCAACGAAACATCTATACCACGCTCGGTATAACAAATAAGACTGCTAGAGAAAATCTACAAGTCTTGGCAAATCGTGGATTTATCAAGAGAGGCCCTCGGGCTTACACTTGGGAGATCTGCTAACATAAACATAATTTACAAACATGAAAAGACACATTCCAACGAATACTTTCGAAAGTATTTTCAAGAATCTCTACCACCTAAAATTGGAAGAGGACCAACAAGCACTCTTGGCTATGATGATCAAGTTTGCTTATGACAAGGATCAAAGCAAGCCTTGGAGCTGGCTCAACTTTGCAACTATTCTCTATGCCGCTCGCAAGAATGCAGGCACTCGCAGATGGTTCTATAATACTAAAGAGGGCACTAAGCTCACTAAAGATCAACTAACACCATATTTATTACAGCTAAAAGTTTGGCAAGAATTAGGGTGGATAGAATTAGGAGCTAAGCCATATGATAATTCTCTAAAAAGAAGTAGTAGTTGGGCTCCTTTACCTTCACCGAAAGCTAATAAGAATGCTCCATATTACTCTATCAACTTAGATAATATAGCAGACTTCGGTTCTAGACCAAGCAATCAATTATTCAATTTCTAAAATCCAACACTAGTTGGTGGCCCTGATCTATCTAATATGGTCAGGGTTTGCAAATATAATAAATACAAATAATTTTTATGGTAAACTCAAAACAGTTTTACGAGTGTCTTTTTGACAAAGAAGAACTCACAGTCCATGGCGATAACAAGTTCGCCACAAAGCCTACTCAGGCTATTTCAAATGGTATCAAGGAATTGAAACCATTTTTTGTCATCAACCCTATCAAACCAGGGTACACAAGATCTATTGATGGTGTCAAGCATTTCAGAAATTTCATGTTTGAGATTGATGAGGATATGGATAAAAATCCAGTACCGCTTGAGAAGCAACAGGAGATCATCCAGGCAGCTCAATTCCCTTGGAGCACATGTGTATACTCTGGTGGTAAAAGTCTTCACTGGATTCTATCTCTGGAAGAACCAGTAGAAGATGCATCTGAATACAGAATGTGGTGGAAGATGATGGAAGCAATCCTAAATAAGACTGCTAAAGAATTAGGGTACAATCTAAAGTTTGATCCTAATGTGAAAGACCCATCTCGTTTTAGTAGAGCAGCTGGTAGTGTTAGAATGGATGTGAATCCAAAAGCTATCCAGGAACTTAGAGGTGTGTCTGGAAGGAAATCACAACATTTAGTAATGCAGTGGTTTGATCAACATGGAGTAAAGTTTGAAGACTTTGCGCCAAAGCCAACTCAATTTGAAATTGGTAAAATAAACGAAGACGCTAAAGATCATGAGAAGTTTGAGTTTATTCAAAAACAACTAATGAAGAATCAGGCATATCAGCCAGGTCATAACGCTAATTCGTGGCAATTTACATTTGCCCGTTTAGCTCGTCGTTGTGGAATTGATGAAGCACTAGTACGCTTTCAATTGAGTAATATTTGTGGTGAAGTAGATCATAGAGATCCAGTCAAATCAGCTTACTCAGATAAGTATGCTAATGATGAACCTATCTATGTACTCTCTAAAGCCGAAAGAAGCGCGTGGGCGAAACATCGTGCTCTAGAAGATGAACTACAAACAAAACAAGATTTGATTGCATCTGGGCAAGAGGATGAGCACCTACATATAAATGGGGTGTTTGATTATATTCGAGTCGGTACTCAGTATTACAAAAAGGAAAAGGATAAACTCAATCCATGGAAGAAGGAGACCCTACAAGATGATTTTGGCGCTAGTGTTACTAAGCAGTTTCCTGATCAATTGAAATATGCTGAGTTTGTAAACTTGGTTGATTTCGTAAATCCAATTGAGAATAAAGGACGTAAGTATAATAAATTCAAGAAACCAGATTGGACTCCAGAACCTGGAAACTGGCCCACTACAGAAAGACTACTACGTAAAGTATTTAGTGAAGTAGGACAGGATCAATATGAAGAGGGACTAGATTGGATTCAACATCAATTGACTAACCCTAAACAAATGTTACACTGCCTTATTATAGGCTCAGAATCTAGAGAGGCTGGTAAAGATACATTTGTAGAATGGATGAGAATGATGCTAGGTAGTCACAATATTTACTTTTCAGATATTGAAAACTTCTTGAAGCCATTCAATGGAGCCTACGCAGATAAATGTCTAATTGCTCTCAATGAGGTCAAGTTCTCATCTATCAACGATGGCTCGATGGAAAAGATCAAACAGTATATTACTCAAGAGAGTGTTGTTATTGATGAGAAGTTCCAAATACCATACGAGATTGATTACTACGGTAAGATGATCATGTTGACTAATAACGTTCATGACTTTATGAGAATTGACGATGAGGAGAACAGATTTTGGATTCGTACTATGCCACTATTAGATAAGAAGAAGGATTACGATCCACATTTCAAGACTAAGTTAGCAGCAGAGTTACCACACTTTGTACACTTCATTCTAAACCGCTCTCTGAAGCACACAGAGAAGCTCAGTCGCTTCTGGTTACCGGAAGAGATAACACATACATCTGAACTTCAAAACATCAGAGAGAACTCTAAATCAAGTCTGTACTTGGAGATTCATGAACTATTAGATAATACGTTTTATGAAAGAATTGGTACCGAAGAATTATTCTTTGTACTCTCAGATATTAGAGAGCGTCTAAAGACTGACGTAGGACCAAAGCAGATCAAAATGTGTTTACAGAAAGAATTCAAATTGAAGCCTCATAAGATGCTAAGAAAGAATTCTTTTACTAGCGATGAACGTAATTCAACATATTTTCATGTAACGAAAGCCAATTTCTATGAGCAACCTGATACAACTCCAGGTCTCGATGATGCGTTTTCAGTATAAAGGGAGGAAATGATGCAAAAGAAGGAAATAGTAAGAAAGGCGAAAAAGTGTTCTAACTCAACAGAATCAAACCTTTTATATACTATTTCTTTCTTTCTTTCTTTTCCTTCTAAATAAAAGAGATATAAAGTATAATATAAGTATAAGTATTATTACCAGATTTATATAACCTTCTGGGACCCTTCAAAGAAAGGAATGTTGGAAAATAAACAAACAGCACTAAGATACATATAATAACAGATGGCAACAAAACAATTACTACAAAACGATATGATGTACAACGAACCCTTCATGAAAAGCTTTAGAGGCTATACGGAATGGGACGAACCAACTCAAGCTCAAGCTCTAGAACTTCTACTAAAGACTTATATTAGAGAACACGGTCTTATTATTGACGCATCAGAATTCGTAGAGATTCTAGAACAAGAGATCTTTGAAGACATAGCTCATTATGAAGCCCTAGAAGAATATGAAGTTTGTCAATTACTAAAAGATCTATTAGACGTATTATGAAAATAGAAGTACCAATATTTATTCAGCATCAAGAAGACGAAGGTCTAATATTACTTGTAGCCTTTCTTTATAGACTGAGTAGAAAGAAGTCTAATGGATTCAAGAATGTAAGGTATTACATGCAGGTCTCAGATATTAGATATTTCCTACGTAAATGGGTAATGCAACCACATGTACTCACAGATGCTCTCAGTCCACATATTAGAGTAGGTAAAGCAAACCAATATATTTGGATGCTTGATTGGACTAGAGATCGCCCAGTAGCTTCAGAATACGAAATAAAGTCTCCAGAGATGGCAGCAGTCTGGGGCTACATTATTGGACGAGAAATGGCAGGAGCTGAAATGGTAAGTAATGTAGAAGGTACAAAGATACCTGATCAAACTGATTCTCAAATTAGTAACAGACCAGATAAAAACTTCTTTCAATATTTTGGAATTAGAGATAAAACATAGAACCCTAAACTTGGATTGGATTTCAGATAACTACAATAACATTATAGAGTGGGCAGCGAATATAACTAAGGGTGACCCACTAGCAGAAGAGCTAGCACATTACACACTTGAAAAGTTCCTAACTCATCCACGTAGAGAAGAGATATTAGATAGAGACCGACTAGACCCTGACTACGGACACAATAGAGCCTTTATCTTGAGTATAATGAGAAATAGTTGGTACGGTGCTAAATCTGAATTTACAAGAGTACATAAGAATCACAGAGCTGATATAGGTAAAAGAAAGCGAGTGGTAACAGATGAACAATTTGCCAGATTACTAGATGGACCAGTAGAAGAATACGATCATGAAAGAGATCGTTTAGTAGAAGCTATCGAAGGACTTATAGAAGAGATGGAATTAGATCTTGAAGGTAAATTATGGTTTGATGCAAAGCTATTCAAAATGTGGCTGAAAACACCAAACTTCTCAGAATTATCAAGACGCACTGATATACCAAGAACATCAATAAGTAATGCAGTAGAAGAAGCAAAACACTATATTCTAAAAGAACTAAAACAAAGAGGAATTATATGATACTAACAATTATAGGCATAGCAGCACTAGGTCATTTAGGAGCTGACTTTTTTAGTCAGTGGGACGGGCTACCAAACAAACCGCTAAAATGCAACATGTGTCTCTCATTTTGGTTGGGTATTTTGCCCTGCATATACATGTATGACTGGTCCGGACCACTAGTTGCTGCATGCGCCGCAATCACTTCAGAACTAATTTATAGAATACTAAACAGATTATGAAAGACACAGAACTAATCCAATGGGTAATGGATCACACTAAACTGATTACATCAACTCAAAGACCTACAAGAGAAGAGGCAGAGACCATATTCAAAATAGCAAATCTAGTAGATGACACACAGCAGCATAAGATGACAGGTTGTGCAAGATGTTATGAGTCAGCAAAGAAGGCTATTAGAAAGAACCTACCAACACTATTCGAATGAAACACAGATTTATACAACTCCATGCTGAAGGCCCTCTAACACCACCTGTTGAAAATCGTAGACCAAAGCGTAATACTAAATCAAGAGGCTGCATATATGTGCTTTCAGAAGAAGTCACTGGAGCCATTCTAAAGGACTTAGATTCTGGGAAGTATACTCAATTGGAAGTAGCCAAGAAGTATGGGTATACGCGAGCTGTAATACGCAGAGTGGTCCGAAAAGAGAAATCGGCACAAAGTATATCTTAGTATAGAAAATATAATAACTTTACAATATGCCTTTTACACCAGGAGACCCAAACATAAACAGAAGTGGCAGACCGAAAGGAAGCCGCAACGTAATCAATAAAGTAATCGAAGAGCAGTTTGCAAACGTGTTAGAAAACCGTTTACCAGACTTAGAGAGATGGATTTCTCAAACAGCTGCGGAAAATCCAGCTAAAGCTGCCGACTTACTTATGAGACTCTCAGAAAGATTCTTACCTATCTTAGCCAGAACAGAACTAACTGGAAAAGACGGCGAGGCACTCTTCAAAGATCTCAAATTCAATTTTGGAACAGACGATGACGATAAAGGGACCGACACTACATCAGGGACAGAAGAGAGCAGTTGATATAATCACAGGCGGCTCTAAGTATATTACGGTAGTCGCACCACGCCAGGTTGGGAAAACCTTCCTGTCACTTCAAGCTATACTGTACTGGGCTATCAATGAGCCAGGTGCAGTTATCTTCTTTTGTAGTCCAACCTACTCTCAGGCAAAGAAGCCAATGGAGGAACTCTACGATGCTATCCAGGAATCGGGCATTGTCAAGTCCTATAACCGTTCAGATTTCCGTGTAGAATTGAAGAACGGTTCTGTAATCCACTTCAAATCTACAGAGCGAGCAGATAACCTCAGAGGTTTCACAGGGACTCATATGATTGTAGATGAAGCTGCCTATCATGGCGAGGAAGTTTGGAACTCAGTACTCAAACCTATCATGTTAGTAAAAGGGCGCAAAGTACTCTTTATCTCGACTCCGCGCGGAAACAACTGGTTCAAAAAGATGTTCGATGCTGGCCAGGACCCTGGGCAACCAGACTACGCTAGTTGTAGAATGCACTACTCAGAGAACCCTCACTTGAATATAAAGGAATTAGAGGAGGCCCGAAGATCACTGCCCGAACATATCTTCAAAGCAGAATACGAAGGCTCATTTACAGATAGTGGTCAAACAGTATTCGATAGCGAAAAAGTACATGTACATGCAGCCTGGCACAAACCACAAGGCAAGGTGTTCTGCGGTGTGGATTTAGGGCGGGCGAATGATTACACCGTGGCAACATTTATTGACAGTCAAGGTAATGTGATTGATCAATACCGTGATAACATGCAAGACTGGGCTCATATGACCAAACAGATTGTGGACCGCATCAAGAAGTGGTCAGCTACTGTAGAAATAGAAGTGAACTCAATTGGAGATGTGGTATTTGAAATGATCAAGAAGCAACACCAAGACACGCACCCATTTGTAACCTCTAATAAATCAAAGAATGAAATCATAGAGCAACTGGCAGTAGACCTACATGAAGGTAATACCAAACTACCACAAGAACATCACGTAGAAGCGCTCTGGTTCGAGCTTGGAATATTCGAGTATGAATACTCACCGAAGACTAGAACGATTCGATACAACGCGCCCAGTCCATTTCATGACGATACTATTATGTCTCTGGCTATAGCGAACCACTGTCGCAGAGCTAACAAGACTATGGGGCAATACTCGTACATATCTAAGCACGTCGGCTGGTAAATGAGTGGAATACATATTTCATAATCAATTACCAGTATATCTTATTACAGAATGCAGTTACAATTCAACATAGAAGGCACGGAGTATAGTGTACCAGATTATATCACTATAGGCACCTTTGAGAAGGCTAGCGTATGGGACTTAGAGGATCTAAAGAATCTAAAACCATTTGTAGCCACTATCGTAGGTTGTCCGCTCCGCCACATAGATATGTTGGAAGAAGAAGTATTAGCATTTATTACAGGCGTTTGCTTACAACGTATACAAGTCAACGGGTCGAAACTCAACGAACAAATAGGTCTCGATAAACTAAAACCCCTTGAGGCATTTACATTTGGTAATTTTATAGACTTAGATATGTTTATGACCCAATCAGTTGGACAGAACCTTTCAAAAATAGCAGCGCTGCTATATGAGGTTGATGAGGCTCTCGTTCTAGATTGGGACGTCTGTGATATTTGGGGTGCTGTAGAAGTAGCCGCAAGATGGAGAGAGTCTGTCTATAAAGAGTACGAAGAGTTTTTTGAACTCGCTGATGCAGAGCCATCAGAAACACCAGCTAGTGAGGCTAATGTAGGTCTTATGTGGTACAATGCAATTATAGCACTTGCAGACGAAGACTTCCTCAAAGTGCATCAGGTAACTGAGAGACCCTACAGAGAGTGTCTCAATTTCTTGACATGGAAGAAGGCGAAGCTACAACGTGAAAAACTAGAAATACTAAAAAGAAAAAATGACGTACAAAGAAGTTTTAGATGATCTGACCGACTTGCTCGACAGACATAAGATGATTCAGACTTGGGGTTACGGTAACCTAAGTGACTTGGTTAGTCCTTTTAGAAAAGAGGACAAGACTAAATTGGAGGCTAATACAGCACCAGATCCCAAAGACATTTACAACATCGATTACCCGTATGCTTTCTTACAGCCTACGCAACATAACCTGTCTAAAGGTAAAACCACATTCAACTTCAACTTGATTATGATGGAGCAGTGTGATGATGCGCCAGGTGCTGTTATTCAAGCACAGTCTAATTGTTACCGTTATATCAAAGATGTGTTAGCGGAGATCTATTACAACTTTGATCAGAAGTATGACTTCACACTAAACAGCTCGGTAACGCCATTCAAAGAGAAGTATAACGATACTGTGAGTGGTATGACTGCTGCTATTTCAATTGAGATACCAACAATCCTAAATGACTGCGTTGCACCATTCAGACCAAAATATGATGACACTTATATTTGGGTTGGGCGTGAAGCTTCACAGATAATAGGCTCTGATGCCGGTGAGGATAAAGTAATTGCTGCTGGTACTTCATTCGAAAATCCTGGTGATCAATGGGATGTAAATAGACTTGTAGTCAATCAGAACCGCACACTAAAAGTCCAAGTTACTGGCTATATTAGAACTGTAGATGGTACTGGCACAGATATTCCAAGACCTTTCTATATAAGAAGAGATGATCAATTTGACCAATACGAATCAGCTAATAGAATAGAGGGTTGGCCAGAGTCTAATGATGGTGAATGGAGAACATTCGTAGCCACTTGGGATGAGGTAACATTTGAAGTAGCATCAGAATACAACTTTATTACACTCTTTGATGATCCAGGTCAAGAAGCCAATTTAGAACTAAAAGATATTCAAATCAAATTCTTTAGCTAATGGCACTTTCACCAGCACAAATAGCATCTCAGATTTCAGATCTTGGTATTGACTTACCACAGTCTCTTGCTGATGTAATTCAAGCAGCAGCCGATATTGCTATTGAAGAGATCAAAGCAGGAATGGACTTCAGGCAGAATTCTTCTGATGGAGTTAGAGCTACTATTCAAGCTACTTTTGATGAGTCTACTATGACATTAGGTATACTTATGCCGGAACACGGTTACTACCAAAACTTTGGAGTAATCGGTACTAAAAATAAAACCACACAAAAAGCAGGTGGTTTAGATGAACTAACCGCTGAAGCATTTGGAGTTAGTGAGGGTTATCAATTCTCTTTTGACTCTGATAAGAAAATGATCGGTGGTGACTTACCATTTGGAGTTAGAGTCAAGATCCACAGAGATGGTCTGAATGCTAAAGAGTTTTTAGATCTCGATGCCTTTCTATCAAGCGTAGAAACTTATGTAAATGAAAATTTAGAACTATAATATGCCAGCAACAATCACAATATCAGGCAATCCCACTAGATATAATCTTGTAGTAGCTCCAAATGTTTGGACACTCAATAGTATTACTCAAGCAGAAGATGCTTATATCCTTCAAGTACTTGCTTGGGATGAAGTAGCTAGTACGTCTACTGTAATTGCCACTATTCAACAACCAGCAAATCCAGCAGGAGTAGCTCATTTCGACGTCGCCAAGATCTTACAGGCACAAATGGATATTGCATGGGTAGAAGATACACAACAGGTAACAGAGACTCCAGGTGAAACCTTTGCCTACCAAGTACGTTGGGGATCTGTTACAGATGACTTACCTACATACAACGGAACCTCATCAGTTTACTATGCGTACAATGGTTACTTAGACTGGAGAAAGAAAGACTGGTTACCAAACCCATTTGTACACGATACTGCATTCACATTCCCTTGTTTGTGTGAGGTACCTCCATGTGAGACTAATACCTCATTTGTTGCAAGAGCAAACTACTTACATAACTATCCAGATCGTGCAATTCCAGTTAGATCTTCAGTATACCACACTCTTTCGTTTTTCAATAGAATTACTAATTGGGATAGTGGTAGTAATTTTGGCAACAATGAGCAACCTTGGGCTGTTAGTATAAAATTCTATGATGTTGGTAATAATCTAATTCAGACTGCGATCTATCCTATCTCAGAACAAACAGGATTAGGACCACGTCAAACCTATGCAGCTACTATTATTGATGCATATACAAATGATGAATGGATCGGAACAGTAGGCGCTGGTCCTCAGAATCTAAAAGACGCTGGCTACTGGCCTCAGTCTTCAGGTTCTATTTGGAATCAGGTTAGCCAAGTATGGGGTAACTACGCCGTGATTTGGAACCTCGCAAGCAGTTCAGCTATAGTAGATCATTACACTGTAGATATTATGTCTGTCAACATGTGTTACTGGGGAGAGAATGGTGTGCCAGCAAATGACAATGCGACCACACTCGAACCTTATTTAGGAGATGTGCTTTACAGACAAGAATTCCAAGTAGGAGACCCTTGTACTGGTTATGATCCTGTAACTGTTTCATTTGTGAATCAATATGGTGTCAAAGACTATTACACATTCGATAGACGTAACACTTACTCACAGTCGATCAATAGAAATAACTATAACGAAATGTTAGGCTCTTGGTCTGATAGTGCTTTCACTATTGACCAACACGGTAGAGGGACAAGAACCTTCTCAACTGCTATTCAGACTAATATGCAACTAAACTCATATTGGATGGATGATG